>Ga0268262_10003234_pt1 | contig 17816 bp, 12 predicted proteins | sample TergutNc150P3_FD_190354 | JGI IMG/M metagenome (GOLD analysis project Ga0268262, IMG submission 190354) | Nasutitermes corniger P3 segment gut microbial community from laboratory colony in Florida, USA - Nc150 P3 (SPAdes) (version 2) | ecosystem: Host-associated > Arthropoda: Insects >...
CGTCTGAAAGAACTGGTTGCGTATGGTGTTGCGCTTCAGCCAGTCCCACAGGCGCTCCACCGGGTTGAGCTCCGGCGAGTGGGGCGGCAGGTACACGGGCTCGATGCTCGGCGGCATCTCCAGGTCCTTGGAGCTGTGCCAGCCTGCCTGGTCCATGACCAGGAGGCAGGGGCGGCCGCCCAGGGCGGCGCTCATGCGCTCGACAAACACGTTCATCATCGACGTGTTGACCCATGGCAGGAAAAGGGTGAAGTCCTCTCCCGTCGCCGGGCACACCGCACTGTAGACGTAGAAGTTCTCAAAGCCTATCTTCACTTTCACCAGGGGGCGCTCTCCTTTGCGGGCCCAGCGCTTCCCCAGGCTGGGCTGGAGCCCGAAGCGGCCCTCGTCAAAGAAGAACACGGCGGCCTCCGGGCGCTCTTCCGCCTTCGCCGCTAGTTTTTTTTAAAGCCCTCCTGCGCCTGCGCGTCCGCCTCATAGTGCCTTGGCCTTGGCACCTTTGGCTTCCGCCCCTCTTTGCGCAGCCACGCCCAGATGGCGTTTACGCTCAAGGCGACCCCGAACTCGCTGATGGCGGCCTGCCTCAGCTTCTCCAGCGTCCAGTGGACGTGCTTGCCTTTTGGCGTCCTTGACTCGTCGACCCATGACAGGACTTCTTCCTTCTGGGCCGCCGTCAGCTTTGAGCCCCTCGCCTTTTTGGGCTTCGCCTGGAGGCCGGCGACGCCGTCTTTGCTGTATGCCACCCCCCATCTCCAGATCGTTTCCGCCGCCACCCCCAGGATGTCAGCGACCTGCTCCTCCGGGTATTTTGCGGCGGAGGCGATTGCCCGCAGCTTCATCGCAAGGTCGCTGCGGCCCAGCGCCGCCAAGTCTGCCCGGGCTCGCGCCGCGAGTTCCTCCGTGAACACCGATTTTGGCCTGGCCATGATGATTCCCTCCTTCAAAGAGGGTATCATAATTAATTGCATTAATAATGTGAAATGGTATAAGTATTCGTCAACTTTGGTTTCAATAGTGCATAAGCGAGTTTTTTGGCATTTCGATTCCAGTCATAATACTTTGCGGCATAATCCAAGGATTTAGGAATATGCCTTGAAAACGCGGACGTATCTGCTTCGGAGCACAACTTGATGAGCGATCTCGTCAGTTCGTCAATATCACCACGTTTATACTTCATGCCAAGTTCACCACAATTGGTAATATCATCAGCGGCATCAATGTCAGATGTAATGAACATGCATCCATGAAATAGTGCTTCTGCATATACATTTGGTGTGCCACCTTCCTCTAGTGACGTCAATGCGAATATTTTCGCTTTGGCATATTCATTGTACAGTTCGACTTTATCAGTAATTGCGCCTATAAAGATAATGCGTTCTTTTAAATCAGGAAATGCAGCAATAAAATCATTAATAATAGTTTGGAATTCTGGTTCGATATTGCCTATTAACTTTAATTTCCAATTCTTTAATGCGGCAGAAGCCTTTGCAAAGGCAATCATTAGTTCCATATTATTTTTTGGGTCTATGCCAATTCTTCCAACAGTAATAATTGTGTTTTCTTTTATGCTTGATTCAGCGACAATTTTAATGTTTTTTGGATTATAAAAGCCGTTCGGAAAGTAACGACATGGGAAACTCACAGTGTATCTTTGGTTAAACTCATCTCGCAACGATTTGCACGATGTGGCGATTAGATCACATTGCTTTGCAAAACGCCGTACATCGGGATGGCTCCAATTGATTTTGGCCATCCATATGCTGTTCATGTCGAGTCCGCAATATACCTTGCCATCAGGGCGGAGTTTACGATATTCATTTAAATATATTTGTGTTTCAGAATACATTCCATGAAGTATTAAAATATCCATTTTATTGTAATTCGCCCGCAAATGGTCGTAATAGACATCAGCCAAACCGCTTTCCGAGTCCGTGCATAATAATTGCATGTCTGGCAGGTCTGCCAGATAAGGATAGTTTTCCAGTTTTGTGCAAAAAAACATTGCTGCATTGGCACTGATTTCCCTAGCCAATAAGTACCCTGTCAAACCTTTATCCTTCAACAATTCTACATTTTGCCATCTTCTGTGAGCTTGAATCGCGGGGGTGTAGATGCCCGCTTGGCTGCCTATCTGCCGAAACGATATTACATCAACAATACGCTCCAAAAGTAAATCTAATTTCTTGCATATCTCAACACGTATCTCTGAATCCATTTCTTTTATATTTTCAGAAGACAACCAAGCTGCCCTTTCAAGTGCATCATACAATTTAATAGCCGTTTCAACTGGGTATTCATCAATTCTATTGATAATAGATTCGCTCTCAAGTAAAAAATCTGTGGCGATTTTAGAATAGTCGGGCAATATACACCTCTTCTTTGAAAATAATATGAAATACCCATTCTATGCTCATTCGCGATGGTAAATTTTGAATGTAGGGTAAAAATGGGTTGGCAATGGATGACTCAATGGAGTCTTGGCCGATTCGCTTCGCTGTTTCTGCCATTATGTCGCTTCCCATTGCTAGACGGACACAACCGAAGTAACGCAACGCCCAGCCAATACCTTTGTCCGCATCATTCATAGTTAGGGTGACTTTCTCCATGCGTTTGATTATTTCATGGTAACCGCCCAAGTCAACAAAATTTTAGGCCAAGCGGAAACTGCCTGGCCCATAGTAGCTGCCTAACTTAATTTACGTTCAAATAAGCTATACCCGCTTTATCAGATGCTCGGCGCAACAGCAAAGTCGGCGTTGTAGTTGATCACGGCCCAGAACCTTTTGTTTGCCACGTCCACGCCCCAATTCCCCAGTGTGTGTGTTGACGCGTTGTAGGGCCCTTCAATGAATTTCCCTGTGCCGCCGATGTTTTTGCTGACCGCATTGACCCATGCGCTGGTTCCTTTAGTAGCTATGCCCACCTTGCCGGATTTGGCAACTTGGTCGCTGATTGCGCTAGAGTCGTAGGATATGGACAGGCAATATGTGTCCGTTTTTTCATTGCCATATTCTAGAGCCATTCCACAAATGGTGAAGATGTCAGTGTAGAGGCCGGCGGTTTTGGGCGACCAGCCCGTGGTGACTTGATTGTAGCAAAGACGGTCGGGGGCACCGTACGTCAGATTGGTGCCAACTAGAAAGCGGTCGCCATCCCTCATGGTGTTTTCATTTTTGCCACCCAAAATTTCTGCCGCGCCATCCTTTACCGCCGTATATGGGCCATTCTGGGCAACGAGAAACTGCTTGCCCTTGAGACTGTACCCAAACGTGTCCCGCTTGCTGAAAACCAAGTTGGAAGGTGTGTGAGTGATGTCGTCTGAATTGCCATTCGCGTCATATTTGTCATCTCTGCCACCGGTGACTGGTGAAGAGGCATAGTAGTCAACCGTAACTTTATCGCCGTCAACTGTATAGACGTGAAAACCGACGGTGTAAAGATCCTGCCTGACCATTGTCTGGCGGCTGAAACCCAGATTGGCGAGGTTATGCGAATCGTCCGGGGCTGTGCGGAGGGGCGTGTAAAATTTGTGGCTGCATGAGGCATGGACGATTTGCGTCACCTGCGAATTTTGATCGGGCGACTTATATACGCTCCTGCTGTACATGTGGTCGTGGCCGCTCATGAATAGCTTCACTCCGTTGGACTCCAGAGACTGCATAAAGGCGTTTTGGTAAGCTGGGTTTGTGTGGTGCTGGCTGCCAAATAGCACGTCAGTGTGGTTTTCGTGTACTAGGGCTTTGTGCGAAAAGACGAAAGCATGGGTGCCGCTGGGCCTTCCCGAAAGCCTTGCGGAAATCCACGGCTGCTGCATAGCTATAGAATGGGTGATGTACGTGCTATCCCCTAGCCTGCCGCTGGTGGGGGCGTTGCCTCTTTGCGGGGCAAATTGGTCGAGAAAGATGAATGTGGCATTTCCATGTTCAAATGCGTACGAAAGTCCGCTGTAATCTGCATTTATATCGTCATAGACGCTGCTGTTGACGGAAGTGCTGGCACTATTCACGCCAGTGGGGCTAGTAAAATTTTTGCCCACGGTGAATGTGTCCTGCCTAGTCTTTGGCGCATCGCCCGGCGTATTCGTGGGCTCAAAGGCCAAGACATCGGCGGGCACATTGTTTTGCACTCCATTCCTAGTTTGCGGGAAGACCCTTGCAAATTCGGCGGCTTGCTCGACTTCTGATTTATTGCCAGTGTTCGCGGCGGCGGCATAGTTCTCGTGGTTGCCGCGCAGCGGGAAGAAGCCTATGCCATTGTTGTACAATGCCTGGCGGTATTTCGCGGTCGTCTGGATGGCTTCAAATGACGGGATGTCGGTGAGGTCGCCAACCTGAACCACAAAATCTATTTTTTGTTGGTTATGGAGCTTGAGGATTTCCTCATTGACCCTTTTGATTATTCCAACGGCAACAGAGTTTGGATTGCTGGCCGTCTCGCGGGCGACTCCCTTTACAGAGCCAGCAGGCCACTGCGTATCCCCCATGACTACAAAGCGCCAAGGGCTTGTACTCTGCACAAGAGCTGGATTGGGAATGGCAATTGTATTGCTGCTGCTGTTGCCAGAACAGGCCAAAAACGCGCCCAAGGCCGTCAACGCAGTAAGGGCAGTCATGGATGGCAGCCCCAGTGTTGGATATTTGTGTGACATAGTTTCTCCTTGAAAGAAAAGAACACCCTTTTAGTAAACAGGATTCAAATGACAAACTAACTTTTGGAATGTAAAAATCTGGGAACAAGCAAATTAAAAAAAATCGAAACAAATTTTCTTGTGATGTGCTAAGGTCATATCATTATCATTGTTCTTCAAATAATTTGCATTTATGATACACATTTGTTACTATGATTTTACTTTTCAGGCAAATGAATTTCACACCTTTTGTTCTTTAATATCCTATCTTTTAACGCAATAGAACCCTTATCGAATTTGATGTTTCAACAACCTAGCATGGGAGCGCAAAATGCAGCGACAATCTATAATCCAATTAAAGCAGTCCAAAGCCAAGTGGCCAAAGGCCAAGCTTCAACGAATAGCCATTTCCGCAATCTCCCTCTTCTCCCTTGCGTCTAGCTGCCCCACAAAAAACACTGAAAACGTGTATGTGGCAGGCTACGTGAACAACTCCCAAGGAAAAGGGGTTGCCACCCTTTGGAGAAATGGAAGGGTGTACGCGCGTCTCAGCGATGGAGAATATGACGGGAGGGCGCACTGTGTTTTCGTTTGCGGCAAGGACGTTTACGTGGCCGGGCGTGAGAGCAACGCGCAGGGCTATTTTGTTGCTATGCTCTGGAAAAATGGCAAGCCCCATCAACACCTCAGCGACGGAAGACAACCAGCGGTGGCTCAATGCGTCTATGTATCGGACTGCGATGTGTACGTCGCCGGGGCCGAGACAAACGCCCAAGGCTGCTTGGTTGCAACCCTATGGAAAAATGGCGAAGTGCATAGCCGCCTTGCCGACGGTAAATACCACTCGGAAGCCAACGCGGTCTTTGTATCTGGAACGGACGTGTATGTGGCGGGAATAGAGGGCAACGCCAAAGGCAACACCGTAGCTACTCTTTGGAAAAATGGCTCGCTGCACAGACGCCTCAGCGACGGGGAGTGGCCCACAAATGTCTTTTCGCTCTTTGTGGTCGGCAATGACGTGTATGTGGCCGGAGGCGAAATATATCCCGCGAACGAGGACGAACACGACGATGGCGCGACACAGCGCGGAACGGCCATTATTTGGAAAAATAGCGATGCACCCATCCGCTTGAGCGACGGGAAGCACATGGCCTGCGCCAATTCAGTTTTTGTTAGCTGCGCCGAGGTGTATGCGGCGGGGTATGAATACAACGAAGACAACTTTGGCCTAGTGACCCTATGGAAAAACGGAAAAGTGTCCATGCGCCTGTCCGATGGGAAACAATGGGCCAGCGCATATTCCGTCTATGTTTCGGGCAACGACGTGTACGTGGCTGGACACGTCTATAATTCAAAGGGAATGCCCGTGGCCACTCTTTGGAAAAATGGGATAGCGCAGCCCAGCCTCAGTAATGGCGAATACATCGGATACGCCCACTCTGTTTTCGCAGAGTAGGTCTGGCGATTAAATAGCACACCTACACGCCCCACATACAATCGCAGTTTGGCCCAAGCCCCCAAATGGTGTAAACTGAAATATCAACCCAACCAGTCAATGTATGTAAGCAAAGTGTGTTGGGGCCGACAAGGAGGACAAGTGGGACAGAACAAAGAGATGCAATTGGGCGGGGGAGCTTTCTTGGTGGCTCCCATAGGCACATTTCCACAATTCACGCCAGAAGAGCTGAGCGACGACGCAAAGGCCATTGGCCAAGCCGCCAGGGACTTTGTGGAAGGCGAAGTGCTGCCAAAAGATTCGGTCATAGACAAACTAGACCTCGAACTGAGCCGCAAGCTGCTACGCCAAGCGGGCGAAACCGGCCTCTTGAGCCTAGAGATACCCGAAGAATACGACGGCATGGATCTGGACAAGATCACCGGCCTGCTGGTCTTGGAGGAGATGGGCCGCCAGGCTTCCTTTTCTGTCACGTACGGGGCCCACACTGGCATCGGTACGCTGCCCATAGTCTATTTTGGCACCAAGGAGCAAAAGGCCGCGTATCTGCCCAAGCTCTCATCGGGCGAATGGGTGGCCGCTTACGCGCTGACAGAGGCCGGGGCCGGCTCCGACGCCATGAATTCAAAAACTAACGCCACGCTGGACGGAGAACACTGGGTGCTCAATGGTTCCAAGATGTGGATCACTAACGCCGGAATAGCGGACGTGTTCGTAGTATTCGCCAAGGTAGATGGCAGAAAGTTCAGCGCGTTCATCGTGGAAAAGACAGACCCTGGGTTCAGCCTTGGGGCCGAGGAAATGAAACTTGGCATAAAGGGCAGCTCCACCCGCGCCCTCACGTTTGAAAACTGCCGCATACCGAAAGACCGCCTGCTGGGGCGAGCGGGCTTTGGGCACCGCATAGCCTTTGGCATCTTGGCCATAGGCCGCTTCAAGCTGGGCGCGGGCTGCAACGGGATAGCCAAGGAAGTGATGAAGTACACGCTCAAGTATGCATCCGAGCGCTCGCAGTTTGGCAAAACCATCAACAGCATGGGGCTGATTCGCCAAAAGCTCTCCGACATCGCCATGAGGATATTTGTCGCGGAGAGTGTCAACTACCGCACCGTCGGGTACATCAACGACATAATGCACAATATAAGCTGGACGGAAGAGGACGCTGCAGCCCGCAAGATGGAAGTGATGGATGAATACCAGATGGAAGCGTCCATCATGAAAGTGTGGGATTCAGAGGCATTGGGACTCATCGCAGACGACGCAGTTCAAGTGTTTGGCGGCTACGGCTTTTCCTCGGAGTACCCGCCCGAAAAGATATATAGGGACAACCGCATCAACCGCATATTTGAAGGCACCAACGAAATCAACCGCATGATAATCGCCGGCCAAGTGTTCAAAAAATGGGGCAACGAAACCTTGGTGTTTAGCAAAGGCACTTCAGACTTGCCGAAAGAGGGCTCGGGCGAGATGGCCTGGGCCTCTTTCGCCGTCGAAACGGCGAAGCGCCAATTCCAGTACTCAACCGCCACAGCGCTGGAGACGCACGGCCAAAAGCTGATCGAAAACCAAGAGGCGTCTACAAGGGTGGCCGACATGGCGATGGAGATATACGCCATGGAATCCGCCGTAGCCCGCGCCTCAAAGATGAAGGCGGATTCCCACAGGTGGGCCGACTTCGCCTGCAGCATGGCAAACGTGTTTGTCAATGAGACTATTGGCAAAATCAGAAACAACGCTTTTCTGTTGCTGGCAGAGGCCCTCGACGGCGAAAACCTCAAGCGCGCAGCCAAAGAGTTGGCGTCGTTTGACGGCATTGTGCCTATCTCAAGCTCAAAGCTGAGGGACAGCGCCGCGGCCGCGCTGATTGAAAAAGGCGCCTATCCCATCGAACAGTTCTAACTATTTAGGGCTTGCCAAGCCCAAAATATTATGAAAAACTGATTAACGGGCCAGGCGGGCAATGGGTTGTCGCGCCGATGGGCCAATGCCATCTGTTTCTATTTCTGCATGGATGCCCTCGAGGGGGGCCATGAGTTCTTTCCACAATCCAAATATTGGGCGTTGAAGTGCCCGCGCATTGTCTTTCGAGATGCCCGCGCTGTGGGCGTTTCACAAAAATCCATCGCCACCGCCAATTGAGAAGCTAACGGAGCTTCAGCTTGCGGCCGGCCAGTGCGGCACAAAACGCCCAATGTGACCAACTAACAATAAGGGAGATGTATTTGAGCAAGAAGATTATGCTCATCAACGCCACAGACCCGGAAGAAATCCGCGTGGCAATTTTGAAAGGCGGCATCCTTTCCGACTTTGACATCGAATTTTTGCACAACGAAAAGCTGAAGGGCAACATATACAAGGCCAAGGTCGTACGAATAGACCAAAGCCTGCAGGCTGCCTTCGTCCACTACGGGACGCCAAAAAATGGCTTTTTGCCCATAGCGGAGCTGCCCAAAGACCTGACTGGACCCAACGGGCGGCGGGGCCGCATCCACGACCTGCTCCAAAAGGATCAAGAGATCATGGTGCAGGTGGTGAGAGAGGAGCTCGGCACCAAAGGCGCAATGGTGACGGCGCAGATAAGCCTGCCTGGCAGGTACTTGGTGCTGACGCCGGGGAACGCCATCAATGGAATCAGCAGAAAGATCGAAAGCAGCGAAGAGCGCGAACACTTCAAAAAGCTGGTGGACGAGCTGGACGTGCCAAGCGGCATGGGTGTCATCGTGCGGTCGGCGTCCTTGGGCGTCACCAAGGCCGATTTTGAAAAAGACCTAAAATACCTTTTGGACACATACAAAGAGGCCCAGTCACTTTACGCAAGGCGCACCGACGTGGGCCTAGTGTGGCAGGAGGACGACGTAGTCACTAGGACACTTAGGGACACCTGGACTCCAGAAATAGAAGAAATCCACATTGACGATTTAGAAACATTCCAAGCTGCCCAAGGCTTCTTCCGCAGGACAATGCCCCAGCACCTGAATGCCCTAAGGCATTACACCGGCAAAAAGCCCATCTTCTCTAAGTTCCAAACAGAAGAGCAGATAGACAAAATATATGCCCGACGCGTACCCCTGCCCAGCGGCGGGGCAATAGTGCTGGATCAGACAGAAGCCTTGGTGGCCATAGACGTAAACTCTGGAAAAACCACCGGGGACAACCAAGAAGAAACTGCGCTCCGAACCAACTTGGAGGCGGCGGAAGAGATAGCGACGCAACTGCGCCTGCGCGACTTGGCCGGCCTAGTTGTCATTGACTTCATAGACTGCAAGCGGGAGACCAACAACAAGGCCATCATGGATCGCCTGGTCGAATGTCTGCGCGAGGACAAGGCAAGAATGGAGGTAGGCAAAATCAATCGGTTTGGAGTGCTGGTGATGACCCGCCAGCGCATCCGCCCGTCAATACAGCATGTGACGCACGAACCCTGCCCGATGTGCCAAGGGACGGGCCAAGTCAAAAACTCCGAGGCCCTAGTCCTAAGCGTCCTGCGCCGCATAAAGTCTGTTCTAAGCCGAAATAGCACTTCAAAGATTCACGTCAGGCTCTTTCCTGCTATTGCCATGAACTTGCTAAACAATAGGCGCCACGAAATAGTTGAATTAGAGAACGGGTACGAAACGACCATCGCCGTCTCGCCAGACCACGGAATCACCTACGGAGAAATCTCGATTGAGATGACCCGCAAGGAAGAGGAGCCAGAGCACAAGCCAAAAGAGTCCCATGAGCGCAAGCGCGACGCCGAAGACGAAACGGTGGTGCTGGGCGGGGACGCGCCCATCAGCTTCAACAAGGCGCTGGCAGATGCCCCGGACGCGAGGCAGAATGGACACGCGCACGCCCACAAGAAAGACCATCAGCCCAAGAACCAACATGAATCAGCCGCCAAAATGGACGCGCCCGACACAAAGAGAACACCCGAAAAACACGCCCAAGCGGCCCCCCTGCCAGAGCGGGCCCATAAACCAGCCCCAGACGAGCGCAATAAGCTATTGAACATTTTCGGAAACCATGGCGCTGATGCCAAAACTGGGGCCAAAGCTGAAACCAAGGCAGAAGCCAAACCCGGGACCCATACTAGAACTCTGGCCGGACATGGAAAAGCAAAGAAAAAGAAGGACGGCACTCCGGCGCTACCAGCCATAGAGCCGCCCAGGCTGTCGGCTGACGTTATTGCATCGCTCGCCGTTCCTGCAAACCTGCCGCGAAAACTGATGCAGCCAGGCACCGCCGAGCCTAGCTTGGCACCGCGCAAGGGTGAAGGGCAGACAAGCGGAAAGCCAGCCAAGAAGACAGGGCCAAAGCCAGGCCCCGACACCAAAAGCCAAGGCAAGGCCAAAAACCAAGGCAAGCCAGCCGAACCCAAAAAATCGGCCAAGGCAGAAGCGCCAGCCGGGGCAGGTAAATCCAAGTCCGCACCCAAAAAGGGCGAAAATGCCGCCAAAAAAGTAGCATCGAAACCCAAGGCGGCACCTACGGCCGCAAAGGCCAAACCAACCACCCAATCGGGAAAAAAGCCTAGCGCAAAGCCCACAAACCCCTCTGGCTCACAAAAAACGGCGCGGGCCAAAAAAAGCCCGCAAAAAAAATGAGGTAATCCTTGGCCAGCCTAGATTTTATAGTCTATGTACTGATACCGGTGGCTTGCCTTGCGACCCTTTTGGGAGGGTGGCTGGTAGTCCGGTTTTTGCAGAGCCGCGCTTCGATAATGAGGTATCTATCCGGGCTGGCCGCTGGCTACTTGGTGGCGTCCACCGTTGTCCGCGTCATACCAGAGTCGCTGCACTTTGGCGGAGACACGATGGCTTTCTGGATACTAGGGGGGTTCTTGTTCGTCCACGTGATAGAACACGGCATCACGCCGCATTTCCACTATGGCGAAGAATCCCACGACCATTTCGGAACCCGCATGACGGGCATCATGGCGCTGGCCGGGCTGTCCATGCACAGCTTCTTGGACGGAATGTCCATGATGGCGGCAATGCGCGCCGAGTTTTCCCTTGGGTTGCTGGTTTTCATCGGCATCCTCTTGCACAGGATACCCGAGGGCGGCACCATCAGCTCAATATTTTTGGTGCGGGGCTTCGGCTCAAAAGGCGCACTGTACGCCTCGGGAGCACTGGCCGCAACCGCGCTGTTGGGAGCGTTCTGCCAAGGCGCGCTAAATATCCCCCTAGGGCCGGTGCTGGCAATATCCGCCGGGCTGGGCCTGTACGTCGCATGTGCAGACTTGCTTCCCCAAGCGCAAAAAGAGATGGGGTGGAAAAGCACAGCATCGCTGCTCATGGGCATCCTGCTTTTCATGGCGGCGAACAGCGTGCTGCCCCACGAGCACGACCACCAGCATGGCGGCGATGGGCATTTTGAAGAACTTGATTCCGATATGGAACACAGCGCCCACGACGGGACGCCAGACTCGCCGCGCATAAATTGAGCGGTTCCTTGAATACCTTGGCCATGCGCGGCATCAGAGCTTCCCACAGTGTTCTGTTTGCGCTTGCCGCATGGGCCCCATCGGTCATTCACGCCCAAGGCCTGCCCGAGATCCCTATCCCAGCGGAAAATATCAACCTAAAAGAAATTGACCTCTTGTTTCCACAGCGGCCAGCGGCCAGCCGCCAGCGCGAATCGGTGGCCGTGCAGTGGCGGGGCGAATTGGTCAACCAAGACGGGCCGCTTCTGACTCTTGTAAATGGCGTTCTAGAAGTAGAAGGAACCGGCGGCAGCACCGTGGCCTTAAAGGCAGAATCCATAACATTCAACCGCCTCGACCAAAGCATAAAAGCATCTGGGAACGTAGTCCTAGAACACCCCTACTACAAAATGCGCTGCCAGCAGCTTGAAGTAAGGCTGACGGTGTCCGATGAAAAAGCCACAAGGACGGGGGAGGCGCTGGGAGCCACATTTGAGCTGCCGCCATCTTGGATTCTGACAGCGCGGCGACTCAGCTTTGAGGACTACCCCGGAGACACATTGGGGCTTCTCGGCAAGCTGCTCGGCGGCGGCAGGGCCGACCGCACCACCGAGTTCCGCTTTGAAGACGCATCCGTCAGCCCCTGCCCTAACGATGGGCCAAACTGGGCGGCCAATGCCTCAAGGATCCATCTGAAGACCGGCTCGTATGCGAACAGTTCCGGGCAGCAAGGTTACGCGACCCTGAACAACATAGTTCTGAAAATAGGCCCTGCCCCGATAATGTGGATGCCCTGGGCCCTATTTCCCGCCAGAGTAGATAGGGCCCCTGGCCTTTTGCCGCCCGAAATAGGATACAGCGGCCAGCTTGGCGCCATAGTTGGCATGTCTTATTTCCAGCCATTGGGCGATGCAGCAGACGCAACTATTTCCCCGACGTGGCACTCAAAGGTCGGGACTATGTGGGCGCTGGAATCCCGCTGGGAGCCGGGCATAACCCACAAAGGCAGCTTCAGCGGAAAATACATAAGACCTAAGGACACGGCGGAAGCAAGGTACCGCTTCGGCCTGCAAGAAATCTGGGACTTAGAAAATGGGTGGCTCGTCAGGGCCGACATCAATAGCGCGTCGGATCAGTTGATGGACACTGAGTTCGGAAAATCAGGCCCCGTGCCCATAGGGGCCCCGGCATACGACAGCACCCTCTTTGTCGGGAAAAACTTCAAATGGGCCGCGCTAAGCCTGTTTGCATCTGACAACCGCTCCTTCTTCCAGCCCGACGACCCTTTTTACAACTACAACTTCCCCGCGTCCCTGCAAAAAACCAAGCTCCCGGAAGGGCAGCTTAGATTTTTCCCCGTGCCTATTGGAAATTTTTACCTTGATGGCTCATCGAGGATAGGCCAGTTCGGATACTACCTCGACCTTGGAGAGGAAAGCCCGGTGTCCAAGTACACTTGGGAAAGGAGCGACCACCAAATTAGGCTGCAGGGCCACCTTGGGCGATGGGGGCCGCTGCGGGCCGACCTGCAGTTGGGTGCGCGGTTCACGCATTACAGCGCCGTGCTGTCTGATTCATTTTTGGACGCTGGGGAAAGCCACCAAGAAGAGGGCGAACCCTCGAACCCCGTTGACGACCCAGTCTTTGACCCATTCAGGGTGGAAGGGCCAAAGGCACAGAGATGGGTTGGGTCCAGCCGCCTGTTGTTTTCTGCCCCCCAGATCGGCAGGAGCTTCCTAAACTTAAAATTGGCAGGCTACACCGGGGACATCAAGCACATTTTGGAGCCTTCCATAGCATTCTCGTTTAACTCAAAGAGTGAGCTGGCGGGGGTTTTCCCCAGGTTCGATGAGGCCGACACAAGGCCGGGAGTGGGAAATACTGTCGTTGGCGAGCGCAGCGTTGAACTTGGCATAAAGCAGCATCTATTTGGAAGGCCCGACTCTTCCCATAGCTACACAGATTTGCTCAGGGCGCGAATATCAGTGAAGTATTATGTTGACCCCATAATCTACTACGATGGCAGGAAAAAACAGGGATGGGCATCTTTGAACACCGACGTGGACGTTGAGCCAACGAGTGCCTTAAAATTGAGCTTCAAGCGCGCCACGGAAGTGTCCAATGGCGAATCCGACAGCTCGCTTTCCGCCGACGTCGCATTGAGCAAAGCGACCAAGTTCAGCCTAGCGGCTTTCAGCTCAGGCAAAAACCAGCTCCGCATCCGGCAAAGGGGCATCAGGGCGGGCGGCACGCAACAGATCTGGCGCGACAGGCTGGCCCTCAAGTTTGAAGCCAACTACGACTTTGTGAGAAGGACATTCACCCAAAGCCAAGTGGGCCTGACATTCGGCAGCCCCTGCGTTGCGTTCAACCTCAGCTATTACCACATATACCTGCCAGAAATATCCAGGTACAGAAAAGAAGACAGGTTAAGTTTTTCCCTCAGCCTAAAAAACCTGGGCGAACTATTCTCGGCTGAATTAGGCAGTCTGTTTAGGTCTAATTCCAATTCTAAATAGAATCAGCCATGATTCTATTTAGAATTGGGATGCGCGACAGGACGTCGCGCCCGAAATGCGTAGCATTTCGTGAGGCAAGGCGAGCCGCACCTCGCCGCAGCCGACTAATTCAAAATTGCATGGACGCAATTTTGAATTAGAAATGGAATAAGTGATTGGCTAGGCCGCAGACGCCTAGACCCTCGGCCCTTATACCAAATTGCGTTCAAATTGCATTTAAACGCTCGCGCCAAAGCTTTTGAAAAAACTGTGAAACCCAGTCTTTCAAAAACTTGCGGCGTTGGTTCCCGCCGCCTTTATACCAAGTTGCGTTCGACTGAACGCAACTTGGTATTACTCCCCACCCCCTTTTTTTGTGGCGTTGTCATTCACTTCGCCGAAGAGGGGGGGCTGGGAAATGGGGGCATGGCGCGGGGCCTTTTCGGGCACTGTTTTGCTGGGGGGAACTTGTTCTGGCGATCTAGCAAAGGCACTTTGACCTTTTTTCTTTGCGGGCCCAACTAGGGATTCCAGCGATTTGACAAAATCCGACAAGTCCTTGAACTCCCTATAGACAGAGGCGAACCTGACATAGGCGACTGGGTCAATGGTTTTCAGCCCTTCCATCACCATCTCGCCCAGTGCCATGCTGCGGACTTCTCGGTCTGGCTGCTCTGCCGCCTTTGAGTGAATGTCCCCCACCAGCTCTTCCAGAAGCGCCAAGCGCACCGGTCTCTTTTGGCAGGCCGCCAGCATACCATTAAGCAGTTTGTTCCTGTCAAACGGCTCGCGCCTGCCGTCCTTTTTGACAATCAGTATCGGGACTTCTTCAACCCTTTCGTAGCTTGTGAAGCGGCGCCCGCATGAGAGGCACTCCCTCCTGCGGCGGATGGCGTCCCCCTCCTTGGCCTCCCTAGAATCTACGACCTTGTCCTCCAAATGTCCGCAAAATGGGCAGCGCATAAAATTAAGGTTAGCCGATAAAAGTAAATAAAGGAATAACGCCAGACCGCGAACAAAAAAAGGCCGATGGCTTGGCTGAACGATGCAACAATTTTCAAAATTCCGCTAAAGTATTTCAGGGAACTGGGCGATAAATTATTTGAGTATGGAAATTACACTAGGTGGATTGTCTTCTCCCAACCCGGACGGCCGCGCCCGGCGGGATGGGCCTGTTCAAAACACTGATTACGCAAATGTTGAAAAGACTTTAGTTGGCTATGCCGCTGAACGCAGCAGGCCAGACGCCGACGGCAGGGAAAGGATCGCCGCTGGCGCGAGCGATGAGGACACGCTGGAACTCAGCCGCGAGGCCAGGCGGATGCTCGGCGCAAGGCAGGACAATACAGACAGGCCAGAAAATCCAAACAGTCCAGAAAGCGCCTTGAATGGTTCGGGCGACGCCAACGGGCAAGAGGCCGTTTCGGCTTCGGCTCTTGGCAGGGCGGCAGTAGCTGATACTGAAGAAGGCAAAGATGGCGAAGGCCAAAAGCAATCGGCAGCGGGTGGCGATTCGGTGGAATTAAGCCCAGAGGCCCAAAAGATGCTTGATTCCCTCAAGGCCCGCGACAGGGAAGTGAGGGCGCACGAGGCCGCCCACGTCGCGGCAGGGGCGGGGGTGGTCACTGGCGGGGCGCAGTTCACGCAGCAGCGCGGCCCAGATGGGAACATGTATGCCATTGGTGGAGAAGTAGGCATTGACGCAAGCCCAATCCCAAATGACCCCCAGGGCACCATGGCCAAGGCCCGCCAGATAGCCTCCGCCGCGCTTGCGCCCGCTGACCCCAGCCCCCAGGACAGATCGGTGGCGGCCAGCGCCAGGCAGATGGAGGCCAAGGCCGCGTCTGAGCTTGCAAACTCCAAGGCAGACGAAAGAAAGTCCCAGAACTCCCAAGATACCCAAGCCGCAGCCGCGCAGGGCAGACAGGCCATCAGCGCATATACGGCTGCGGCCAATGATGCAAATCCAATAGCGAAGGCGTATCGGGCCGTAGCGTAAGCGCTCAAATGCAATTTGAAGAAAGTTGGCCCAAGTGGCATAAAGCGCAGAGGCGCGAGCTACTCGCCTTGGATGATCTTGTACTTCAGCGGGTATTTTTCTGAGTCCAGCGCCAACTGGCGGCCCTTCAATGTGTTTTTGTTTATGACCAACGGCCCCGCCAAGTTTGCGGTCATCTGCTTGGGGTCTTCGGGTATTACCACAAGGGCCAAGACTATTAGGTCGTCATGCTTTTCCGCGCCCAAAAATTCCGCGTCCTCGAGTTCCATAGGGGCCTCGAAGTCGGGCTTGATGGCACCAATATCCATGCACACAAATGAGTATTCTTCATGCTGGATGGCCTGCAAAAACTTTAGCGGGTAGCCGCCCGACGGCTCGAACAGCCTGAAGCGCTTCAACTCGGGGAAGCCTATCAGCCCGGCAGGGAAATGGACTGTTATGTCAAAGAGCGGGTGCTGCAATGGGTATTCTTCTGTGTCGAGCACCAACTGGACGGCCACCTTGGTGTGTTTGTTGACCACTATTGGGCCGGCAAGGTTCGCCACCATCTCGTCGGGCTTGTCGTCGGGGATAATGACAAAGGCCAGCACTAATGCGTCTTCCTCGGCGCCGATGGCAAGTATATCGGCATCCTCTGGGGACAGGGAGGCCTTGAAGTCCAGCTTGAATGAGGCTACGTCCATCGCCACAAAACTCAGTTCGGGATGGTTTGTTGATTGCAAGAACTTTAGCGGGTATGCGTCGCTTGGCTCGATGAGCTGGAAATCCTTGGCCTCGGGGATTCCAACAATCCCTTTTGGAAAGTGAATCGCTACTCCATCTATTTCATTGTTTTCAGTCATTGGTGTTCCTTTCGTAAAAGATCATAAAGTACAGCATATTGCCAAATCAACTTTCTGTGAATACCTTCCACAGAGAATCAATGCGTTTTTTGCAAAATCTCCAGTTTCTTATGGTTTTTTCTAGCGCGGCCTTTGTCTTGGGCGGGTATTGCATTCTGTCTATGATCCAGCGATTGCCCAGCTCCATGACGGCTGCAATGTCTCCCTCGTTGCCCCACTGGTGGCGGAAGTCCAGCAATTTTTTTGCGCGGGCTTCGGCGCTGGGCCCAAGGTCCATCGCCCTGATTTTTTCGATGAGCGGCGGGTCGGTCGGAGGCGCGTACGCATCAATTCTTTCAAGCAGATGCTTGACTTCGGCGGGCAGCATGGCCAGCTTGGCGGCGACGTCGGGGTTGGAGGCCCCCCGCTCGGCTTCCAAGGCCAGCTCCCTCAGCAGCGGGAGCAGCAGCGCCGCGTCCCTCGCGGCGTACCTCAGTTGGCTGTCCCTGAGCGGGCGGTAAATCCAGTTGCTGTCTTGCTCTTCCTTTGGGATGTCTATCCCAAGTTTTATCTTTGCCATTGTCTTGAGCCCTGGCTGCGCATATTCCAGAGCCTTGGCCAGCATCATCGTGTCCAGCACGAACGCGGGTACGATGTCGTAGAGCCGCTTTAGCACGACCCCATCGCCAGAAAAGTCGTGTACTATCCAAGGGGTTCCTGCCAGCGCCAGCAGCAGGGGACGCACTAGGGATGGGATGGCCAAGGGGTCAACCAGCCAAACTTTTTCGTGGGTGGCGATTTGGAGCAGCGCCAACACGCAGTGGTGCATGCCAGTCAGGCTGAACTCTGCGTCAACCGAAACCAAGTCGGCGGCGTACAGCGCGGGCAGCGCGGCAGCCAGCTTTTCAGCCGAGTCAACTAATGTAAATGGAAGGTCAAAGGAATCGGATGCCATTTCTTGCTTTTCGATTTATCAATTGTAGCCTAGTATCGGGGGAATTTGAACCT
>Ga0268262_10003235_pt1 | contig 17814 bp, 14 predicted proteins | sample TergutNc150P3_FD_190354 | JGI IMG/M metagenome (GOLD analysis project Ga0268262, IMG submission 190354) | Nasutitermes corniger P3 segment gut microbial community from laboratory colony in Florida, USA - Nc150 P3 (SPAdes) (version 2) | ecosystem: Host-associated > Arthropoda: Insects >...
TCTCTTTCCCAGACGCGGAAACTCTGGACGACACCATCGCCCCTGCGGATTTGGCAGTGCCAATCAGTGCCGATTCATCCCAGCTTGCAGCAATATACGCAGCCGGACAGGGGCGGAGCTTTGTCCTGCACGGCCCGCCTGGGACAGGAAAATCCCAAACAATAACCAACATCATTGCAAATGCGCTTTATCAAGGCAAATCCGTGCTATTTGTCGCGGAAAAAATGGCCGCGCTCTCCGTGGTCGAGAAGAGGCTAGACGCGATAGGCATTGGGGATTTCTGCCTTGAACTCCACTCCAACAAAGCCCGCAAAAAAGACGTACTCGACCAGCTAGAAATGGCACTCAACATCGGACGGTTCAAACCGCCGCAATTCTATCACGATGAAGCCAACGCAATTCTAGCACTCAGGCGCGAGCTGAATGAAGTAGTCCGCAACATGCACCTGCCGCGCCAATCTGGATTTTCCCTATATGAAGCCATTTCGCGTGCGGAACAATATGAGAATGCCCCAGATTGCATTGAGTTTTCCACTGAACAGATAAGCAAGTTAACCCCCCAGCAGTATTCGCGGTGGGAAGATCTATGCGGCATGCTCTCCGCCGCAGCGTCCTCCTGCGGGGGCGCACATGGACATCCCTTGCGAGAGTACAAAAAAACTAGCTACAGCCTAAGCATTAGGGCCGCGATAGAATCCAAGGTCGGCGAATACCAAGCAACGCTTTCCAGCTTGGAAGGGTTGGCAAAAAAAGTAAACGCAGGGTTAGGGTTAGGCTTAGGTTCAGGTGCAGCCTTGACCCACTCACAGCAAGAGGCAACGTCTAGACTTTGCGCACTTCTGGCAAACAGTGCCATTCGCATTCCGGCCAATGTTCTGACGAATGCAGATTTGCCCTTTTGCGAAGAGAAGATAATCGCCGCCTGCAAGTCAGGGCGTAGGCGGGACATCATCAAAGAAGAACTAGGCGCGTCATTTTCGGGGAAATTTCTCGAATTCGACGCCGAAACGGCACTCCTGCAATATAAGCAGAGCTCCGCAGGCTGGTTTCTATCCAAGATGATGGGCGAATCCAAAATAGCGAACTCCATCAAACTATATGCCCTAGATCAAAAGAGCTTCGACAAATCCAAGACACCTGTATATTTGGAGCTTTTGTGCGAATACCAAAAATGCAAAAAGGCCGTCAATGATTCCACCCAATTGCTCAATAATCTATTTGGAGTGCTATTCGACAATGGCAGCTGCGATTGGTCATTGCTTGAAAATATCACAAAGTTGGCCGTTAATCTGCAAACATTGTTCAGAAAGGCCGCTACTGACAACGCCTCACAAAGTGCTGCTATTCGATCCATCAGCATATCTCTGGATCAGGATTTCGAGAATTTTGCGAATGCGAATAAGACAGACTGGAATAAATTTGTCGAGTGCATGGCAAGATTGAGCGAATTAGAATCCGACCTGTCCGTGCAATTCGAAAATCCGTTTGAACAATGGCGCGACGAGCCAAATTGGATTTCAGCGATGTCAGAGAGAGCTTCCCGATGGATTTCAAACATCGGCGGACTCCGCGACTACTGCGGATATTTGCAGGTCAAGACAGAATTGGACAAAGAAGGACTGCAAGGTGTGTCCGCCGCACTGGAAAACGGCCTCATCAAGGAAGACGAACTTGCCGGCGCGTTCATAAAAAGTTTGTCAAGAAAGTGCGCCATCCATATCATTGATAGTACGCCAATCCTCAATTCTTTCCGTGGATCCCTATTCTCCCAAAGAATTGAAAGGTTCAAAGCACTAAACAAACAATTTGAAACACTGACCAGACAGGAGCTGGCGGCGCGTCTTTCCGCACAGATCCCAGCATTGAGCAAAGGGGTGTCAGACTCATCCGAAATGGGAATACTGCAACGCGCTATCAAAAGCGGCGGTCGCATGATGCCGGTTAGAAAATTGTTTGAAAGCATCCCCAACCTTTTGCGAAAACTCAGCCCGTGCATGCTTATGAGCCCTATCTCTGTCGCGCAGTACCTAGACCCCAAGCACCCCCCATTCGACCTTGTGGTGTTCGACGAAGCCTCTCAGTTGCCAACCAGCGGGGCCGTGGGCGCAATAGCGCGGGGTACCGAACTGATAGTCGTTGGTGATCCCAAACAGCTTCCGCCCACTAGCTTTTTCGCAATCAACCAAGTGGATGAAGACAGCTATGAAAAAGAAGACCTTGAAAGCGTGCTGGACGACTGCCTTGCACTTCCCATGCCGCAAATGCACCTGCTCTGGCATTATCGCTCCAAGCACGAAAGCCTTATTGCTTTCTCCAACCGAAAGTACTACGAAAACAAGCTGTACACCTTTCCCTCTCCAAACGATATAGTCAGCCAAGTGCGCTTGGTCTCTGTAGATGGGTTTTATGACAGAGGGAGAACAAAACAAAATAGGGCCGAGGCAGAAGCTATTGTCCGCGAGATCATGAAGAGGCTATCCGACCCCGCTCAGAGGAACAAGAGCATTGGCGTCGTCACCTTCAGCTCTGTACAGCAAAACCTGATAGCCGACATGCTAGAGGCCGAGTTCCGCAGCCGCCCAGACTTGGATGAGCTGGCAAATAACGCGGAAGAGCCTATTTTCATTAAAAACCTTGAAAATGTGCAAGGCGACGAGCGCGACGTCATTCTCTTTTCCGTGGGCTATGGGCCGGACGAACAAGGGCGCGTGGCGCTAAATTTCGGGCCGCTCAACCGCGACGGCGGCTGGCGCAGGCTGAACGTGGCCGTCACCCGCGCAAGGCACGAGATGATGATTTTTTCCACGCTGAAGCCAGAGCAGATTGACCTCAACAAGACTAGATCGGACGGGCTCGCAGGATTGAATGCCTTTCTTGAATTTGCCGACAAGGGCATCCGCGCCCTGCCCGATACTGACAGGAAAAAGGCATTCTCCCAAGGCGCGGTTGAAGTTATGGCAAAAGAAATCCGCAAGCTGGGCTATACAGTGAACACCAACATAGGCTGTTCGGGCTACCGCGTTGACATTGGAATTATCCACCCTGAAAAACCAGATGCGTATGTGCTTGGCATTTTGTGCGACAGCATGAATTACTACAACGGCGGAACTGCTGTTGACCGCAATAGCACGCAGGAATCTGTTTTGCGTGGATTGGGTTGGCGCATCTGCCGAACGTGGATCTTGGATTGGTGGGACAATCCCGAAAAAGAACTGGGGCGCATACAGGCCGCAATTGAAAACTCGGTTAAGGGAGGCGCCGAAGCGGAAATTGTGCAAAAGGCCGACACAAACATCCCAGCCATGACGCTGGAGCCTGAAACACCTTCCACCAGCCGAACTGCGCTAGTAACATTTGAAAGGGTGGAAAACGATGCGGCCACAGCCATAATGTTAGAATCAGAAACGTCTTCTGTCGGCCGAACTGCGCTTGCAAAATTTGAAAAAATGGAAGACGATGCAGCGGGCAAAGTGCTTAAGCCATACAGTATCGCCAAGTTGGCCTCTGTCCAGGGGCATCAGGGAGATTCTGAGTACTTCTTGGGCGACGAAAGGTACTTCGTAGGCACCGAGAGCACGTACATCATCAAAAAGCAAATATCAGCCGTGCTGGAAGCCGAAGCCCCCATCAGCCGCGATTTGTTGTGCAAAAGGGTGCTGGAGGCCTGGGGCATTTCGCGTATAGGAGCAAGGATAGGCAAGCGATTTGACCTGCTTGTCTCTTCGATGTGGCTAAAGTGTACAAAACAGGGAGATGCCATTTTTTATTGGGAAGATGGGATGGATCCCGCGCAGTTTGATGATTTCCGCATTCCATCAACAGACGACAGAACCCGCCGCAGCTTTGAAAATATACCGCCCGAAGAAATCGCATCTGCGGCAAAACATATCCTTGGTCAACAGATCGGGCTTCTGAAAGAAGATTTGGAAAGAGAAATTTCGCGCCTATTCGGTTTTGCGCGATGCACCGAAGCCATGCAAAAGTGCATCCGCGGAGGGATAGAGATAGCGATAAAACGGCAGTGGGCGCGCCAAGATGGGGATCGGGTCAATGCCATGCATTAGCAGCTTAGAATCTATGCTACACTTGGCATATCAGGAGAGGGTTCCCCATGAAAAAATCGCTAGTCGTTGCTTTGCTTTTGATGCTTGCGCCCAATTTTGCGTTTGGCAGGGACATGCAAGCGCTATCCGCATCGCCTGCACCTGCCAGGCCAATTGTTTCGGCGCATCAAGACGCACGAACCCAGCAATCAATAGATGTTGAAAAGGCAAGGCAGCATTTTGACAAAGGCGAAGAATTCAGAAAAAAGGAAGATTGGCGCCTAGCCGTTGAAGAGTATGGCGAAGCCATAAAGCTAAACCCCAAGTACGTGGATGCATACAATAACCGGGGCTACGCATATATTGAAACGCGCGAATTTGACAAGGCTATAGCAGATTTGAACATTGCGCTAGAACTCAGCCCCAACAGCGTCAACGCCTACTACAACCGAGCCCGCGCGCACTACTTCAAGCGCAGCTATAGCCAAGCCATTCTAGATTTCAGCGAGATCATACGCCTAAAGCCAAAGAGCGACGAGGCATTCTATTATCGGGGCAATGCGTACTTAAATTCTGGCGACCTTGATAAAGCCATCCTTGATTACAGCGAGGCTATAAAGCTCAATCCCACGGATGCCGATGCCTACAACAACCGTAGCGTCGCTTATAGACGCAAGGGCGATTACGACCAAACAATCAAAGACGCCACAGAAGCCATAAAAAATCGCCCAGATGACGCCAATGCCTTCTACAACCGTGGGATCGCGCACAGCGAGAAAGGCGATTACGACAAAGCCATGGCAGATTACAGCAAGACCATAGAACTAAACCCTGACATCGCAGGCGTCTTTGACAAACTGCAATCTGCGAATATAGAGAGAATGATCAAAGAAAACAGTAACGCCATCAAGTTGGACCCGAATAACGCTGGAGCATATTACAATAGAGGCCGCGCATATTATGAAAAAGGCGACTATGAGCGGGCAGCCGAGGATTTTGACATGGCAGTTAAGCTCAACCCCCTTGATGCCTACGCCCGCAACTTCAGGGATAGGACACACACGATTTTGCGTAACAGAGAATCAAAGTGACGCTAGGTTCTATACCAATTTGCGTGAACTCGTATGGTATAAGTCTTTTCTTGTACCTTGCTAATTTGTAACCCGAAACTGGTGTCACGATTTCTTTTGCAAATATTTGCGTTCGATCAGCTCTATGGATTTTTTCGTTGGATACAGTTTATCCTCGTAAATTTGCTTATAGATTCGCGGTATTTTTTTCAGGCGGAAATTCATGTCGTCCAAGTCAAATACAGCAAAGTCGAAATTCTTTATGCCTACCCACTCGCAGAAATCTTTGTAATCGGCGCCTTTCTTCTTTTTGAACGCTTTTGCCAGTTCAGTCAAACCCCAAGTGCCACCCACATCTTCGACTATGCCGAAGCCTGCGCCATCAAGCGCTTGAGGCAGTTCAGCGTCCGGCAGGTCTTTGTCCGAAAATATCTTTTCAAGCTTCAATAGTACCCACCAATCATCGCCAAAGTCATAATTGAGCTGCAGCTCATCGCCCTCTTTGCTTACAGCGGCGTGAAGTTTGATTTTTGTGGCATCTTCAATGCGTGCCTCGGGGTCGGGGAACATATCTGAGCCTTTGCTGGGAATCTCATAGCGTATGGAGATGTCGTTGAGGATGGGAATATCTTTGAGTTTTGGAATATCTTTGAGGATATTTTTGCCTCTATCAACCTCAATTGCCATCAAGTGGCTGGCCCTCATTTCAAATAAAATTTGGACGATGTATCCCAACCGAGCGATGGTGACGTCGCTCTTCACTTGGAAGCGCCGCCATATTACTGGCTCGAAGTCATCGAGTTCGGCGTAGAATTGGTAAATTTTGTTGTTGGCCATAGTTTTGGACTCCTTAGCAATCTCTATTTTTACGCATTACTATTGGGCATTCTTGGCAACGGCCCCCATCAGCGCTTTCAGGCTATTTGGGAATATCGGTTCCGCCAAGTCGCGGACTGCCTTGGCGAATTGCCTTATCTCCCACTGGGCGTGGGAATCCAGCCGCAGGTGCAGGAAATGGGCCACGGCTTGCAAGCTGGCCGTCCAATAGACCTCTGAGTAAAGTGCCAAGGGCAGCACACATCTGGCTTGCTCCCTGCATACGCCCATTTCTATGAGTGCTTTGTACTGGGCCACACAGTTGCGGCAAGCCTCGGTATAGGCATTCATCGCCGCACTCCGTGATTCTTCTGGTATCTCGCCTTCGCTTCCCTGCTTGTTCACTTTGGCCTGCTGGCGAAATTGTTCTGGGACATAAAATTCATCGGGTGAAAACTCGACGTATCGGCCAGAAATTTCGTTGAAGTCAGAAGCTATCCGGTGCTTCATCCACTGGCGAAACACGAATATCGGTGCCTTTACGTGAAATGTGAAATAGGCGTGGCGAAATGGGGCCGTGTGCTCGTGCGCCGCGAGATATGCCACCAGTTCGGCATCTTTGTCATCGAATGTGTCCTTGCGCTTGCCAAACGAAACCCTGGCCGCATTCACCACGGTCAGGTCGGTGCCCATGTGGTCAACCAAGCGGACGAAGCCGCGGTCCAGTACAGAAATTTCCGCGCTTGGCATGAAGCCTCCAAACTATTTCATCTATTTCAAGACCGCTTCGGCTTCCATGGCCACGTCCCCGCGCAGCCATTTGAGCTTCACTTTGTCGCCTCGGTTGAATTGGTCCAAGGCGGTTCTGTAGTTTTTTGCCGTCTCTACCGTGTGTTCGTTTATGTGTGTCAATATGTCCTGGAACTTCAGCCCTGCCAAAGAAGCTGCCCCATCTGGCATAACGAATGTCACTACGGCCTTTTCCCAGGGCGAGATATAGATGCCTAGGTCGCCCACTGGCTGGAACTTGGGGACATCCGCGGTGGCTGCGTACTCAGCAACGAGAGATATGGCGAATTTGGCAATAGTGGCAAGCCCGCCAAAATTGATTTTTTCGATAGTGTCCGTCGCCTTGTGATAGTCGGGATGGATGCCAGTAAACAAAAAACAAGTGGGGATGCCTTTTGAAGCAAACGGGGCTTGGTCTGACGCTTGGGCAAATACCGACGTGCCGCGGTCAGCTTCAAGCGTAACGCCTTTAGGGGCCAGCTCTTTTGCCCTCTCGATGTCCTTGGAACCCATCCCCATCGCGGTAAAAGTCAATATGCCTTTTTCATTGTCGAAGCGGCCTATCATATCCAGATTGACCATGAATTGGACCGACTTGATATCAACCGTTGAGTTCGCCACCCAGTGATTGCTTCCCAAAAGCCCCCACTCTTCGCCTGAAAAATGGATGAAAACCAGCGATCTAGCAGGAGGGTTTTTTTGAAAGTGCCTCACCAGCTCAATCAATGCCACGCTTCCACTGCCGTTGTCGTCGGCACCATAGAATATAGTCGGTGGTCTGCCACCTCGGCCAGGCCTAGTACCCAAGTGGTCTAAGTGCGCACCGATGACGATGTGCTCTTTGCTTAGTTCGGGGTCGCTGCCATTTATGACGACGATGACGTTGTTTAGTTGGATGTCAGGCTCATTATTTTGGGCATTGGTTGATCTTAGCGTGAATGGCTGGATTTGTGGCTTCAGACCCATTTTTTTGTAACTGTCGAGCAAGTATTTTACGGCCTTTTCCAGCCCTTCCTGCCCATTGCCCCTACCGGCCATCCCGGGACCCGCAAGCGCAGCAAGGTCCTTTTTTAGGCGCACCGCCGAATCATCTTGGGCATAGGCGGCAATTGGTAGCAACACCGACATTGACGAAAGTAGCATGGCTCTGTAAATGTGTCGGATGGTCATTTTTTCTCCAAGCCTATCTTTGTTTGAAATAATCTTGCGTCAGACTGTAAGCGTCACTTTGTTCAGGTGGGGTGGGTCGTCTGGGTCCAACCCCCTTGCGCGGGCTATTTGCTCCACGGCCAAGTGGAATGTCTGTATCATCACCAATGGGTCCAGCCAATGGTTTTCTGCGTCTCCAGGCGCGTCCAAGAGGATGTCTGCCCCATCGTTTTCCCTGTCTGCCCCCTTTGTGGCGATAAGGAACACACTGGAACCCAGCCCCCGCATTTCATTTACCGTGTCCAGTATCCCTTGGCGGGCCGGACCCCTTGGCGCGAAAGCTAACATTGGGTAGCCCTTTCCCACAAGCGCCTTGGGTCCGTGCTTGACTTCTGCCGACGAAAATGCGTCGGCCTGCAAAGAGCAGGCCTCTTTTAGTTTCAGCGACGCCTCTAGGGCGATTGACCAAGTTGGACCCCTGCCAAGGACCATTGCGCGGCTTTTGTCCACGAATGCTTCCACGATTGGCCCAAAATCAATCTTTTGGGCCAAGTTAAGCGAGTCCGGCAGGGTTTTTAGCCCATCCAGCAGCGCCCTGTCCCCTTTCCAGTGGCCCACCAGCCTGGCCATGGCCACCAAGCTAGCTATGTATGTCTTTGTTGCTGCGACGCTTAGCTCGGGGCCAGCATGAAGTGGAAAAAAGGTGTTGGCCAATTTTGCCATTGGGCTGTCCTCTACGTTCACGAAAGCGGCCGTCTTGGCCCCTGCCCTTCCGCAGGCTTCCAGCGCTTCCAAAATGTCGGGGCTCTTGCCCGACTGGGATAGGCCGATTGCAAGCGAATTGTGCATATGCAAGGGGGCTTTGTACAAAGTCACCAAGGACGGCGGCAACGACATCGTTGGGACTCCCAGCAACGCGGCAATGATGTATGCCCCATAGTTGCATGCATGGTCCGAGGACCCACGGGCTATGGTGGCGACAAAAGCAGGGCCGTTGGCCCTCAGTTGCTCGCCCAAGTTGCTATACAGCTCTTCGTCTTGGGACAAAAGCCTTGCAATGGCTTCCGGGCTCGACGACGATTCCTGAAACATTTTTGAGGTCATGGCAGCTACTCCTCGACAATATCTTTTGCCATTATCCCAGCAATTTACATTTGTTTACAATGGAGGCTAATTTTAGGTATATTTGTACAGGAGAAAATATGAGGATCCTTGTTACGGGCGGGGCGGGTTTCATAGGCAGCCATTTTGTGGATCGCTTTCTCTTGGAAGGCCACCAAGTGTGGGCACTGGACAACTTGCGCAGTGGTTCCAAGACAAACGTGAACCCATCGGCAGAGTTTCTGTTTTTGGACCTCAAGGACGAGGCATTAGAGGGCGAAGTGGCAAAGATCCGCCCGCAGGCCATTTTTCATCTTGCGGCCCAAATAGATGTCCGCATCAGCTGCGCCGACCCCATCTTTGATGCGTCAGAAAACATCATGGCGACGCTTAGGCTGATAGAAGCCGGCCTAAAAAATGGGTTGGAGTACTTTGGCTTTGCGTCAAGCGGCGGAGCGATTTATGGCGAAGCCAGCGGCCCTCAGGCAGAATCCCACATTGAGGCCCCAATGAACCCCTACGGAGTTGCCAAGTTGGCGATTGACAAGTACCTATATTCCTATTTTGTCCAAAGGGGCCTAAAAAGCGCGTCCTTGCGCTTTTCCAACGTCTATGGCCCCAGGCAGGGCGCAAAGGGTGAGGCTGGCGTCGTAGCGGTGTTCGCCAAGCTGCTGCGGGACGGTAAGCCGCCGCGCATCAATGGTGACGGGTTACAGACAAGGGACTTTGTATATGCCCCCGACCTAGCGGAAGCCGCAAGCATCGTTTTGTCTAAAGGGGCCACGGGCGTTTTTAATTTAGGCACCGGCATCGAAACGACGGTGCTGGATCTCGCCAAATGCCTATGCAAAGAAGCAGGGATGGATACTTCAAACATTCAGCATGGGCCTGCGATTGCAGGCGAGCAGAGGCGCAGCGTACTCGACCCTTCAAAAGCCGCCAAGGAATTGAATTGGATTCCGCGCACTAGCCTAACGGACGGCATCAAATCAACCTATGCCTGGTTTGCAGCAAACAGGCTTGCGGAGTGAGATAAACGATGAAGCCAGAATTATTGGTAATGGCAGCGGGCATGGGCAGCCGCTTTGGCGGGCTGAAGCAGCTGGAGCCAATTGGCCCGAGCGGCGAAAAAATAATGGACTATGGCATCTATGACGCTAAAAGGGCGGGCGTCGAGAGGGTGGTATTCGTAATCAGGAAAGACTTTGAAAAAGAATTTCATGAACAAGTCGGGGCGCACTACGCCAAATGGGTGGACGTCGCCTACGCATTCCAAGAGCTGGACAGCCTGCCCAAAGGGTTCTCGGTCCCCCAAGGGCGCACAAAGCCTTGGGGAACCGTTCATGCCATATTGGCCGCCAAAAAAGCAATAGCAAGTCCATTCATCGCCATGAACGCAGACGACTTTTATGGGCGCCGTGCCTTCGAGGCCCTGGCGGGCTGGCTCTCCGTGCCAGCTCAGCCTATGGCCGGCCCAGCCGAGCAGTACGCCATGGTCGCATTCCAGTTGGCCAAAACCCTGTCTGCCAATGGCACGGTAGCTAGGGGCATCTGCCAAGTGTCAGAGCAGGGCCTATTGATGACCGTTGCAGAACACACGGCGCTTGAGGCATTTGATGGCGGCGTGCGCGACGCCCAAACCGATGGCTCCGCGATGACCTTCACGGGCATGGAGCCAGTGTCCATGAATTTTTGGGGCTTTAGGCCAACTCTATTTGAACACTTGGATGAACTCTTCTTGGAATTTATGAAAGAGCGTGGACACGAGCTAAAATCAGAGTTCTACATTCCGCTGGCCGTTGACACCATGATACGCACAGGAAGGGCTTCCGTGACAGTCCTCAACACGCCTGACTCATGGTTCGGCGTCACCTACCGCGAAGACAAAGAACACGTTGTCTCCCGCATCCAAAAATTAGTTGACGCTGGGGAATACCCCCAGTCCCTTTGGAGCAAATGACTATGACTGCAACGACAACTATAGATGCGGCTGCCATGCAGTCCATGATGAAAATGATGAAAAAGTTTGATGTTCTGGGCGATTTTGTCAGTGCCGAGCCCTATGGAAACGGCCACATAAATGACACCTACGCCGTTGTCTTTGACCAAGGCGGAACAAATGTCAGGTACATAGCCCAGCGAATCAACGACAATATTTTTCGAGAACCCGCAAAGGTGATGGAAAACATCGTCCATGTGACCAAGCACATACGCGAAAAAGCCGAAAAGAATGGCATCGAGGACACCAGTAGGCGAGTGCTGACCTTAGTCCAAACGCACAATGGCGAAGACTTTGCCTATGACCAAGACGGCCACGTGTGGCGTTGCTACATCTTCATCGAAGACGCAAAAAGCTGGGACATCCTCGAAACGCCTAAACAAGCGTATGAAGCGGCCAAAGCATTTGGAGCTTTCCAGCGAGACCTGATGGATTACGATGGCCCCCGGCTATTCGAGACCATCCCATTGTTTCACCACACCAGAAGCCGTTTCTCCGTCTTGCAAAAGGCCATCGAAGAGGACACAAAAAACCGCGCTTCCAGTGTAAAAAAGGAAATCGAGTTTGCGATGTCACGCGAAAGCCTTGCGGATAGCCTATTGTCGCTACAGCAAAGAGGTGAGATACCAGAGCGCATAACCCACAACGACACCAAGCTGAACAACGTGCTGCTGGACAACAAGACAGGCGAGGGCGTCTGTGTCCTAGACTTAGACACAGTTATGCCCGGCCTTAGCCTGTACGACTTTGGGGACATGGTTCGCACAGCCACCAACCCAGTGGCTGAGGACGAACTGGACATATCCAAAGTTAAAGTTCAGGCCCCAATGTTCGAGGCCATCGCAAAGGGGTACATCGAAGGCACCGCTGGAGCGCTTCTCCCCGTCGAAAAAGAAAATATGGTGACATCCGGCAAACTGCTGACCTTTGAATGTGGCATACGTTTTTTGACGGACTACTTGCAGGGCGACGTATATTTCAAGACAAAGAGGGAGTCGCACAACCTGGACAGGTGCCGCACCCAGTTCGCCCTAGTGGCGTCGCTGGAAGAGCATGAGGAAAAACTGATGGGGTTTGTGAACGGGCTGGGTTCCTGACACTCGGCCAAAGGCCAAACAGACATAAAAGCGCAAGCCAGCCCCCAAGAAACGCGAGAAGCGGGTCTGATAGCTTTTCTTTTGTGCGCGGAACCAGCGCCGCGCCTTACGAAGCAAGATATGCCCCCATGAAAACCAGACCGCCACTCACTTCAAAACCGCGACAACATCAATCTCCACGATCCGCTGCTCGGGATAATCAAGTTTCAGTGTCAGTTTCTCATTGTAGCCGCCAGCCCTTGCTTTCGGGGAAAGGACGACATCGAAGCTTTGCTCTTTGGCACTGTCTTTACTGATATTGACCACTTTAATCAACGAAGATGTGGACTTTGCGCTAACAACTTTGAACTCCTTGCCATTCATGCTTCTCAGGCGGATCGTTTTCGTTAATTCTTGCCCGGCGGTTTCGATCCAAGTGATATTGGCGGGTGTGGCAATCACGACCTCCGCGAAATTCCATTGGACATGGAGCTGCAATGCCGGGTCGCTCCTACTGGATGTGCGGACTTCAAGTTTTTCAATGCCCCTTAGTTTTTGTCTAGGAACCAATTGTCCGTTGAAGCCCAAGTTTAATATGACATCAAGGCCATCCTTTTGTTGAGTGCATGACAGATAGGGCGCGTCCGAAATTTTAATGCCTGTCAATGTAACGGGCTGGTCATTGCCAGATTCCAGGCGGATGCTTGACTCCAATTTTTCATTGCGTGAGACATTGTTGAAAAATACCACCGCATTGCTGAGTACGATGTCCCTTGTAACGCTGGCTTCAAAGGTCAGTTGTATGTTGGGATTGACTGGATCGTTGGAGATGACTTCCAGAAATTTATTGACATTCCCCTGCATTCCAGCGGGATCAAAGCGGACTTCAATAAAACTGCTCTCGCCTGGCTTCAGGATAGACTGGCCCATGACCGTGTACGTGCAGCCGCAGGAGGGTCGAATTTCTATTATCCGAAGCGGCGCATTGCCGCTGTTCGCTACCTTGTAGCTGTAAGACATCTTCTGGTTGTAGGGGGCCCTGCCAAAGTCATGGTGCGTTTTCTCAAAAGAGATCACGGGCGCTGGCGTTTGGGCAAGGCAAAGCATGGATGCAAGCGGAAAGCAGTGACATGCGCGCATGGAAGACCTCTAAAAAGTTGAACTGCTGTATCGGCAAGCGATGCACGGTTTGGCTCTATTTAGGAGCAATCTGTAGTTCATCGCAGGTCTTGGTGGATTTGGTTGCTTTATTAGAGTCCTTTTGGAGGGACAAAGGCTTGGGGGCGTTACCAAACAAATTGAATTGGCGGCTGGTCAACTTGCTTGTCAGGCTGTTCCGGCACAGGAGTAGATTTAGGCTTTTTAGACTGTTCTATACATCTTTGCATGTATTCACGCGCGTATAGCAATTCCCCGTTTTCTTCTAGAAGTGTTAAATAATTTATGGCCGGCTGATCCCGATAAACAGTGTTTTCAAAAGTGACCTTGCCCGTCTTTAGGTTCAATGTGCGAAAACATTGCACAGACACTGGTTTTGATGGCTTTTTGTCAGGCACGACCCACATCCGGCAACACATTAGAACATCATCTCCAGACAACGGACCTACCCAAGATATTGCCTCACCATTATTAATGGCCTCAGTGGGATCACTTGGCAGCTCATCTTCAGGGACTACCCTAAATTTGCGCGAACTGCGCAATTTGCCATTATCAGTATTTAATGTCTAAGATGGTAACAAAGCCAGAATATTTGCCGACAATAACTATTCTTGAGTCAAACCGACACATATAGCTGTCAGAAATTTTCTTTAAATAATAGGCAGTATTAATGTCATTATACAAGTCGTAAGGAATAGCTCTAACATCAACCGATTCAATGGTTGTTGTTACATTGCCTGTTTTATAGTTAAAAACAAAGTGCATATCCAACGGTGGTAGTGAATTAGGCGCATCTGGGTCTGGGGAAAACATGCAACCGCAAATAATGGCTTCTTTATCAGAGATTATTTCAAAATCTTTAAATTGAGCAATACGATCAGGCACTTTTACAAGTTCCCACTCTTGGTTAGGCACTGCTTCCAGCGGTTTTTTATAAATTCTATGTTTGTCGCTTATCCAAAAGCTGTCAAGGCGAATCTTGGGACGTATGCCATTAATAATTTTTTTAAGTTCAAGACCATTAGGTAGAACTGGTGGTAAAAAGTGTTCAACTGACAAGTCATGATTAATTTTTACAATTCCCCTTCCTTTGAAATCAGAATATTCTTGGATATAAATGCCGTCAGGAAATACATCCACAAACTGTTGCGCTAAAAGATAAGGAGAGAAAAGGAAGAACGCTACTATTAAAAAAGGGTTCATCGACATTTACCCCGATCCTTTGGGTAGTTTTTTTCACTTCCAGAAACCGAATAATTACATATCAATTTGCCACTAAAAAGATAGCCCTCTATTTCACAACCAGAATAAAAAGCTGGTGTTGACACTTTTTTCCACTTTTTTACATACTTACCATTCTCCTTAACGTAATACGGTGTATCAACGTCAACAGTAGTCTGCTGTTCGCATGTTGTTTTACACCCGCACGAACCTCTACCCGCGATTGCATCAGGACACGGAACCAGACTTCCGGTTTCTGATTTTGCTACCGCAGTCTTCTTAACACTTGAAACAATCGGCTGATCTTCTGGAAGAATCGGCTGGCCTCCAGACAAGAGCAAAGCGATTAGCAACAGGCTGCTTCCAAAAACCATAGATCCCCCTTCCGGCGGGAAAAAAGTGATGAACGCATCACACATGATTTTAAGAGTACACCACTATCGAATCAGTAAAGTCAAGTGATTTTTTCAGAATTTTTTTCGCCGCTCTGCCAGCCCCAACTCAATCTGCCCATCGGCGCAAATGCCGCCGAGCCTGTCGGTCAAAGTTCCCGATTACCGCGCCAATTGCGTCAGTGTTGAGGAGGGTGTACGCTAGGGGCTTGAATGTGCAGGTAATACTGGACAAGCCCCAGACGAACCAGTGATGCACGTCCGCAACATTTTTTGCAAATGCGAATATACCCGTCTTCATTGACTCTAGACACGCCATAGTTCACAACAAGGTGGTGATAATTGACGCAGATATAGTGAGGTCTTTTAACTTCACCAAGCCCGTATTGGTGTGCGCGAAAAGCCAGAAGCCCGCCTCGCTCTCTTCCTCGCGCACTATGCGCTCGTTGTTCACTCGGCTGGCTTGGGCCACAAGAACCCCCACACTGCCGAGAGGCCGCCGACTTCGCAAGCGGGTCATCGAACACCAGCACGGCATCTTCAAACTTAACGCGGTGTTTACGGAGATTGTCCGCAACCTTGTTTGGATCCCAGACGAAGCGGCGATATGGGGTGTCATACCAACATGCAATCAAACGAGCCTCTTGCAAAACTCTGAAAAATTTGAGCAATGGGACTCCGATGAACTGTCTTTTATTGCTCGGGGCGAGCATCCCTATAACTTTTTCGTATCGCACCGGAACGCGGAGCCATTCTGAATACTAGCCTCATAGAGTCCGACCCTATCTTTCGTACTCGGGAGAGGCGGCCATATTACTTTGGTTAGTACGGCACCGAATCATGGAGTTCGCCCGGATGCTGAACTGGGGATTCGCTCACGCGGACTCGCACGCGAGCCGCGTTTCGCTACTCCCCAGACCCCGGGTACTCGCCTCGCTTACTGCCCTATGTAGGGGCGGATACATGGACATGACTTCGATAAGCGGGCGGATGCATGGAGATGGCTTCGTTGGGCGCGAGGTGAGTTTTGCAAGTGCCTCAAACGATTGCATGTTGGTATAAAGCCTGCTTCGCATTGCGCCGGGTCTTGGAGCCCGCCCGGATGCTTAACTGGGGGTCCAGCGGTGGCGGCTCGCCTCATTGGAAAACCAATCTGCACTGAGAATCAGGCACAAGTTTGGGTGTCCGCGCCACTACTTTTGGGCCGCCACTGCTTACCCCCCAGACCCCGGGTACTCGCCTCTCTCACTGCTTTATGTGCGGGCTGATGTATGGAGATGGCTTCGATAGTCGGGCAGGTATAGTGAACGAACTTGACCATCTGTACAGATTGGCATGCTTCGCTTACGCCTTCCTCGCGGCAAGTATGCCGACTCATTGGACACCCGTCCACAGATACCAATTTGCGTTCAACTGACGTTGAACGCTATACGCTAAAGTTTTTGAAAAACTGGGAAACCCAGTTGTTTCAAAAATATCTTGGTATCCGATTGGCATCGGATACCAAGGCAACCCTGTTTGGCTTTGCGGAAGTGTCGGCTTCTCCCAACTTTTCGGCTGGTTGCATATTTCATCTTCATTCTGCGAGCGTCGGTTCCCGCCGCCTCATACCAACATGCAATCGTTTGATTGCATGTTGGTATGACTCATCTTGTCCTGATTTGTGAAGTGCTGGGACTATAAAGCGTTCAACGTCAGTTGAACGCAAATTGGTATAAGACACAAGCGGCAAATTTTGCACCATGTACAGACACGATCGGCATTTATAGAATCTTGAGCGCACCTAGATTTTTGGGAAAGGCGATTTTCCAGCAAAATTATCAAAAATATCCCTATTTCACTTTGCCATAGTACAATAATTATGTTTCGACTAAGCGAAGGGGTACTGTATGGGCACTGAAAGCCAAAATTTTTCGGTTTCTAAGGATTCCAAGCGCATCCTCTTCAACATGCGCTACTTGCTTTTCATTGCGGGACTAGGCGGCCTGCTGTACGGCATTGACGTAGGCATCATAGCTGGGGCACTGCCGTACCTTGAAAGCAGCGCGTCTGTGGCTTGGAAACTCAGCGCGCAACAATTAAGCTTTGTGGTCGCGGCTGTGCTTCTGGGAAGCGTACTCAGTTCGCTATTCGCGGGCATGCTGTCTGACTTGTTTGGCCGAAAGTCCATCATGATCATCTCGGGCGTGCTATTCACACTCAGCATCCCCATCATCGCCCTGGCCTCTGGCTATGCGCCATTGCTTTATGGCCGACTGCTACAGGGCATCTCTGGCGGCCTGATAGGTGTTGTGGTGCCTCTGTACTTGGCCGAGGGCCTTGGCGCGTCCAATCGGGGCAGGGGGACGGGCATCTTCCAACTGCTGCTGACCATCGGCTTGGTGCTTGCTGCGCTGATTGGCCTGTACTACGCAAACAAGGTGGAGGGTGTGGAAAGGGCCGTTGCGGCCATGGGAGACACACTCATCGACAAGGGGAAGTATATTTTCGACGCCAAAGACACCGCATGGCGATCCATTTTCTGGATGAGCATTTCGCCTGGCATCATCTTTACCCTTGGCGCGTTTTTTATCCCCGAAAGCCCAAGGTGGCTGTTCAAGAAGGGAAAGACAGAAAGCGCACTAAAGGCACTCCGCAAGACCAGAACAGAGGAAGAAGCCTCCACAGAATTTAAGGAGATGGAGGCCAGCGCGGGCCAGGAAAAGCACCAAGGAGGCAAGATTTCTTACAAAGACAGCCTTTTCAGCAAGAAGTACGTTATCCCCTTTGTCATAGCCTGCGTCATCTTGGCCTGCAATCAAGCCACTGGCATCAATTCAATATTGGCGTACATTGTCAATATTCTTAACAACGCGGGCCTGCCTGGGTCAATCGCAAACTGGGGCGACCTCAGCGTGAAGTCGCTCAACGTGATAATGACAGTCGTGGCCGTGATCTTGGTTGACCGCAAGGGCCGCAAGTTTTTGCTGTCCATGGGCTCGGGCGGCATCGTTGTCAGCC
>Ga0268262_10003236_pt1 | contig 17812 bp, 12 predicted proteins | sample TergutNc150P3_FD_190354 | JGI IMG/M metagenome (GOLD analysis project Ga0268262, IMG submission 190354) | Nasutitermes corniger P3 segment gut microbial community from laboratory colony in Florida, USA - Nc150 P3 (SPAdes) (version 2) | ecosystem: Host-associated > Arthropoda: Insects >...
GTCTCCTCTTCGAGCAGCATGGAGGCCAAGTTGCCGTGGCCGAGGCCGACCTTGCGGTCGTCGGCGACGGAGCCGGGGATGCAGAAGGCCTGCATGCCCTCGCCGAGCGTCTTGGCTATTACGCTTGCCTTCTTCTCGCCCTTCTTGAACGCAATCGCCGCGCCCAATATGTAGGCCCAGCAGGCGTTCTCGAAGCAGATGGTCTGAATACCCCTGACAATGTTATACGCGTCCACGCCGCGATCCTCGCAGAGTTTGCGCGCCTCCTCCAGAGAGCCTAAGCCGTACTTTTTGAGCACGGGGGTGATCTGGTCAATCCTTCTCTCGTAACTTTCGAATAGAGCCATTTTCGTTATCGCCTCCGTTTATTCGTGTCTGGGGTTAATGTGTTTGACAGCGCCGTCCTCTTTCGTGAACCTGCCGTAAGTGCCGGTGGCCTTGGCAATGGCCTCTTTGGGGTCGACGCCCTTGCTTATGGACTCCATCACCTTGCCGAGGTTCACGAACTCGTAGCCTATGACCAAGTCTTCCTTGTCGAGGGCTAAGCGGGTTACGAAGCCTTCGGCCATTTCGAGGTAGCGGACGCCTTTGGCGACCGTCCCGTACATGGTGCCGATCTGGGAGCGGAGGCCCTTGCCGAGGTCTTCGAGGCCGGCGCCGATGGGCAGACCGCCTTCGGAGAAGGCCGTCTGGCTGCGTCCGTAGGCGATTTGGAGGAAGAGCTCGCGCATCGCCGTGTTGATGGCGTCGCAGACGAGGTCGGTGTTGAGGGCCTCGAGGATGGTCTTGCCGGAGAGTATCTCGGCGGCCATGGCGGCGGAGTGGGTCATGCCCGAACAGCCGATGGTCTCGACCAGCGCCTCCTGGATAACGCCGTCTTTGACGTTTAGGGTGAGTTTGCAGCACCCTTGCTGCGGGGCGCACCAGCCGATGCCGTGGGTCAGCCCCGATATGTCTTTAATCTCCTTAGCCTGCACCCACTTTCCCTCTTCGGGAATGGGGGCCGGCCCATGGTCGGCGCCTTTGGCGACGCGGCACATGTGTTCTACTTCGGCGGAATAGATCATGCGGTTCTCCTGAAAATAGTTAGAGTTTTTTTTATTTTTTTGTTTCCCAAAATCGAATTCAATATAATAATATGATTTCCGCCACTTAAAAAAACAATTTTTTACTTGCTTTTCGTTAATTATAATATTATTTTATTAAAGATTTTTATTTTGGAAGGGTGGCCGAGCGGCTTAAGGCACAGGTTTGCTAAACCTGCGTAGGGGTAACCCTACCGGAGGTTCAAATCCTCTCCCTTCCGTTTTCTATAAAAAACATCAAAATACCGAAGGGCAAGGGCTATGAGCGACCCCCGCGTAACCTCTATTATTTTGGCCGGCGGGCAAGGCAGTCGGCTGTATCCCCTCACCGCTACGCGCTCCAAGCCGGCGGTGCCTATCGGCGGGAAGTTCCGATTGATTGACATTCCGGTCTCCAACTGCCTCAACCACGGGATCAGGCACGTTTGGATACTCACGCAGTTCGCCTCGGAGTCGCTCCACCGGCACATATTCCAAACCTACAGGCTCGACTACTTCTCCAAGGGCTTCGTCTCCGTCTTGGCCGCCGCCCAGTCCAACGAGGGCGCGGGGTGGTACCAGGGCACCGCCGACGCCGTGCGCAACAACCTCGGGCACTTCGACAGCGCGGGCGAGACCATTTTGCTCCTCTCCGGCGACCACTTATATAGAATGGACTTCGAGAAGTTTATAAACTTCCACTACGAAAACAAGGCCGACCTCACGCTAAGCGTCGTCCCCGTGCCCCGTTCGCAGGTCAAGGAGCTGGGCATACTCAAGATGGCGCCCAACTACAAGGTGCTCGACTTCGTGGAAAAGCCCAAGGACGAGGCGCAGATAGACGACTTCGCGATACCCCCGGAACTGCGCGAAAAGAAGAAGAAGCACGAGGAGGAGAAGACGCACGTGGGCTCCATGGGCATCTACCTCTTCAACAAGAAGGTGCTGATGGACGTGCTGGAGAAGTTCGATTACAACGACTTCGGCAAGCAGATAATCCCGGCGGCGATAAACAGCTGCAACGTCTACGCCTACCCGTTCAACGGCTACTGGGAAGATATCGGGACGATAAGGGCGTTCTTTGATGCGCATATATCGCTCACGGGGGCGAAGCCGCCTTTCAACTTCTACGACCAAGACAAGCCGATCTTCACCCGCCCGCGCTTCCTGCCGGCGGCCAAGTTCAGCGGCTCGCTTATAGACTCCTCGATAGTCTGCGAGGGCTCCATAATCGGCGACGCCACGATCTCCGAGAGCGTAATCGGGGTGCGCTCCATAATCGGCGACAAGGCGAAGCTCTCCCGCGTGATCATGATGGGCAACGACTACTACAGCGACGAGGGCGGCGACGGCGCGCTGGGCATCGGCAAAAACTGCAAAATCCGCAACGCCATAATAGACAAGGACGTCTGCATAGGCAACGACGTGCGCTTGGAAAATCTCGACAACATACAGGACGGCGAGAGGGACGGCATAATAATCAAAGAGGGGATCATCGTGGTGCCCAAAAAACTGAGGGTGCCGGACGGGTATGTGCTGTAAAACAACTTTACGCGGGCGGTAAGACCGCCTTGATCGCTATCCCAATAACCATCCCCAAAAGAAGCGCCGCGACCGCCGCCGCGGCGTGGACCGCCTCGAACAGTTCGTACCCCTCCCGGTCATTCACGCTTTTAAAGGCGCTGTTGCCGTTATTATTAGTATCAACGCCATGCCCGGCGTTAACGGGAACGGGGCGGTCAAACAGTTTCCATGCCCAAAACCTCTCCGCCGCGAAGTATCCGAACGCTTGGAAGAGCATCGAGGCAAATCCCCACAAGAGCGCCGTCGCCAGCCCGCGCCCCCAATACAGCACGGCGACCGCGCCGTTGAAGAGCGCCGAGCCGACCAACACCGCGACAAGGATCTGTATGTGCCTCTCGCGCACCTTGTACAACGCGTTGTACTGCATGGCCGTCACGTAGAGGCGCCGTTTCGCGCGGGCGGTCTTTTTTTCGTTTTCGTTAAGCCGCCCGTCCGCCGTCAGCTTTTCGAGGATCGTCTCCACCATCTTGTAACTGCCGCTCAGATTCAGCGGCAACACCGTCTTGCCGGCCGTATGCGCTATGACCATCTTTTTGTTGAAGAGCGGGTTTTTGGTGCAGCTGACCCCGCGCATCTCCGAGTAATCCAGCATATTGACCCCGCCGCTGTTCTTCTCCACAACCCGCTCCCCGTCTAAAATAATCCCGCTGCCCCGCCGGGTGGCGCGGTTGTTGCCGTACAAAAGCAGCACGAGGACGAAGCCCGCCGAGTAGTAAACCGCGACCTTTAATATAGGAAACGAGATTGTCCCGTTAAGATAGTAGTAATAGGCGAGAAAGCTCCAAAGCACAACGAGCGGCGGCCCCAAAAAGATGTTCAGAATGAACTCAAGCCCGAACGAGCGCGGAAAGCGGGCGTACAAAACCGGTCGGGGGGTCGGTTGGTCGGGGGCGGGGTCGAATGTGTTTGTGTCCGTATTTGTATCCATAACTATAATATATATTCGACTTCTATTAAAGTCAAAATCTTTAAAATCAAAATCTTTAAAGTCAAATTCTTTAAATCTTTTTAAGACGAAGCCTTCGGCTTCATAGATAAATGCGGGGCTATGCCCCGCATTTTCAGTCAAAATCAAAGTCAAAATCTTTTGACGTTGCCGTTGCCATTGACTTTGATTGAAAATCGGGGGGTTTAGCCCCCCGATTTATCTATGAAAGGCGCGTAGCGCCTTTCGTCTAAATATGATTTTAAAGCTTTTGATTTTAAAGATTTTGATTTTAAAAGATTTTTAAACGATTAAACATTGAGATAGTTTCATTTTGACACGTTTTAACCTATCAATCCCCCCAAACCGCCTAAAACAGCTATGGCACGTAATTTGCGATTAACATTATATAATGAAAGGAGCCATTATGAACAGCAACTACAACACCAAGTCAACCCCGAACCAACAAGAGCCCACCGCGCTCCAGCGCTTCTCGCGTGATCTGACCGAGGCGGCGCGGCGGGGGAAGCTGGATCCGGTGATCGGACGCGACGACGAGATACGGCGGATGATACAGATACTGTCCCGCCGGACGAAGAACAATCCGGTGCTGATCGGCGACCCGGGCGTAGGCAAGACGGCCATCGCCGAGGGGCTGGCGCTGCGCATCGTCCGCGGCGACGTGCCGGAGGGGCTCAAGAGCAAATCCGTCGTATCGCTCGACATGGGGGCGCTTATCGCGGGTGCGAAGTTCAGGGGAGAGTTCGAGGAGCGGCTGAAGGCGGTTTTGCAGGAAGTCACCGAACGCGGGGACATCGTCCTATTTATAGACGAACTTCATACCGTCGTGGGCGCTGGGGCGGCGGAGGGTGCGGTGGACGCGGGGAACATGCTGAAGCCTATGCTGGCGCGGGGGGAGCTGCGCACCATAGGAGCCACGACGCTCGACGAGTACAGGAAGTACATAGAGAAGGACAAGGCGCTGGAGCGCCGCTTTCAGACCGTGCTCATTGACCAGCCGTCGGTGGGCGACACCATATCCATACTGCGCGGGTTGCGCGAGCGTTACGAACTGCACCACGGGATACAGATCAAGGACAGCGCGCTGGTCGCGGCGGCCGTCCTCTCCGACCGCTACATCTCGGAGCGCTTCCTGCCGGACAAGGCGATAGACCTGATCGACGAGGCGGCGGCGAAACTGCGGACGGAGCGGGACTCCAGCCCGGTGGAGCTCGACGAGGCGATGCGGCGACAGATGCGGCTCGAAATAGAGATCGAGGGGCTGAAGAAGGAGAAGGACAAGGGGTCGCTGGAGAAGCAGTCGAAGCTGCAAGAGGAGCTGGCCGCCGTGCGCGAAACGGCGTCGTCGCTCAAAAAGCAGTGGGAGGCGCAGAAGTCCCAATCCGACAGGCTGCAAAAAATCAGGGAGGAGATAGACGCCGCCAGGGTCGAGCTTGAGCGGGCGGAGCGCGAGTACAACCTCGGGGCCGCCGCGACCCTGCGCCTCGGGCGTATACCGGAGCTTGAGCGTAAGAGGGCGGAGATCGAGGCGGAGATCAAAAACGCGGGCGACGGGACGCGCCTGTTGAAGGAGGAGGTTGGCGAGGAGGACATAGCGGAGATAATCAGCCGCTGGACGCACATACCGGTCAGCAAACTCGTGGAGGGCGAAAAGGACAAACTGCTGTCGTTGTCGAAACATTTGCACGAGCGCGTGGTGGGGCAAGACGAGGCGACCGACGCCGTCGCGGACGCGGTGCTTAGGGCGCGGTCGGGGCTAAAAGACCCTAACCGCCCCATAGGCAGCTTCATCTTTTTGGGGCCGACGGGCGTGGGCAAGACGGAGCTGGCGCGGTCGCTGGCTTTCAGCCTGTTCGACGACGAGCGGGCTATGGTGCGCATAGACATGTCGGAGTACATGGAGAAGTTCTCCGTATCGCGCCTGACCGGCGCCCCGCCGGGATACGTGGGCTACGAGGAGGGCGGGCAGCTCACGGAGGCGGTGCGGCGCAGGCCGTATTCCGTGGTTCTTTTCGACGAGATAGAGAAGGCGAATCCCGAAGTGTTCAATATCTTGTTGCAGATATTGGACGACGGCAGGATAACGGACTCGCAGGGGCGGCACGTCGACTTTAAGAACACGATAATTATAATGACGTCGAACATCGGGTCGCACTTGATATTGGGGGGGGGCGATAACAACGGTACCGATAAAGAGACCGTGCTCGCCGAGCTGCGCCGCCACTTCCGTCCCGAGTTCTTGAACCGCGTAGACGAGATTGTGGTCTTCGATCCGCTTGACAAAGACGAAATCAGGAAAATAGCGGCCATACAGACGCGCGGGTTGATGAAGCGCTTGTCGGATATGCGTATCAACACAATTATAGACGACGCGGCGCTCGACCTGATCGCCCAAAAGGGCTACGACCCGGTCTACGGGGCGAGGCCGCTCAAACGGGTCATCCAACGGGAGATCGAGACGCCCGTTTCCAAGATGATCATCTCCGGAGAGATCTCGGAGGGCGGGACGCTGAAAATAGGGGTCAACGAGGGAAGATTGAATTTTGTTGCGGAAGCGGGCGGCTGAAAATTATATTATAAATATAAATCTTTTTAAGACGAAGCCTTCGGCTTCATAGATAAATGCGGGGCTATGCCCCGCATTTTCAGTCAAAGTCACAAAAAAAGCTTTTTTCTTTTGATTTTGACTGAAGTTCGGGGGTTTAGCCCCCGAACTATCTATGGAAGGCGAAGCCTTCCGTCTAAAAATGATTTTTAAGATTTTGATTTTTAAGATTTTGACTTAAAGAATTTGACTAGGAAGCCCCAATGTTTGAATCTATGAGCAAGTCCCAAGCTACTGAACAGATACTGGCCAGTGTTCGGGAGTACTATAAAACGTTTATGGAAAGGCCGCCGTACAACCAAGGCGACCGCATCCCCTACGCCGCCCGCGTCTTCGACGAGCGGGAGATGGTCAATTTGGTCGACAGCGCGTTGGAGTTTTGGCTGACCTCGGGGCGCTATACCGACTGTTTTGAGGCGCAGCTCGCCGAGTATCTCGGCGTTCCGTTTTGCTCGCTCGTGAACTCCGGCTCGTCGGCCAACCTCTTGGCGTTTATGGCGCTGACCTCCCCGCTTCTCGGCGACCGCGCCGTAGGCCGAGGCGACGAGGTGATCACCGTGGCCGCCGGCTTCCCCACCACCGTGGCGCCTATACTGCAATTCGGCGCCGTGCCGGTGTTCGCCGACGTTACCATACCGCAGTACAATATAGATGTTTCCAAACTTGAAAGCGCCCTCTCCCAAAAGACAAAAGCGGTGATGCTGGCGCATACTTTGGGGAATCCGTTCGACCTTAAGGCTGTGAGAGACTTCTGCCGCGCGCGCAAGCTCTGGCTGATAGAGGACAACTGCGACGCGCTTGGCTCTACCTATAATATCGACGGATCCGCGAAGTTTACCGGCGCGATCGGCGACATCGGGACCTCCAGCTTCTACCCGCCGCACCACCTCACCATGGGCGAGGGCGGGGCGGTCTACACCTCCGACCCGCTGCTGCACAAAATCATCCGCTCCATGCGCGACTGGGGACGCGACTGCGTCTGCCCGTCGGGCAAAGACAACGTATGCGGCCGCCGCTTCGACAGGCGGTGCGGCGAACTGCCCGCCGGATACGACCACAAGTACGTCTACAGCCATTTCGGGTACAATCTGAAAGCCACGGACATGCAGGCGGCCATAGGTTGCGCGCAATTAGAGAAGTTCCCGTCGTTTGTAGAGAAGCGCAAACATAACTGGCGGCGCTTGCGCGACGGGTTAAAGGATTTGTCGGATAAATTAATACTGCCGGAAGCCGCCCCCAACTCCGACCCTTCCTGGTTCGGGTTCCTTATCACTTGCCGTGATGGAATCGGCCGCAACGAGTTGGTCAGGCATATAGAGGGCGACAACATCCAAACAAGGATGCTCTTCGCCGGGAATTTGGTCAAGCATCCGTGTTTTGACGAGTTGAGGAAATCGGGCGAGGGATATAGAATAGCCGGAACGCTTGACAATACCGATCGTATTATGAACAATACTTTCTGGATAGGCGTGTATCCCGGAATGAGCGATGAGATGATCGATAGGATGATAGAGGCAATACGCGATTTTTTTTGATTAGGATCACAAGGATTAAAACACGGATTTGATTTTAAGGACATTAAATGTTGATACAGTTCATAAAATTCGGCATTGTCGGGCTCTCAAACACCGCCCTCTCCTATATAATATACGCCGCTCTTGTGTATCTCGGCTTGTACTACATTATAGCCAGCGTAATCTCGTTTGTACTGAGCGTGCTGAACTCATTCTACTGGAACAACAAGTACGTTTTCAAATCCGGCAACGATCAACGGAAACACCGTTTTTGGGACGTATTGATTAAGACCTACGTCTCTTACGCCTTTACCGGGCTTATATTAAGCAATATCCTGCTGTACGTTTTTGTGGACGCGCTGCATATATCAAAGTACCTGGCGCCGCTCTTAGGTCTGGTTATTACGGTTCCGTTGAACTTTGTTTTGAATAAGAAGTGGGCGTTTAAGGCCGGCTCTTAAATCAACGCCGATATTTTTCAAAAAATATTTGATTTTTCCTCCACCCACAAAATATATTATAGAATCGGTTTAACCTATCGGCGTTTAACCGTTATAATAACGAAATAACAGAATATCAACGCTGTACAAAAATGTACGGAATGGATCGGATTATGCCCCAAAACACGAAAAAACCGTTGTTCATACTCGAAATGGCAAACAACCACATGGGGGACGCGCAACACGGGTTACGTTTGATTCGGGAATTCAGAAAGGCGACGGAGGGGTTTGCCGACGTCTTTGACTTCGCTTTCAAGTTGCAGTTGCGCGACCCGTCGATCATCCACCCCGATTTTACCGGCAGGATGGACATAAGCCAGATAAAGCGCTTTACCGAGACGCGCCTGAGCGAAGAGGATTTTAAGGCGCTAAAGGACGAGATTGAGCGGCAGGGCTTTATCTCGATGTGCACGCCGTTCGACGAACCGTCCGTCGAAGCGATGTCGCGGATGAATTTTCAGGTATTCAAGGTGGCGAGCTGCTCGTTTGGCGACTGGCCGCTCATGGAGGCTTTCGGCAGGGTTGAAAAGCCTATTATACTCTCGACCGCCTGCGCCGATGAGAAGATGTTGGACGCCGTCGTCTCCTTCTTCAGGAATAGGAACAAGCCGTTTTCAATAATGCACTGCGTTTCCGCGTACCCCACAAAGGGCGGCGAGCTCGCCGTCGGTCAAATTAGGTATTTGAAGGACAGGTATCCGGACGTCCCCGTCGGCTTTTCCACGCACGAGCATCCGGACAACCACACCTCCATATTCATGGCGGTCGGGGCGGGGGCGGAGATTTTTGAGAAGCACGTGGGCATTCCCACCGACAAGTACAAGATCAACGATTACTCGTGCACGCCGGAGCAGATCGGCCGTTGGCTGGCGGCGGCGCGGGAGGCCTACGAGATGTACGGGACATCAAACGGCAGGATGGATTTTACAGAGTCGGCAGTGAAGGGTATAGGCGCCTTTACCCGCGGGGCTTTCGCGAAAAAAGCGCTTAAGGACGGCGATACTTTCAGCGCGAAGGATGTCTTTTTGGCCATCCCCAACGTCGATAACCAGGTAATGGCTTTCGATCTGTCGAAATACGCGTCCTTTACCGCAAAGAGAGATATCGCGGCGAACGCCCCGATACCGCTCGATGGAATTACGGTAAGGAATTCCAGAGAGAAGGTGGGGGAGATAACAAAGGTGGTGGCCGACATGTTGAGCAGGGCCGGTATTATTTTGCCCAACGGGGTCGGTTGCTCCATATCGGCCCACTACGGGTTGGAGCGTTTCAATGAGTACGGCGCGGTCATAATCGACGTTTTGAATAGAGAGTATTGCAAGAAGATTATAGTCATGCAACCAAAGCAGAAGCATCCCACCCACAAGCATCTGAAGAAAGAGGAGACTTTCCATGTCTTATCCGGCGATTTGAGGGTGGAGCTGGACGGGGTGGAGCACAACTTAAGCACCGGCGCGCTGTTGACGGTCGGGCGCGAGATGCGCCATGCCTTTGAGACCGTAGACGGCGTGATATTCGAGGAGATATCCACCACGCACTACAAGGACGATTCGATCTACGATGATCAGGCCATAATGGGCTTTAACGATAGAAAGATCGAATATAGGCTCTTTATATGATTAGCGTCTCGGACTATATTTTCAATTTTCTAAAGGCCCGCAACGACGGTCAACACGTTTTTATGCTGTCCGGCGGCGGTTGCATGTATCTTTGCAACTCGCTCGGAAAAAGCAAGTTAGACTATACGTGCTGCTTGCACGAACAAGCCGCCGCCGTCGCCGCTCTCGCTTACGCGCAGTATACAAACGATATCGGCGTGGCGCTCGTGACGTCGGGTCCGGGAGCGACTAACGCTATCACGGGGACGATGGCCGCGTGGACGGAGTCGGTACCGCTTTTGGTTTTATCGGGTCAGGTCAAAACAGAAGATTCGGCAAAGAATTCCGGCGTTCGTGTAAAGGGCGTTCAAGAGGCTCCCATTATTGATATGGTTAGACCGATAACAAAATACGCCGTCGTCGTCAACAACCCGTCGGAAATAAAATATCATCTTGAAAAAGCCGTATTTCTAACTAAAGAGGGAAGGCCGGGCCCTGTTTGGCTCGATATTCCTTTAGATATCCAATCGGCTCAGGTCGAGGAATCGACTCTGCAATCCTTTACCGAACCGGTTAAAAATAATGTTGATTTGAAAGATAACGCCGAAGAGATAATAAGTCTTGTAAATTCGGCCGAACGCCCGGTAATCTTAGCCGGATACGGCGTACAACTTTCCAATAGCGTTACGGATTTCTTAAAGTTAATTGAAAAGTTAAACGTTCCGGTATTAACGACGTGGAAAGCGATCGACATCCTACCGAACGACCATCCGCTTTTCTTTGGACGCCCCGGAATAGCGGGACAGCGAACGGCGAATTTCGTCCAGCAAAACGCCGACTTGTTGATTACCATGGGCGCCAGGCTCGATTTTCCGCAAACAGGATTCAACCAATCGCTCTTTGCCAGAGCCGCCAAAAAAGTTATTATCGACATCGATCCGGCGGAATTGAAAAAATTCAACGGCTTTAACGTAGACTACCCGATATGCGCCGACATCGGAGATTTGATACGGGAATTGATAAAAATAGGTACGCCGACAATCGAAAAAAACGATTGGCTTAACCAGTGCAAGTCGTGGCGCGACGCATACGCAACCGTTTTACCGGAACATCATCAAAAAAGAGATTTCGCCAGTTTATACGTGTTGGCAGAGGCAATTTCCAACGCTCTGACAAAAGACGATCTGATTGTTCCGGGCAGTTCCGGCATGGGCAGCGACGTTTCGTATCAAGTTACGCGAATCAAAGACGGCCAACGGATGCTCAATTCCCCAGGGCTCGGGTCAATGGGGTTCGGCGTCCCGTCCGCGCTCGGCGCGTGCATAGCCTCAAAAGGGAGAAGGACTATCTGCGTAAACGGCGACGGCGGCTTTCAGATGAATATCCAAGAGCTGGAAACCATCAAAAGCCGTAATTTGCCGATTAAATTCTTTGTGTTGAATAATCAAGGGTACGGCTCTATAAGGAACACCCAACGCAACTATTTCGGCGGGTTCTACGTGGGTTCGAGTCAAGAGAGCGGGGTTAGCCTGCCGGATGTCAAAGCGCTGGGTTCGGCTTACGGTTACAAGGTATTTTCCATTTCCGACAACAACAAAATAGTTCCGGTCGTTCGCGACGTATTGAATACGGACGGACCGGTTTTGTGCGAGGTGTTAATTGATCCCAACGACACACTATGCTTCAGAGCCTCTTCCCGCATACGCCCCGACGGAAGCGCGGTGTCCACGCCGGTGGAAGATCTGTATCCTTTCCTGACCAGAAAAGAATTTTACAAGAACATGTACATAAAACCGCTTAACGCGACGGGAATAAATATCACCGCCGTCCTATTTGACTTAGACGGCACAATCATCGACAGCAAGCCCGGCATAATGAGTTCTATGAAATCCGCCCTCAACGACGTCGGCGCGACTAATGCGGACGACGCCGCGATAGCCAAGACCATCGGGCTTCCGTTGAAAGATATGATAGCAAAGTTACAGCCCGGCATAGGCGACGAACAAACCGGAAAGATAATCGCCGCATACAGAAAACACTACGACGAAAGCGGTGTCTATAATTGCGCTTTGTTTGACGGTATCGACAAAGCGTTGCAAGAGCTTTCAAAAGAATATGATCTTTATATCGTGACGTTCAAACTGCAAGCTATGGCGGAAAAGGCCGTCGCGCATTTGAATATCGGCCGCTACTTCTTGGATATCAGAGGCATGGATTCCGATCAATCGAAGAAGACCAAGGCTATGTTGATAAAGGAATTGATTGAAGAAAGAGGGTTAGACCACGCTAAAACAATTATGGTGGGAGACCGGCGGGAAGACATTACGTCCGCCGCGGCCAATAATGTTAAGGCTATCGGCGTCAGCTACGGATACGGTGCGGTTGAGGAGCTAAGCGAGGCTGTGACGATTGCCGGCAGCGCGACTGATTTAACTAAGGCGTTAATCTGATATTGACTTTAAAGATTTTAACTTTTTAAGGAGCAAGCTATGGCGTTAACCGAAAAAGAGCAAAAGAGCCGGAATTACCTAAAGGATAAAAAGCCCTACGTCTACGAGAAGATGCGGCGCTTTGACGATAAAATAAGGCGCGGGGAGAGCATCGGCATTATACAGATGCAGTACAACTACGCCTGTAACTTCAAGTGCGAGCACTGTTGCATTAAGACCATGCAGGGCGCGAAGAAGTCCCGCAGCCTCACTCCGGCGGATGTGGCCGATCTCGCCCGTCAGGCGGACGAGCTCGGTCTGGCGCGGTTTGTGATCACCGGCGGGGAGCCGTTGATCTTTAAGGAGCTGGACGAGATCGTCGCGGCCATAGACCCGCAAAAGTTCTATATAAATCTCGACACAAACGGCTGGTTTCTCGACGACGAAAAAGCCAAACACCTGAAAGAGCTCGGCGTTGACCGCATTCAGCTGAGCATAGACAGCCTCGACGCCAAAGAACACGACGATTTCCGCAATATGCCCGGTTCGCACGAGCGGGCCATGCGGGCGGTGGACGCCTCGCTTGCCGCCGGACTCCAAATATTCATCCAAACTGTCGTGACGAAACAGCGCCTTTACTCGGAGGAGTTTATAAACTTTATAGAGTACTTCAACAACAAAGGAATAGGCGTCTTCGTCTCCTACGCAAAGCCGGTCGGCGCGTGGGAAAACGTCTATGAATCTATGATAACGAAGGAGGATATTAGGTATTTTGAGGACACGTTGGAGAAGAAGTACAACGTCTTCACGCACCTGACCTCCGGCTACGGGCTAAGGCTCGGATGCATCGCCGTAAAGGGCATGTTCTCAATCACGCAAACCGGCGACGTTTTGCCGTGCCCGTATATCCAGATTTCCATAGGCAATATACTCAAAGAGCCTTTAAAAGACATTATTGACAGGGGACTATCCATCGCCGAATTCGGAGAGCTCCGCGACACATGCCTTATAGCGGAAGATATGAACTTTATCAAAAAGTACATGGAGCCGCACGTCTACGATAAGCCTGTGCCGGTGCCGTGCGACTCGGTATTCGGGGAGAAGGACAAAACGGTTAAGCCTTTTAACCTTTCTATTGCATGATAGGGGACGGAACATGACGATTGCCGAGGCTGTGCGTACTCTTGATGAGAACATCGCGGATAGGAGGGCGGGCCTTCCCGATGATATTTTTTATTTCATCAGCCGGACTACGCCCATGGTAAACGTCGATTTGCTGATAAGGGATGAATCGGGCAGAACGCTCCTTTCGTGGCGGGACGATGAGTATTGTAAGAAAGGATGGCACATTCCCGGCGGCATCATACGATATATGGAAACGTTTGAGCGGCGCATACAAAAAACGGCTGAAAGGGAGCTGGGCGTCGGCGTGTCATACGACCCTACGCCGCTGTCAATAGAGGAGATCATCCTCCCGGAACTTAGAAACCGGGGGCATTTTATATCTTTTTTGTACAAATGCGCCGTTCCCAAGGGTTACGCGCTTGATAACGGCGAGAAGAACCCGGAGACGCCCGGCTACCTTATGTGGCATGACGGGTGCCCGGAGAACCTGATTAAAGTGCATGAGAGGTATCGTAAATTTATTTGATAATGAGATGGAAGAATGGATAGCGTAAAAATATATTTATGAAACCGGTAATTGAGCCGGTATACGGAGATATCTGATTATGACAGATACAAACGTAAACAAAAGGCCGTTGCCGATAGGCAACTCGTTTTTTGACCAGGTAATTGAGGATGGGGCTTATTATGTCGATAAGACGTTGTTAATAAGGGATATATTGGACAGAAAGGCCAAAGTCACCCTCTGCACCCGTCCGCGCCGGTTCGGCAAGACGTTGAATCAGACGATGCTCAAGTGTTTTTTTGAGGATACGGCGCCATTTGGCGGCAAAGATACGCGGGCTTTGTTTCGTGGGTTGAAGATAGATGAAGCCGGAGAGCGGTATATGGAACATCAGGGGAGGCATCCGGTAGTATTTCTGAGTTTCAAGGAAGCGAAATTTGACAGTTTTGATATGGCGTACGATATATTGAAAGATTGCATCGCCAAAGAATTTGAGCGGCACGCCTATGTTGCGGAAAAGATATTAAGCGATTATGGCAGGGATTTGTTTAAGAAACTGTCCAACCGCGCGGGAACTGTCGGAGATTACTCTCAGGCGCTCATATTTTTGAGTGAGTGTCTGGAGAATTACCACGGCAAAAAGGCTATAATTTTAATTGACGAATATGATGTGCCGCTGGAAAATTCATGGTCTCGCGTCCCTCGTTTTTACGATAAGATGATTGATTTTATCCGTCCGCTCCTTAGCAGCGCGTTCAAGGACAATCCGCACCTGCAGATGGGGGTGATAACCGGATGTTTAAGAGTCTCTAAAGAGAGCATTTTTACGGGGCTTAACAATTTAGATACGGCTTCGGTGCTCGACAACAAATATTCCGCTTATTTCGGATTCACACAGGGTGAAGTGGACGCGATGCTCAATTACTACGGTTTTGACGCTAAGACGCAAATTGTGCGGGATTGGTACAACGGCTATCTGTTTGGGAATACGGAGGTGTATAATCCGTGGAGCTGCTTAAAAGCCGTTGATTCTTGGATTACCGATATAAATGAGCGCCCAAAAGCGTATTGGGTAAACACCAGCAGCAACGACATCATTCACAATATGATAGACAATATGGACTCCGAGGCGAAAGCCGGCCTTGAGGCCCTTATAGCCGGATGCGCCGTTTCCAGCGTAGTTGACGAATATGTAACGTACGGCGATTTATTTGAGAGTACCGATAATCTTTGGAATTTTTTGCTTTTTACCGGCTATTTGAAAAAAGCGGGGGACGGGCGTATGATAGGCGTAAAAACGATTATGGATTTGTCTATCCCCAACAAGGAATTACTGTATATCTATGAAACCAAAATACAAGAATGGTTAAAATCGCAAATAGCCAAAAAGAATCTTGACTCCCTCCACAGCGCCGTTCTGAACGGTGACGCCGAAACGTTCCAAAATGAATTGTCCGCGATTCTTTCGGAGAGCGTGAGTTACATGGATAACGCGGAAAGCCTTTACCACGGGCTTATGATAGGGGCTTTGACGCGGATAAACGGTTACAGCCTGAAGTCCAACAGGGAGAGCGGGGACGGGCGCAGCGATTTGGTTTTATACAGTTCAAGCGATATGGGCGGCAAAGCGGTCATATTCGAGTTTAAGGTAGCTAAAGAATTCGACAAATTGCCGTTAGCGTGTGAAAACGCCCTGAAACAGATCGAGGACAAGAATTACGCCGCCGCCTGGGACAAAGAGGGCTATAAAAACATTGTCAAATACGGCATAGGCTTTTACAAGAAAAGGTGTGCGGTGCGGAAAGGTTAAAAGTTAATCGCGATGAGCCACAGCAAGAACACCAGAAATACTCATGCGGATGTAGCAGACATCGGTAGGGGAGAATAGAATGCTGGAGCGGTCAAAAAAAATTAAAAAAAAATTTGACATTATAGAGCGCCATAATATATATTCTTGATTGGTGCGGTATATGACGCCCAAGGAGCCTTGTCCAAATTAAAGAGGTATCAGCCATGAAAAAGCGGTTAAAAAAATTAAAAAAAATTTGACATTATAGAGCGCCATAATATATATTCTTGATTGGCGCGGTATATGACGCCCAAGGAGCCTTGTCCAAATTAAAGAGGTATCAGCTATGAAAAAATTGAACTTTTTGACCGTTACCGCAAAAATCACCGACAAAATCGGCGATGGGGGCTCTTTTTCGCCTATTTTGAACCGGCCTGACTTTTTAAACAGCGGAAAGCATACCCCCCCCCCCCCCCTTCGTGAGATGCTTCCCCTTTCCATGCCGATTTCAATGTTTTTAGACCCAAGCAATTATTGCAACTTTCGTTGCTTATTTTGTCCCCGTTCTTTGCCGGAATATCGCAGGTATGTTGAAAAATATGTACACTTTGATTTAGTGTTATTTGAAAAAATAATGAAAGAAATCACGACGTACGGTCGCTTAAAAGTTCTTAAGTTGCATTACCTTGGGGAACCTTTTTTGCATCCGCAAATTATTGAGATGATTTCATTGGCCGCAAAATATAATGCCGCGGAGCGGTTTGAGATTACCTCAAATGGTTCCGTACTGAGCAATAAACATGCCGAGGGAATTTGTTCTATCGCTAAAAATATGGACGTTCCGTTGTACCTTCGTTTTTCAATTTATTCCGTCTATCCGGAAAGACATCTTCGTATTACAAATTCCAAGATAAATATTGAGAAGATATATCAGAATATAGAATATTTGAAAAAATGCCGTGATAACAGCGGGGTCAAAAACGTCTTTATTTTCGCGCAGATGTTGGATACTTATACCGAAGAGAATGACATTTTTCGCAAGCGTTACGGCAATATTACGGATGAGGTAATCATTGTACCGCCTACAAACTGGAGCGGATTTGATGAAATAGATATACTTTCCAACGTATATGGGGCCACCCATCCGCAACCTGATACGGCGCAGTCTCATAAAAAAGTTTGCGCCCTTCCTTTTTACACATTATGTATCAATTCGGACGGAACCGCCGTCGCCTGCTGTGTCGACTGGAGTAGAAAAACATTGTTGGGAAATGTGAAAGAACAAACCATTTATGAGATATGGAACGGTTCTTTGGCAAATGAATTGAGAAAATTGCATTTACGCGGGGAACGCGCAAAGAATGAGGCTTGTAGACATTGCGAATATCTGAACTCGTATGTTGGGGATAATTTAGACTCTTTATCCGTTGAAGAGTGGGACGAACTTAATAAAAACATCGTTAACCTTAAACAAGGAACATAACAGTGAAAACGAAAACCGCTCTTTATAGAGTATTTATGAAATGCAGAAAATACTTGCCGCGCTGGGCTAAGTTAATGATAAATAGGCTTCATTTTAAGGTTTACGGATGTAAAATGCCGTGGTCTTTACTTAAATTTGAGGTACATTTAACCGATAAATGTAATCTTAATTGCAAAGGCTGTATGCATTTTTCATGTCTCTGCGAGGAGACGAATTTATTGGATATACATACTTATGAAAATGATTGCAAAAGGATCTCCGAACTAACAAAAGGTAGAATCGACAATATTTTGTTGTTGGGTGGGGAGCCATTGCTTCACCCTAACGTAAAGGACTTCTTAATTATTACTAGAAAGTATTTCCCGGAAATAAGCATACCCAATCGAATTGGAATCATTGATTTGGTTACAAACGGTATTTTACTGCATAAACAATCCGATGATTTTTGGGAGACTTGCCGAGACAATAGCATCAGAGTTGTTATCTCCGATTATCCGATTAAGATAAAACACGAAATAATAAAAGAAAAAGCTAAAAAATTTAACGTTGAATTGTGGATGTATTCGGAAAAAAGAGAGTCTCAAAATCCTGGTTCGTCAAATCAATGGATGAAAATCCCGATTGATACAAAAGGTTCACATAATAATCGCAAAAGTTTCGGAAAATGTTT
>Ga0268262_10003237_pt1 | contig 17812 bp, 17 predicted proteins | sample TergutNc150P3_FD_190354 | JGI IMG/M metagenome (GOLD analysis project Ga0268262, IMG submission 190354) | Nasutitermes corniger P3 segment gut microbial community from laboratory colony in Florida, USA - Nc150 P3 (SPAdes) (version 2) | ecosystem: Host-associated > Arthropoda: Insects >...
AAGTTACATTGACGAAGAAAAGTCCGATGTTTCCCAGATGATAAAAAGTCTTGAAGAAAAACAAAGGGAACTTGCCGGACTGGAAAAAAAGAGTACGATAGAGCAAAACAAATTAACGGAAGAAAAACGAAAAGCCGATTTAAAAGAATTGCAGCTGCGCCAGAAGGAAGCGGAATTAAAACGCGAATCTGTGGGGAAACTCCAGCAGTTTTTGGGCGAAAGCAGGAAAACGCTTGAAAACCTTGTGCGCGAATTAAAAGAGGGCGAAGTTGACCGCGAAAAGACGCTGAAAGTAAAAGAGTTTTTAAACGAACTTGCGCGTAATGCGGAAACGGAGAGCGAAACCCTGGAAGCCGAAGAACGCGCCATCCGCAAATTAACCAAAGAAAAACGCCATGTATCTTCCCGCGCCGGCGAAAACGCCGCCAAAGAAACTGACTCCGTCTTTGCCCCCGGCGCGGAAGTTTTTGCCGGGAAATCGAAACAGCGCGGAGTAATTATCCGCGCGGACAAAAAAGGCGTCCGCTCCGCGGAAGACGCGGACATTTCATGGCTGGTAAAAATCGGTTCGCTGAAAATAAGTTTCCCGGAAAGCGAGTTAATTCCCGCGGAAAGCGCGAACTCCGGCGCAAAGAATTCCGGCAAATCCGCGGGCAAAAAAAACGCGTTTAAGTCATGGGAAGCGGAATACGGCGCGTCAACGGAAGCGGCTTACGAAATAATGATTCGCGGAATGCGTTTTGAGGACGCAATGGAAGCCGTCCGCAAACAGTTAGACGCGGCGGTAATTTTCGGCATGAAACATTTCGCTGTCATTCACGGGAAGGGGGAAGGTATTCTGCGGCAGGGCGTACATGACTATCTGCGAAAACATCCCGCGGTAGCCGAGTTTCATTTCTCGCGCCCCGAACTTGGCGGCTATGGGCGCACGGAAGTCGTGCTTAAATAATCAACCGCTGGATATATCGTAAGGCTGCCCGACGGCTCTGGGCGCGTGTTCTTTCCCTGAGAAGACAACTAATGTCAGCAATGTGATTAGATACGGCAGCATGTTAAAAACTTCCGAAGGCATAAAATCAAGACTTCTTATATTGAAAATATTTACGGCAAGGCTCGATGAAAAACCAAACAGGAAGCTCGCGCCTAAAACGCCCAGCGGCAGCCAGCGCCCGAATGAAACCGCGGCAAGAGCGATAAATCCCTTTCCGTTAACTACGTTCACCGTAAATTGAATATCCTGCGTAAGAACGATACAGGCTCCCGCAAGACCCGCAAGAAGCCCGGAAATTATTATCGCTATGTATCGTATCTTTATTACATTTACTCCGGCGGCGGCAAGGGCTTGCGGATGTTCCCCCGCGGCGCGAAGACGCAAGCCGCTCGGGTGCTTGTAAAGCATAAACCACGCAACCGCCAGAATAACAAGCGCAATCCATATAGTCGGATAAATCCTGAAAAAACCAAGATGTATTCCGTGCATGTAACTTAAACTGCGATCCATGTGGAACAACAGCTGGCAGACAAATACATTAAGCCCGTTAGCCAGAAGATTAATACCCGTACCGGAGATTACCTGATCCGCGTTAAGAGTGACAGATGCGAACGCGTGAATAAGCGAAAAAATCCCGCCGGATAAAGCGGCAAGAAATAAAGCCAAAGGGATTGAAAAACCGGTTTTATGTTCCAAATAGACATGTGTAATGGCGGCGGTCATTGCCCCGAAAGACATAAGCCCCTCAAGGGCAATATTTACCACGCCCGCGCGCTCGCAGATCATGCCCCCGATAGCGGCTATTAATATGGGAGAAACTATCATTAAAGTCGATGTTAACATGCCTTTTCCACTGCCTTTTATACCGATATTTTAGCGATTTTTCCCCTTTATGTCATGAATATTTTTTTTATTAATTTTTTTTAAAAAACTATTGACAAATCAAATTCTTTTCATTAGAATACCTATTAAATACATAGGTTTACTGTATTATTTAAGAGGAGTAAAGAAATGGCAAAAAACATTAAACAAATCGCCATATACGGGAAAGGCGGAATAGGCAAGTCTACGACTACCAGCAACTTGTCGGCGGCTCTTTCATTAGCCGGTTATAAGGTTATGCAGTTTGGTTGCGACCCCAAATCGGACAGTACCAATACGCTTCGTAAAGGCACTTATATTCCCACCGTGCTTGATACGCTTAGGGAAAAAGGTTCGGTAAACGCGCATGATGTTATTCATCAGGGTTTTAACGGAATCTACTGCGTCGAGGCGGGCGGTCCGGCTCCCGGCGTCGGCTGCGCGGGACGCGGTATTATCTCCGCCGTAGAATTATTTAAACAGCAAAAAATATTTGACGAACTTGATCTTGATTTTGTTATTTACGATGTTCTGGGCGACGTTGTTTGCGGCGGTTTTGCCGTTCCTATCCGCGAAGGTATCGCTCAGCATGTTTTTACGGTATCAAGCGGCGATTTTATGTCGATATATGCCAGTAATAATTTATTTAAGGGCATAAAAAAATATTCAAACTCAGGCGGCGCTCTTTTGGGCGGCATTATCGCAAACTCAATTTCCGAAGGCTATTCGCGCGATATTATCGACGACTTTTCCGCAAGAACAAGCACACAAATTATTCAGTATGTTCCCCGCTCAATTACGGTTACACAGTCCGAGTTAAAAGGCAAAACAACAATTGAAGCCGCGCCGGACAGCGAACAGGCGAAAGTGTATAAACAGCTTGCCGAGCGCATTGCCGCGCATGAAGAAAGCAAAACGCCTTCGCCGCTTGAACTTGATGAGCTTCGTAACTGGGCGGCGGGTTGGAGCGATAAATTGCTGGAACTGGAATCGGGCGTTGTAGTCGGCGGCGAAAGAGCCGGCATATAAGGAAAAAGAATGAAGATAGCTCTTGCTTCAAGCGACGGAAAATTTGTCTCAAAACACTTTGGCAACACTCCTTATTTTGTGATTGCCGAAGCGGACGACGGAAAATGGAAAGTTATCGAAAAAAGGGATAACTCTCCCGCTTGCGGCAAGGACGGACACAGTCAGGAGCGTTTTAACGAAAGCGTAAAATTAATTAGCGATTGCGGCGCGGTTATATGCTCCCGCATCGGAAACTTTGCGCAAAACGGTCTTAGGGCGCTGAATATTCAACCGCTTGAAAAACCCGGCTTTATCGAAGATATACTTGATGAGTATGTTCGCAACTTTGCGCGTAACGAACCAAAAAAAGAAAAAAATACTCATCCATGCTTTGACCATTCAGCTCACGCCAAATACGGACGTATTCATCTGCCTGTCAGCTCGCGTTGCAATATCAAGTGCCGCTTTTGCGAGCGCAATATCAACGCGGATGAAATGTGTCCGGGCGTCGCGTCGCAAATACTTACGCCGGAACAAGCGGTAGAAACACTTGCCGCTGCGTTGGAGCTTTGCCCCGAATTGACTGTCGCGGGCATTGCCGGTCCCGGCGACGCGCTTGCCGATGATTCCGCGATTAAAACTTTCCGTCTTGTGGATAAAAAATTTCCGCAGTTGTCAAAATGCCTTTCAACTAACGGCTTAGGCTTGCCGGACAAAGTGCAGGAATTATCGAAACTTGGGCTGAAACATTTAACGGTTACCGTTAACGCCGTCGATCCCAAGATCGGCGAAAAAATTATTTCTCATATTACGTTTAATGGCGAAACCATAGGCGGACAAAAAGCGGCGGCGACATTGCTTTTCCGCCAGCTTGAGGGGATACGCGAGGCGGTAAACGCCGGCATGGAAGTAAAAATAAACACTGTTTTAGCGCCCGGCGTTAACAGCGATCACATTGGGGAAATAGCAAAGACTATTTCCGTTCTGGGCGTTAAGTATCACAACATAATGCCGCTGATTCCGCGAGGAGAATTTGCAGGGCTCTCCGCTCCCGATTGCGCCATGATTGAGAGCGCAAGAAAGACAGCGGGTTCTTTTTTACCGGTTTTCCGCAACTGCGCCCACTGCCGCGCCGACGCCTGCGGTATTCCGGGCGTGAATGATGTCTCACGCAAACTGTACGAGAAGACGGGGGATTTTAGATGCAACAATGTTTGCGGATAAATATTAAGGAGGATAGAGAATGAATATTAAATTGAAACTGACAGATTTGATTGGGAACACTCCGTTACTGGAGCTAACCAATTACAACAGCTTGTTTAAGCTGGGCGGGCGTTTGGTCGCAAAACTTGAGTATTTTAATCCGTTGGGAAGCGTTAAGGATCGTATTGCCTTTTCAATGATTGAATCCGCGGAAAAGAGCGGCAAGATAACAAAGGATACGATACTTATCGAGCCGACAAGCGGCAATACAGGCATTGGGCTTGCGTTTGTCGCCGCGTCAAAAGGCTACAAGTTGATCCTGACCATGCCGGAAACAATGAGCGTAGAGCGGCGCAATTTGTTAAAAGCGCTCGGCGCGGAAATTGCGCTTACTCCCGGCAAGGACGGAATGAAGGGAGCGATACGAAAAGCCGAGGAGCTTTCTTCGCAGTTTGAAAACGCGTTTATTCCTCAGCAATTTGAAAATCCCGCGAATCCGGAAATACACAAAAAAACCACGGCGGAAGAAATATGGAAAGATACAGACGGTCAAGTCGCGGCATTTGTCGCGGGAGTGGGAACGGGCGGAACAATAACCGGCGTGGGCGAATTTTTAAAAAATAAAAACAAAGACATTAAAGTAATCGCCGTTGAACCTTATGATTCCGCGGTGTTATCGGGCAACCCGCCTTCCCCCCACAAAATACAGGGTATCGGCGCGGGCTTTGTTCCTTCCGTTTTGAATACCGAAATTATCGACGAGATATACAAAGTAAAAAACGAGGAAGCTTTTGAAACTTCCCAAAACCTTGCCAGAACGGAAGGTTTGCTTGTGGGCATTTCGTCGGGAGCGGCGGCATTTGCGGGGACGCAGATAGCAAAGCGTCCCGAATTCAAAGGAAAAATTGTCGTTACTATTTTGCCGGACACCGGAGAAAGATACCTTTCCACCGCGTTATACGACAGTCTGGAAAGAAAATAGGAGGAAAAAGTGAGTAATTTTATTGACAGACCGCGTTATTCCTGTTCTTTGGGAGGCGCGCTCGCGACATTAAGGGCGATACCAAGAGCGATACCCATTATACACGCTTCCGCCGGATGCGGACAAAACCTGTACATGGCTTACGGCAGCGCCGGCGCGTATCTTGGCGGCGGATACTGCGGAGGCAACGCGCTTCCAAGCAGCAACGTAATTGAGCGCGATATAGTATTCGGCGGCGAAGAAAGATTACGCGAACAAATACAAACCACGCTTGAAATTATGGACGGCGATATATATGTCGTTCTTTCAGGTTGTATGGTGGAAATGATAGGCGACGATCTTGACGCCGTAGTTTCGGAATTCGCGGAAGAAGAAAAACCCGTCCTTGCCGTGCATACGCCCAGCTTTAGAGGAAACTCATATTTGGGTTACGATCTTGTGTTAAGCGGATTTGTAAAAAAATATATTACCAAACAAAAAAATAAAAAGGCGCTCAAAGTTAATGTATTGGGTCTTGTTCCGTCTTTGGATGTGTTTTGGGAAGGCAACTTAAAAGAAATAAAACGCCTGCTTAACCGTCTTGGGTTGGAAGTTAATACTTTCTTCGGCGAAGACGAAACATTAGAAGACATAAAAAACGCGGGCGACGCGTCGCTTAATATTGTACTCTCCGATGTGTTCGGCGTACAAACCGCGGCGCTTTTTGAAGAACTGCATGAGATTCCGTACATAACAACTGATTTACCAATCGGCGCTCACGCCACGGAAAACTTTTTAAAGAAAGTCGCCGCCAAACTTAACATTGACGCTAAAGTTACTGACGAAGTAATAAAGAGCGAAAAGAAATTATTTTACAGTTATATTGAACGCGTTGCGGACATCTACAACGACATTGATCTGCAAAGGTACGCGATAGTAATAGGCGACAGCAATTACGCTCCGGCAATCACCAGATTTTTATCTGATGAACTTGGTTGGCTTCCCGAATTAACGATTATAACGGATATGCTTGAAGACGCTCAAAAAGAAAAAGTCTTATCAAAATTTAACGAGTTTAAATCCGGTTTAAAGGCAAATGTTAAATTCGATTTACACACATCGTCGGTAAAAAAACATATCGCGGAAGCATGGGAGCGCAATCACAATGAAAAATATTACGATTCAATGACTCCGGCGTTTCTTGTCGGCAGTGTGTTCGACAGGGATTTAGCGACAAAATTCAATCTTCCGTTTTTGACGGTGTCGTATCCGATGACAAACAGGGTTGTATTGAATTCCGCTTACGCGGGAATAAACGGCGGCTTGCGGCTTACGGAAGATATCCTAACCGCGCTGGTCACAGGAAGATAGGAGGTTTGTCTCCGCTGTGCGGAGACTTCGATTATACTGCCGCTCACGCGGCTAAACTATGGAGGTTAATTATGAATTACTTAGACGCGAAATCGGCTCCCGCTAGGGAAGATCGTCATAAAACAAATATTGCCTTTGGCGGAACAGGGGCAAAGGTGAAAGGATGTCTGCAAAACGACTGCTTTGGAAAAGAAGGATGCCTTAACCTTTCCAGAAGAACTTTTACGCAGACGCATGGTTGTCAATTTTTATTGAGTCTTGCAATTTTAAATTCAATCCGCAACGCGGTTATTATTATGCACGCGCCCGTCGGCTGCGGCATTTGTCTTGTCGGAGCGGTAGGCGTAAATAAAACGTTTAAACAACTGCGCGATCCGTCCTCTGAAGGCATTATCTGGCTTAGCACAAATCTTGACGAATCGGACGTAATAGGCGGCGGCGAAAAAAAATTACGCGAGGCTGTTTTATACGCTGACAAGGAATTAAGACCGGAAACAATAATCGTTGCCAACGGATGCGTTCCCGCCCTTATAGGCGACGATGTCGACAGTATACTGGCGGATCTGCAGGAACAAACGGCGGCAATCATAATGCCTATTCACTGCGAAGGATTTAAAACAAAAGTCATGGCGACAGCTTACGACGCTGTGTACCACGGCATTTTAAAGAATTATATTCGCCCCCCAAACCGCGAAAAATATATCGTAGAACGCGAGTTTGAGGAATTTGTACGTAAATACAAAATAAGCAGAAATGTAAATGTCCTGAACGTAGGCTCAATGAGCAGACCCGACGAGTTGGAACTTGAAAGAATATTGAGCGGCATTGGATTGAACGTCCGTTTTATTCCCTGTTACGCCGAACCTGAGGATTTTCAGTATTCTCTTGAAACTTCGCTCAATGTAAGTATTTGCGGCACTCACGACGACTATTTTGTCGAGCACATGAAAGAGAAATACAATATTCCGTTTGTTATTGACACAATCCCGATTGGCAGAAAAAACACAGACCGCTGGGTTTTGAAAATAGCTAAACACTTCGACCTTGAAAAAGAAGCGCAGAGGTTTATCGCCAACGAAAATAAAATTCTTGACGCGAGCCTTGAAAAATACCGCGCTACTTTAAAAGGAAAGAAAGCTTTTATAGCGGGCGGAGAAGTGCGTATTTTCGCGACAGCGGAAATAATTCAAGACCTGGGGATGAAAGTAACGGGATTAAAAATGCATCACTTTGATCAATTTGTCGAACCTATAATACCGGCTCTTGAAGATATAGACGACGTGGTTGTAGGCGTCGCCACAAATCAGCCCTTTGAGCAATCGAACCTGATAAATAGGCTTAAACCCGATGTTTTAATTACACACACAGGCGGCAATAACATAGCGGCGAAACACGGACTGCCCTTATTCCCGTTATTCGGTCCTTCGTACAATTACATGGGATACTCAGGCGTGTTTGAAGTAGCAAGGCGTCTTAACCGTATTTTCAAGAATAGTCAGTTCAATAAAAACCTTGCGGAAAATACAAATTTACCGTTCAAAAAAGAATGGTACGACAAAGATCCGTTTACATATATAAAGGAATAATATGCTGTTATTTAAAAGATTTTTACCGTTAATAAGCGCAGCGGCTGCCTTACTGGTGCATTTACTGGTTCCCAACAGTCCCAAGTTTTTTGACAAACCCCTGCCTTTCTTTACATTTCTTTTGTCTGCAGCCGCAGTCGCGCTGGCGATATGTATTGTAGTATCATTCTTCAAAAAATATTTCCGCGAGATATACACACATAACGCGCCGTTTTACGCAATGGCTATACTCGTCCTTAATATTTACAACATTGTTACGCTAAAATTGATGCTTCTTCCGTCAATTTATTTTCCTTGCCTGGATAAAATATTTAATGTTTTTGTAAAAGATAAATTCTTTTTACTGAAATGCCTTGGTCATTCGGCGCGGCTTTTATTTTCAGGTTTCGGCTTTGGACTTGTTTGCGGACTGATAACTGGAATACTGGTCGGGTGGAGCAAACGTTGGAGTTACTGGGTTACCCCGCTCATCAAAATTATCGGTCCTATTCCTTCAACCGCGTGGATACCCATCGCCCTTGTCTGTTTTCCAACAACAAGACAGGCGAGCATTTTCCTCATTGCCCTGGCGGTATGGTTCCCCACTACCGTACTTACAAGCTCAGGCATATCAAACGTAAAGAACGCGTATTTTGAGGTAGCCAGCACGCTTGGAGCAAACACGTTTCAAAAAATATTCAAGATAGCTTTGCCTGACGCAATGCCGAGTATTTTCATCGGCGTTTTTAACGGCACATGCGCGTCGTTCCTTACGCTTATGACCGCGGAAATGCTTGGAGTAAAATTCGGGATTGGCTGGTATATAAACTGGCAGCGCGAAGTTTTAGCTTACGCGAATGTATACGCGGGACTTATTACCATTGCGGTTAGTTTTTCTTTATTCATAACCGCGCTGTTCAAAGTCCGCGATAAATTATTGAGCTGGCAGAAAGGGGTAATAAAATGGTAGGCGCAATTAACGCTGAAAACTTGCGAAAAACATTTATTCAGACGGACGGACAAAACATTACGGTTTTAAATAATGTTAATGTCGAAATTAAGGCGGGAGAATTTATTTCTCTTATTGGTCCGTCCGGCTGCGGAAAATCAACATTTCTTAGGACGGTAGCCGGTCTTATCGTATCAGACGACGGAAAGATAACCCTTGACGGCGATGAAATTAACAAACCAGGTTATGACAGAGGGCTTGTGTTTCAGGACCCTACTCTTTTTCCTTGGCTGACAATTTATGAAAATATCGCGTTCGGGTTAAAGACGCGGAATATTTATAAAGAGAAAAAAAGCGACGTCGCGCACTTTATAAAACTTGTGGGGCTTAACGGTTTTGAAAAATCGTATCCTCATCAGCTATCGGGAGGCATGGCGCAGAGAGCCGCGCTTGCAAGAGCGCTTGTGAATCACCCGAAGGTATTGCTTCTTGACGAACCGTTCGGCGCGCTTGACGCGTTTACCCGAATGAATATGCAGGACGAGCTTATCAATATTTGGAAAGAACGCGGAACCACGACGATAATGGTAACGCACGACGTTGACGAGGCGATATATCTGAGCGACAGAATATTTGTAATGACGGCACGCCCCGCAAAAATAGAAAGCGTTATTGATGTGAGGCAAAGCCGTCCTCGCGCGCGAGACGCGCCGGATTTTCTTCATCTTCGCGGCAAGATACTGCAAATTCTTGATTTTGCCGGAAAAGCCGAAGAAATACAGTACTATTTGTAATTTAGGTAATGTATAAAATTTTAAATACGGATTGTTAATCCGTTAAAAAAATATTTTTAAAGGAGTTGTTTATGAAAAAGGTATCAGTTGTTTTAGCTGTCTCTCTTGTTTCTGTTTTGCTGTTGCTGGGCGCCTGCAAGAAAAAAGAACAGGAAAATTTTGTTTTAAATGTTGGATACGGAGGCAGTCTGTGCGAAGCGCCTTTACATTTGGCTTATGAATTAGGCTATTTTAAAGAAGAAGGTTTAGATATAGAACTTATAAAGCTCTCTACTTCCGCGTTTGACGCTCTTACAGCCGGACGCATTGACGCCTGTTTCGCTCTGCTTGCATCTATAATACCGCCGCTTTCTAACGGGTTACCCGCAAAAATTACAACGGCTCTGCATACAGGGTGCGATGTAACTTTGGTAAAGCCGAATTCCGGCATTAATAAACCGGAAGATTTACGAGGTAAAAAAGTCGGCGTTCCCAGTATGACAACCAGTCCTATTATTTATACAAAACGCGTACTCGCCGACCACGGCATTGACATACGTCCTGAATCTTCCGAGGTTGAATTTACAGTTTATAACAATACAGACCTACCGCTTATTCTCTCAAACGGAGCTGTAGACGCAATAGCGGTGAACGAACCTTTAGCTTCTATAGCCGCAAATGAATACGGATATGTCGCTCTGTTTGATTCCGCTGTTGACGAACCTTACAAGAGCCAGTACTGTTGTGTGGCTTATGTAAGCGACAGGCTTGTAGAAAAACACAAGGACATTGCGGAGAAATACACCCGCGCAATGCAAAAAGCAAGCGCATATATTAAGGGGCATGAGGATGAAATAACGCGGCTTCAGATTGAGAAAAATTATGTAGCGGGCAATCCGGAAGTAAACGCCAAAGTTATAAAGAAATTTAACTATATACCAACCGTTGACGGCGCATATAAACAATTCGGCGTAATTGCTCCGCAGCTTCAGGAAATCGGCATGCTTACAAAAGAAGTGGATGTCGTTGCGCTTCAAAAGAACAGTTTTGCTTACTTTAAAGGACTTGATGCAAAGTACAAATAAAACGCGCCGTATTGCGGTAGCGAGCGCCGACGGAAAAACAATTAACGAGCATTTTGGGAAAGCGTCCTCTTTTCTTATTTATGAAGTAGGAAAAGAGGAACAAACTTTCATTGAAAAACGAAGCGTAACGCCTTTGAGCTGCGGTAGCGGACATAGCGAAGATGGTATATTATTAACTATTGACGCGCTCAAAGATTGTACGGCGGTAATTGCGGTGAAAGTCGGCGGCGCGGTAAAGCGGGCGCTTGAAATAAGCGGCATATCCGTTTTTGAAAGAGCGGATTCCATTGATAACGCGCTGTCAAAATTAGCGGCGTATTACGTAAAAACAGGAGTAATAAAAAATGAAAACAGTATTTGATTTTTTAAAAAAAGCGGGGACTTACTACCTTGCAACCGTAGAGGGAGATCAGCCGAGGGTGAGACCATTCGGCACTATCAATTTATTTGAAGAAAAGCTTTACATTCAAAGCGGCAAGAAAAAAGAAGTGGCAAAACAAATCAAAGCTAATCCAAAGGTAGAGTTATCGGCGTTTGACGGGGAGACATGGATTCGCGTCGCCGCAACGCTTGCAGAGGACAACCGCGCCGAAGCGCAGGAGAGCCTGCTGGAAGCGTATCCCAATCTGCGCAACCGTTACGCGGTGAATGACGGCAATAATATTGTCTATTACTTAAAAGACGCCACTGCCACATTCTCAAATTTTAAAGGCGAAACAAAAGAAGTAAAATTTTAACCGCGAACCAACACGAACAGGGAGCGAACCTAGAAAGCGGCGAGATTTACTACAAATATGCGTGTAGTAGTCTAAATGTAGTATTCATCCGCGCTGGCGGCTTGGAAATCCTGCAAAATGTCCTGAAGAGTAATGCCGTCCAGGTACTTATTTATCGCTTTTTCAAGACCCTGCCAAACCGGCAGGGTTTTACATTCTTTCATTTGCGTGCATTGGATTGGATTATCTTCCAAGCACGAAACCGGAGACAGTCCGCCTTCGGTAATTCTTAAGATTTGACCAACTGTGTATTTATCAGGTTCTTTTGCAAGCATATAACCGCCCTTGTTGCCGCGATTGGTGCGCAGAATGTCAGGACGGCTTAAAAGGGTAACAATCTGCTCAAGGTACTTTTTGGAAATACCCTGCCGCTGAGAAATATCTTTTAATGGAATAAATCCGTCGTTTTTGTGCTCAGCCAAATCTAAAAGCATACGGAGCGAATATCGCCCTTTTGTCGATATTTTCATATACCCTACTCTACCATAGATTTACTATGTTTACAAGGCTTTCTTTACAAGATTCATTTGTGTATACTAAAAAAACCATATTTAAGGAAAGAGGTGTTTTTATGCACATGGCGGACGCTCTGTTGTCTCCCGCCGTCGGTACGGTTATGTGCGCTATCAGCGCAGCCGCCAATGTTTACGCGGTAAAAAAAATAAAAAAAGACGACCTCTGCGAAAAAAAAATACCCATAATGGGAGTTATGGGCGCGTTTGTGTTCGCCGCGCAGATGATCAACTTTACTATTCCCGCGACAGGCTCAAGCGGTCACATAGGAGGCGGCATTTTGCTTGCCGCGATGATTGGCAGCTTCCCTGCCCTTTTGTCCGTGTCGGCTGTGCTTATCATTCAATGTCTTTTTTTTGCCGACGGCGGCTTGTTCGCCCTGGGCTGCAATATTTTTAACATGGGCGTTATTCCCTGCATGGTTGTCTATCCCCTGCTTTTTAAACCGCTTGTTAAAAAAAATATGACTCCGGCAAGTATAACGGCGGCTTCCGTCGCCGCGGTTGTTGTAAGTTTGCAGATTGGCGCGTTCGGCGTTGCGCTGGAAACTCAACTCTCCGGCGTTACCGCGCTGCCCTTCTCTGCCTTTTTGTTTTTAATGCTGCCTATTCATTTGGCGATTGGCGTTGCGGAGGGTATCATCACCGCCGCCGTTTTGTGTTTTGTTTTTAAAATGCGCCCGGAAATTATGGAGAGCGCATATAACGGGAATGCGATTCAAAACGGCATTCCGGTAAAAAATGTTATTGCCACCCTTGCCGTTACCGCGGTTATCACGGGCGGCATTTTGTCGCTGTTCGCGTCATCCTATCCCGACGGACTTGAGTGGTCGATAGAAAAAGCGCTCGGCACAACAGAGATTGAAGTTGTAAACCCCATAATCGGAAGCGCGCAGAGGATTCAGAACGCAGCCGCAATTATGCCGGATTATGATTTTAAAGACGCGGAAGACGCAGGTTCCGGTATCGGAACAAGCGCCGCGGGTATTGCGGGCGCGGCGTTTACGTTTTTACTTGCCGCAATAACAGCGCTTACAATTTACGCCGTCAAGAAAAGACGGAAAGAAACAGCGCCGGTATGAAAAACACGATTCATGATTTATACGCGCTTGAGCGGTTATCGGGCGGCGGTTCCTGCATTCACAGGCTTAATCCTTCCGTAAAACTTTTAACAACGCTTGTTTTTATCATTACAGTTGTGTCGTTTGACAGATACGCTTTCAGCCGCTTAACGCCGTACATATTTTATCCCGCGCTTCTTGCGGCTCTCTCCGAAACGCCTCATTCAACGCTGTTAAAAAGATTTTTAATCGCTCTGCCGTTTTGTCTTTTCGCGGGAATAAGCAATATAATATTTGACAGAACGCCCTCTTTCACGTTAGGCGCAATAGAAGTCAGTTACGGCGTTGTTTCCTTTTTTACAATACTATTCAGAACTTATTTGTGCGTCATGGCGGTATTACTGCTTGTCGCCGTAACGCCGCTTGCGCAAATTACCAATTCCTTGCGGCGTTTTAAAATACCCTATATATTTATCATTATGTTTGAAATGACATACCGGTACATAGGCGTATTGACAACAGAAGCGTATTCGATGTTTACCGCCTATTCTTTGCGAAACGCCAAAGGAAAAGGAATCGTAATGAAAGACATGGGCAGTTTTACAGGACAGTTGATTCTGCGCAGTTTCGACCGCGCCGACCGCGTTTACAACGCAATGAAATGCAAGGGGTATACCCTTAGTTTTTTGGCAAATTACTCATTACCGCAAAACGGCGGAAAATTAAAAATCCAAGATTTTATCTTCTGCTTTGTTACCTGTTCGGCGTGCGCAGCATTCCGTATCATCAATGTAAACGCGATGTTAATTAAAATTTTTGCGAGGTTTGCGTGATGATCAAACTGCAGGATGTAACGGTTATTTATCCCGATAAAACAAAGGCGATTGACAATGTAAGTTTTAATTTGAACGGCGGCGAAAGCATAGCGTTAATAGGCGAAAACGGCGCGGGAAAAACATCGCTCCTGCTTGCCATTGTCGGAATACTTGAAACCGCAAACGGCACGATCGAGGCGGGCGGCATACAGCTTACAAAAAAAACAGTAAACGAAGTACGGAAACAAATCGGGCTTGTTTTCCAAAATCCCGACGACCAATTATTTATGCCGCTCATATACGACGACATTGCTTTCGGCTGCCGCAACTTCGGCTTGCCGGAAGACGAGATACAAAAACGCGTTGAAGAAACTCTGGAGCATTTAAACATAAGCCGTCTTAGCGGACGTTCTTCCTTAAAACTGTCCGCCGGAGAAAAACGCATAGCGGCAATAGCGGCGGTTTTAGCGATGAACCCCGCCGTCTTGCTGTTTGACGAACCAACCGCTTTTCTTGACCCAAAAGCAAAGCGCGCGTTAGCAGAAACGCTGAACAATCTGCCGCAGCCCAAAATTGTCGCAACGCACGACATGGGATTCGCCGCGAAAACCTGCAACCGCGTAATTGTGTTAAAAAACGGGCAAATAATGGCGGACGGCGGCGCCGCCCTGCTTCATGACAAAGAGTTGATGTCAAACTGCGGCTTGGAAGCGATTTAAGCGTATTTTGTATTACCCAAAAACGCGTTTTTTCATCAAAATTCCTCTTGACAAATTTCTCATTTTAGGTCATTCTTTACATAGTAATCCTATATGATTACTGAATTTTAGAGAGAGGAGAAAATTATGGCAAGAGTAGAAAAAATCACCGATCTTATCGGAAATACACCGCTGGTGAAAATCAACAAACTTAATGAGAGCGGAGCGACTGTGTATGTAAAACTGGAGAGTTTCAACCCACTGCATAGCGTTAAAGACCGTATCGCGCTGGCAATGATCGAAGCCGCCGAAAAAGAAGGCAAAATAAAGAAGGGAACGGTTATTATCGAGCCGACAAGCGGCAACACCGGTATCGGGCTGGCTTATGTTGCGGCGGTTAAGGGTTACAGAATAATCCTGACAATGCCGGAAACCATGAGTATTGAGAGGCGCAAATTGCTTAAAGCGCTGGGAGCGGAGCTTGAGCTTACCGAGGGAGCAAAGGGCATGAAGGGCGCAATCGCCAAGGCGGAAGAACTTGCGGCGGCGACTCCCAATTCATTCATTCCCCAGCAATTCAATAACCCCGCCAACCCTGCTATTCACGAAAAAACCACAGGACCGGAAATTTGGAACGATACCGACGGAAAAGTTGACGTTGTGGTCGGCGGAGTCGGAACAGGCGGAACATTGACCGGAGCGGGAAAATTTTTAAAATCGAAAAAATCAAGCGTGAAGATTGTCGCGGTAGAACCCGCCGCGTCTCCCGTACTTTCCGGCGGAGCTCCCGGACCGCATAAGATTCAGGGTATCGGAGCCGGTTTTAAACCCCAGGTTTATGACGCGGCTGTTATCGATGAAATTTACCAGACCGATGAAACAAAAGCCGGAAGCGCGGCGCGCCGTCTTGCGAAAGAAGAAGGCATTATAGTGGGAATTTCATCGGGTTCCGTCCTTGAAGCGGCTCTGACTGTGGCAAAACGCCCCGAAAACAACGGTAAAACCATAGTAGCCGTATTACCGGACACCGGAGAGCGTTATTTATCGACATGGCTCTGGGAAGAGTGAAACATTTGAAAATCCCGTTGGGATTTTCAAATGTTTCTTGAAGAAAATCGCCGTTTTATTGAAGCGTAAAGAATTATTGTATAGCGATTTTCTTCATAAGATTATAAAAAAATACTTGGTATACATTAATTTAGTTTTCTTGTATTATTTTATAACCTGAGCAGGGAATATTATTAATATTTAGCGGTCAGGAAAAAAGTTTAAGGAGATTTTATTTTATGGCAACAGCAGAATTAAACGCGCTGAATAAGGCGCAAGCGTATCAACTGGCGGACATTACCAAAACCCCGCCGCAATTCGGGGCGATTACGCCGCGCTGGCTTACACGTTTTTTGGAATTCAAGGGACTTGAAGCCGGTATTTACCGCGTAAACAAAGTAGTAGAGGGAGAAACGCCGCTTGACATTCTCTGCTCATCGGAAAAAAAGAGCGCGGAACTTCCCGAAGGTTACGTACAATATCAACCAAAGCCAAGAGAATATACTCTCAACTCGATTTCTACCATTATCAACGTAGATACCGCCGTGGAAGATGTATTTTCTTCACCATACGACCAGACAAAAGAACAATTACATCTGGCGATTGAAAGTTTGCGCGAAAGGCAGGAAAGCCAACTCATCAATAACGATGATTACGGTTTGTTAAAAAATATTTCCGACAACCAGCGCATAAGACCCGGAAACAAAGCGGGTTCGCCCATGCCGGATGATTTGGACGAATTGCTTTCAAAAGTTTGGAAAGAACCTGCGTTCTTTTTGGCGCACCCGCGCGCTATCGCGGCTTTCCAGCGCGAATGTACGCGCAGGGGCGTTCCGCCTTCAACCACTTCGCTCTTTGGCGGTTCTTTTATTCTGTGGCGCGGTATTCCAATCATTCCGACAGACAAACTGTTCGTGGACGGCTTGAAAAATCCAAAGAGCAAGGGCGGAAAAACCAACATTATGTTAGTACGCACAGGCGAAGCAAAACGCGGTGTTGTCGGTTTGTACCAGACAGGCTTGCAGAACGAACAAGGCAGAGGACTTTCCGTGCGTTTTAGGGGAGTGGATAACAAAGGACTCGCGTCCTACCTTTTGTCGCTGTACTGCTCAGCCGCAATTCTCGCCGACGACGCCATAGCCGTTCTTGAAGATGTGGAAGTGGGTAACTACTATGATTACACCTAACGGTTACGGCTTGCCGGATCCGGAAGAACTTGAAAGGTGGGCGTTAACTTATTTTCCCGAACTTCAGGAAAAAAAGAGCGATAAGGTCGAAGACGCCAAGACTGAATATTCTCCAGTCGTCGTGCCGTACAACAGCGCGGCTACAGGAGTGCCTTCCGAGGAGGCGCTTTTTAAAACTTCTCCTTTGGGAACGGGTTTTGACGTAAACCGTATTCGCGGCGATTTCCCTATTCTGAATGAGAGAGTCGCGGGCGGCAAACCGCTTATCTGGCTTGACAACGGCGCGACAACGCAAAAACCAAACGCCGTGATAGACCGTATCTCTTATTTTTACAGACACGAAAATTCAAACGTCCACCGCGGCGCGCACGAGCTTGCCGCCCGTTCCACAGACGCTTACGAAGCGGCGCGGGAAACTATAGCCAAATTTATAGGCGCTCCCTCAAAAGACAATATCGTCTTTGTGCGCGGAACAACGGAAGGCGTTAACCTTGTAGCTCAGAGTTACGTTAAACCCCTGCTGAGTCCCGGCGATGAAATAATACTTACTATTCTTGAACACCACGCCAATATTGTTCCCTGGCAGATGATAGCGCAGGAAACAGGCGCGGTAATAAAAGTCGCTCCCGTTGACGATACGGGACAGATCATTTTGTCCGAGTACGCGCGCTTGTTCTGCCCGCGCACAAAGTTCGCCTCAGTAACGCACGTTTCAAACGCGCTGGGAACAATTACCCCGATTCACGAGATGATTCAGATAGCGCACGGACACGGAGTGCGAATCCTTATCGACGGGGCGCAATCGGTAGCGCATACGCCGCTTAATGTCAGCGAATTAGACGCGGACTTTTTTGTGTTCTCGGGACACAAAATATTCGCTCCTACGGGCATAGGCGCGGTGTACGGAAAAGCGGACGCTCTTGAAGAAGCCAAACCGTATCAGGGCGGC
>Ga0268262_10003238_pt1 | contig 17809 bp, 12 predicted proteins | sample TergutNc150P3_FD_190354 | JGI IMG/M metagenome (GOLD analysis project Ga0268262, IMG submission 190354) | Nasutitermes corniger P3 segment gut microbial community from laboratory colony in Florida, USA - Nc150 P3 (SPAdes) (version 2) | ecosystem: Host-associated > Arthropoda: Insects >...
ACTTCCCGCTCTGTGCTTTGTAGTTGCCTTCCCCCTCATCATTTTACCACACCCCTGGGGTCAGCGCACCCCGTTTTCATCACTATTTGTGCCACCGACGAAGGCGGTGGAATGGAGTTTTTTATGTGGAACCGGATTGCCGCGTGGCTGCTCAGCGCGTTGAACGCGCTTTTGCTGTGGATGAATATCCCGGTCATCCCCGCGGGCCAAAGGGTGGACCTGGACAAATTTGAGCTCGTGTGGAGCGACGAGTTCGACGGGAATACCCTGGACCGCAGCAAGTGGAGCCTGCGCGCGTTCGGGCAGTACCCTGCCCCGCGCGTGGACGGCTATTGGTGCTATGAGACGGCGAACGTCTATGGCGGGATGCTGCACATCGCTTCGGTCTACGCGCAGGACGGGATCGCGGGCGGGCCGGCCGGGTATTATTCCTCCGGGCTGCACACGCAGGGGGCGTTCTACCAGGCCTTCGGCTACTTCGAGGTGCGCGCCATGCTGCCCAAGGGCGACGGCCTGTGGAGCGCGTTCTGGCTGCAGAGCGAGAACATCGCGCATGTGGACGGCTCCGGGCGCGACGGCACGGAGGTGGACATCTACGAAAGCTTCTACTACACGCAGCGCTGGCCGAAGAAAAATTCCATCTCGTCGGCGCTGTACTACGACTACGACAGCAGCGGCGGCGCGTTCCAGGCCCAGGGGCACACCGTCTGCTGGGGGCAGGTGAAAAAGCCGTACGACACGTTCCATACCTACGGCGTGGAGTGGAACGCGGACGAGTACATCTTCTACATCGACGGCGTGGAATACGGGCGCAGCACCCTGGGCGGCGTGTGCCAGACGGAGCTGTTCCTGCTGCTGAGCGTGGAGCATACGTTCAACGCGTGGTGGGGCGGGGATATCCGCAGCAACAGGCCCGGGGACATGACGGACTTCGTGGTGGACTATGTGCGGGTGTATCAGTACAAGAATTAACAATGTACAATGAACAATGAACAATGGAAGAGGCCACAAATGAAGCCTGTGAAGCCTTCGAAACGCGGCGTCGGGCGGCTGCTCGGCGCAGTGGGCCTGTGCCTGGGGATGGGCGGCGTGCTGGCGTGGTACTATGACGTGTACCTCCACTGGCAGGCGGGGGTGTTCTCGTTTACGATCACGGCCGTGCTTGTGGAGGCGCTGCTGACGGCGTTCATCGCCCTGCTGACGCTGCTCGCGCTGCGGGCGCGGGGCGAAAGCAAAGCCGCCCTGGCGTGGAAAACCGCGCTGTCGGCCGGGGCGTTTGCCGCGGCGAGCCTGGCGGGCGCGTGCGTTGTGATCCACTATGTCACCCACGGCGAGAAAGGCCTTGCCCAGCAGGCGGACTGCATCGCTTTGATCGCGGCGGCGGCGCAGGCCCTCACGCTGCTGTGGCTGCTCCTGCGGGGCGGAAAGCGGCTCACGAAAAAAGGGAGGGCGCTTCTGGCGCTCATTTTGTGCGCGGCAATTGCTGTGTCCGCGACATTCGGAATGATCCATCGGAGGGCGAAGGGTATGCTCAGCCAATACGCGGACACCCTGTTTCTCAAGCAAAATTTGACGAAAAAATTCGCGTGGTTCCCGGACATCACCGACCGGGGCTACTGGGACAAGATGGCGGCGGAATACGCCGAAACGTTCGTGCCCGTGGCGAATGAAACCCTGGAAAAGGCGCAGCCCATCATCGCCGCGTCGGAGTATTTGGGGTACGCGCGCGGGACGCTGCCCGCGGGGACGCGCGGCGACGAGATCATGTACGGGCGGCTGTACGATTTGAACGTCCTTGTGCTGGCCGAGTGCATGACGAACACCGGGAAATACTTGGACGCCGCGATGGACCTGCTCTGGGCGGTTTGCGAGGAATTTACGTGGTGCATCCCCGCCCACGACGGCTCCGCCCTGCCCGACCCGGAGAAGCCCGTGGTGGAGCTGGTGTCCGCGGAGACGGGGGCGTCCTTGGCGGCGGCGTGGCATTTGCTGGGGCCCGCGTTCGGGGAGCTGGAGGCCGGGCCCACCGAAAAAATGGTCAAATACGAGGTCAACCGGCGGGTACTGGAGCCCTACCTGGACCGGGGCTGGTGGTGGCTGGGCGCGGAGGGCAACTGGAACTCGTGGATCAACACGAGCGTGCTGTTCGCCGCGCTGACCCTGGAGGACGACCCGGCCCGCCTGGCCAGGATCGTCAAACGCGGCATGGACTCCGTGGACAAATTCCTCGGGTTCTACGGGCCGGACGGCGGCTGCGACGAGGGGGCGACGTATTGGGTGTGGGCGGGGGGAAAGCTCAATGAGTACCTGGGGATGCTGAAGGCCGCCACCGGCGGGAAGATCGACCTGTCCGGCGAGCCGCTGATCTATAACATCGGCGATTTTATGTGCAGGATGCAGATCGACGGGCCGTATGTGGTCAACTTCGGGGACGCCAACGCCAAACGCTGGACTTACGGCGACTTTGTGTATGACTACGGCAAAAACACCGGCAACGAAGCCCTGGCGGACTACGGCGCGCTGCTGATGCGGCAGGGCGTCGGGCCGGACCACAGGAGCCTGTTCAGCCTGGTGCGACGCATGGAGATTGCCCTGGAGGCCAAGGGCAGCCCCGGCGCGTACCCGTACTACCGGGACAGCTGGAGCCCGGATATCCAGGTGATGACCGCGCGGGAGGCGGCGGGCAGCGCCGAGGGGCTCTACCTTGCCGCGAAGGGCAGCCACAACGGCGTGCCCCACAACCACAACGACGTGGGCAGCTTCGTCGTCTACTGCGATGGGCAGCCCGTGCTCGCCGACGCGGGCGTGGCAAGCTACACCAAGGAGACCTTCTCCGGCGACCGCTACGGCATCTGGTCGATGCAGTCGGCCTGGCACAACCTGCCCATGGTGAACGGCGTGGCGCAGAGGGAGGGGCGGGAGTTTTCCGCGAAAGACGTTGCATATGAGCAAAAGGGCGATAAAGATTATTTTTCGATGGACATCGCCGGGGCCTACCCCAGGGAGGCGGGCATCGCAAGCTGGCGGCGCGAGTTCGTGTTCGACCGGGGGGCAAAGGAAATACTCCTGCGGGAGAATTTCAAGCTGAGCCAGCCCAGCGATGATATCCGGCTGCACCTGCTGACGCCCATCGAGCCCGTGTTGGAGCCGGGCGCGATTGTGCTTGGGGATGTGCGGGTGGAATACCCGGACGCGCTGCTTTTTGCCAACGCGGACGCGATGGACCTGACCAACAAGGCCAACGGCGATTGGGGCGGCAGCTGGGACGGGAGCATCATGTACCGCATCGCGCTGCGCCACCGGGGAAGCGCCGCACGGGGCGAGGTCACGCTGCGCATTAGAAAGGTAGTCCCATGAAAACAGCGACCCGACGCGCGGCGGCGCAAATTCTCGCCGCAGTGGCGCTGTGCGCCGGCATCGCCGCCGCGCTGCGCTGGTACTATGACGTCTATATCAATTGGCAGCCGCAGAAATACCCCTGCGCGGCCGCCGTGCTGTGCGCGGGGGTCGCCGCGCTGACCCTCGTGGCGCTTTGGGCGCGGGGCGCGCGCGGGGCCCGGGGCTATATTTGGAGAGCCCTGGTGTCCCTGGCGGCGTTCCTCGCGGCGCTCGCCGGGGGTTCGGCCGTGATCAACAACGTGATCGGCCACGGCAGCATGCCCGCGCAGGCCATCGCCGCCGCGCTGCCGCTGTGCGTGATCCAGCTGCTGATTTTGCTGATTTTGCTGCTGCTGGGCTGGGGGAAGCAGGGCGGCAGGGCGCGCAGGGCAATCGCGTGGGCGCTGAGCGCCGCGCTGCTGGCGCCGGCGGCGTACGCGGGGGTATTGGCGTGGCGTGGCGGCAGGGACGTGGCGCTTTACGCGATGCCGGTGAAGGACCACCGGGCGGAGGAGGCCATGAAAACCAGACCGACGATCTACACGGCGGAAAAACGCGCCGTGATGCGGGAAAACGCGCAAAGCGAGCCCTTCCGGGCGCAGGCGCAGGCGGCCATCGAACAGGCGGATTTTTACCTGGAGCGCATCGATACGCTGTACGATATGGTGGTGGCCGAGGGGCTGCCGCGCTACTACGCGGTGGGCTCGGCGCGCGACCCGAACAGCCACCGCTGCAAATACTGCGGCACGGACGTGCACGAGAAATACGGGCGCTACTCCTGGAAAACCGACCCCTTCGGGCACCCGTGGAAGATCCAATGCCCGGCGTGCGCGCGCTGGTTCCCGTCGAACGATTTCGCGGGGTATTATCAACTGGGCCTGGACGGGCAAGGGGTGTTCCGGCCCGCGCAGGCAAAAGAAAAAAACGACGCGCTCGTGGCGGCGGGCGGGGACGGGTATTTGAAGAACGTGCTCTACCCGGAGAAGGGCGAGGGGTGGGGCGTGGACGACGGCTTCGGCTACTTCCCCGGCAATGTGTATGACAACGGCGTGGTGGAGAAGCACATCTACGTCGCGTATTACATCCACGAGGGCATCTGGGGCGGGGCCGGCATCGCGGGCACAGGCGCCGTCAGGCAGGCGCTGCAGGCGCTGCGGGACGCCTACCTCTTCACCGGGGAGGCGAAGTACGGCCAAGCGGGCGCGAGGCTGCTCGGCCGGATCGCGGACTTCTACCCGGACTACGACTGGGGCCTGTGGAAGGCCTTCCGGGACGACGGCTACGCCGGCTCGATCCTCGACCCGGTGTGGAGCAACTACCCCGCCACGGAATTCTGCCTGGCCTACGACGCGTTTTTCCCGGAAATGGGCGCGGCCGCGCGCCTGCACGCGGAAAACGGGATCCTGCGCCCGGTGTTCCGCTTCGCCGCCAAGCGGATGCACAACGGGAACTTCGGCATCACCCAGCAGACGGTGGCGGCGGCGGCGGTGGCCCTCGACACCCTGCCCGAGACCCGGGAATGGCTGGACTGGGTGATGGCCCCCGCCGGCGGCGACGTGGCGGGGAAGCTCATCAACGCGGTGGACCGGGACGGCATGGGGGACGAGGCCTCGCCGAGCTACAACTCGATCTGGGTCAACTACCTCATCGACGTGGCGGACCTGCTGGACGGCTACGATACCTACCCTGCCGCGGACCTCTACCAGAACCCGAAATTCGTGCAGATGCTGCGCGCCCAGCTGCCCGTGGTGCTGGCGAACTACTACACCGCGCAGATCGGGGATTCGGGGCAGACGGCCAGCCGGGGCTTTACCTTGGGCACGCGGTTGGCCGTCGCGGCCTACCGGCACACGGGGGACCCGGCCTTCGCGCAGTTCCTGTACCTGGCCAACGGCAACAGCGCGGAGGGCCTGTCCGAGGGCATCGGGGCGAGGGACCCGCTGAACATCCAAAGCGACGTGCGGGGCGTGATTGAGGAATACGGCGCGCTGGAGCTCCCAAGCCAAATGATGGCGGGCTACGGCTTCGCGGCGCTGCGGGGCGGGCCGGGGAGCGACTTCTGGATGTACTTCGGCAACACGGGCGGCCACGGGCACTGCGATTCGCTGAACCTGGGGCTGGACGCCTACGGCCTGAACATGGCCCCGGAGCTGGGCTACCCGGAGGCCACCGGCACGCTGCCCAGCCGCGTGCAGTGGGACCACGCGACGATTTCGCACAACACCGTGGTGGTGGACGGCAAGGACCAGCTGGCGGACCGCGCGGTGCGGCAGGGCCGCCCGCTGCACTTCGACGACGCGGGCCGCGTGAAAATCATGGACGTGGACGAGCGCATGGCCTACCCGCAGGTGAGCCAATACCGCCGCACGATTGTGATGGTGGAGGTGGGCGACGAGGTGAGCTACGGCGTGGATTTCTTCCGCGTCACGGGCGGGGACGACCATATCTACAGCTTCCACGCGCAGTCGGACGAGATTTTCGCGACCGAGGGGCTGGAGCTCGTGCCGCAGGCGGACGGAAGCGGCGCGTTCGTCGGCACCTACGCCGGGGCGGGCGTGCCCTGGGGGCCGGACCCGGACACGGACGACACGAGGTGGAATACCGAGGGCCTGCGCTACCCCGCGGGCTTCCCCTGGCTGGACCGGGTGCGGCGCGCGGCGCGGCCCGGCACGGGCTTCGCGGTGGACTTCGCCGTGCAGGACTTCCAGGGGGTGCTGGAGGACGGCGCGGGCCTGCACCTGCGAATGACGCAGCTGGACGATTTCGAGCTCAGTGAGGTGGCCATCGCCCGGGGCACGCCGCCCAGGCTGCCCGGGAACCCGGCGGGCCTGGAATACGTGCTCGCGCGGCGGCAGGGCAAGAACCTCGACTCGCTGTTCACCACGGTGTTTGAGCCGTATAAAAAGGAACGGTATATCGCGAAAATAGAGCGCGCGCCGCACGGCGTGAAGCTCACGCACGTGAGTGGCCGGGTGGATGTGATCGAGTACATGCCAGAGGGCGCCTTCGTGCGCGTGGGGATTTACGCGCCGGACGGCACGCTGGAGTACAGGTATACGAACGACGCGCAGGCCGTTACCGGGAAGGTGGTGTCGTTCACCAGGGAGCTTTCGCCGGTGAATTTTATCACGGTCAGGCCGGACGGGCCGGCGGACCTGGAGGCCCTCGCGGGGCGGTATATCTACGTGGAAAACGACGGCGCGCAGAGCGGGGCGTACCGGATCGAGGGCGCAAGCGCGGCGGGCGACGGCAGCGTGGTGCTGGATACCGGCGGGGTTTCGGTTGTGCGCGGGCTGAGAACAAAGACAGACCTGGGGAAGTTCGTGTATAACATCAAGGCGGGGCAGCGGTTCCGCATCCCGCTGACGCAGGCGGAGGGGCGGGAGTGATATTCTTTGTGCTCCGCACCACCCCCTCGGCGCTGCGCACCGGCCCCCCAAGGGGGGCATCCTGACGAGGCGGCAGGATGATGATGAAACGATAAATTGAATTTTCGATCGTAAAAAAAGCCAAAGTAAAAAAACACCCTGACTTGCGTCGGGGTGCTTTATGATGGGTGGCGTTACGCCCAGGCGTCCGCGGCGGCGGGGATGCGGATATCGGGGAGGAGCTGGTGCTCCCAGAGGAACCACTGGCTCGTACTGGGCTTCAGCCGCAGGGTGATGAAGCGCGGGCTGTCCGCGCCGGAGGACTGCATCAGCAGCCGGGCGTATTGCACCGGGCCGCCGGAGGACTGCGAGGAGTCCTCGCTGACCCAGCTGTGCGGGTTGTCGAACACCGTGACGCGGTAGGGCTGCGCGGGCGTGTAGTTGTTCTGCGGCGTGGCGCCCTCGAAGAAGGAGAAGGTCTTGTAATATTTGCCGTACAGGCGGTCCCGCAGGAACTGGATGTCGTAGTTCGTTAGGGGGCGCGGGCCGCGCAGGAAATTGAGCATCTCCACCACCGCCTGGGGGCTGGCTTCATAGGCGCACATGGCGGCGATGGCCAGGGCCGCCGTGCCGTAGGGCGAGAGCAGGCCCGCCTGGGGCAGCGCCTGGAGCTCGGCCAGGCTTTGGGGGAGCGCCTGGAAGGTGACGGCCACGCGCTTGTTTTGCAGGTTCGGGTCGAACAATGGCATATGCTGTCCTCATTTCATCCTAATATTTCCCGCCGCCGCCGCCGTGGCTGCTCCCGGAGGAGCTGGAATGCGAGCTGGAGCCGCCGCCGCTGCTGCCGCCGCTATCGGGCGGGTTGTATACGCGGGTGACGTTCTTGTAGAGGAACTGGTCATTGGCGTAGGCCACCTGGAGGCTGCCGGGGCGCAGGTAGTCCGCGGCCGCCGCCTTCATGTGCACGGTTTTCAGCTGCTTCTTCATGCGCGAAACGACGATGCAAGCGATGATGAAGCCGCCGCCCAAACAGATCACGATGACCGCGGCGTAGTCGGCGCCGGTGCGCTTGACCTGCGGCATATGGCCCGTGTCGTAGGGCTTGCCCTCCTCGGCCTGGGTGTAGAATTTGTCGCACCAATCGGCGAAGCTGTTGTAGGCAGCGTACTTGTTGTCGCTCAGGCCGTCGGCCTTCAGCCGGTCGCCGATAAACTCGATGCCCGCGTCGGTGAACACCTGGATCGCGTAGCCCTTGGTGGAGATGTACCAGTCCCGGCTCCCCGGGCAGTCGAGCAGCAGCACGCCGTTGCCGTCCGTGATGTCGCCGGAGGCGGACTGGCCGTAGCCGTTGTAGTCGAACCAGTCGTCCGCGAACTCCATGGGGGTGTTGCCGCCGAGGGATTTCACCGTGACGATCACGATGTCGTTCTTCCACTTCGCCGAAAGCTCCTCCAGCCTTGCAAGCAGGGCGGCTGCTTCGGTTTTGCTGAGCAGCCCGGCCTCGTCCATGAGCAGGGAAACCTCCGAGGGATCGCGCAGCACCTGTGGCGCGTCGGGGGTGGGGTTGGAGCCGGGCGTATAGGTTGGGTCCGCCTTTTTCAGGAAGGCCCTGGCCGCCCGCAGGTAAGCCATCGCGCCGCTGGCATACGTTTCCTCCTTGTCGTACGCATCCCAGAACTGGTCCTCGACGTCGTCCGTGACGATGTCCTGAGCCTTGCCGAAGCTGACCACGCACCAGAGCTTGGCGTCGATGTCGTGCGCGAGGACGAAGCCGTCCTGGATGCCGGAAAAGTACTCGCGCGCGTGCGCCGCCAGCTTTTGGGGCGCGTAGTCATTCGCCGTGAGATAGAACGCGGTTTCCATCCCGTAGTCGTCGCTGGTTTCCCGCGCGTAGGCCTCCAATTTGTCCATGCTTTGAGCGCCGATTTTATTCATTTCGTCGACGATCAGGACCTCGGGCGCGGCGAAGGCGGGCAGGGCAAAGCACAGCGCCAGGAGCAGCGCGAAAACCGCGCAAAGAAGTTGTTTTTTCTTCATCATGCGATCCCCTTCACTAGCCATGTCAGCAGCCACAGCAGGGTGAGCGCCGCGCCCGCGATCCCCGTGATCGCCAGGCGCCAGCGCCGCGCCGCGCCCTTGTCCAGGGGCAGGTCGCCCACGAGCTTGCCGGTTTGGCCGTTCATGGCAAAGGTGAATTTCTGGCCCTGCCAGGTGGTGTTCAGCAGCCACACGGGGTAGAGGGCGTAATGCACCCGGCCGCCCAGCAGGCTCACGGCGCCGCCGTCGGGCGTCACGGAGGTGTAGCCCGTGACGGTTTTGGCGAAGGCGTCCTCGGTGCTCCGGCGCACGCGCTCGGAGGCCCGGGCCTGGCTGGCGTCGGCGTCCACGTCGTATTTGTCCGCGAGGTAGCCGGCGAGGTAGGCCGTCTGGAAGCCCACGGCGCCGCTCCAGTCGAAGGGCTCGATGGACTCCATCAGGTCGTCGGGCATCTTCGAGGAGCCGTCCACGGGCACGCGGTCGAAGGCGACGCGGCCGCCCCGGTGGGCGAGGAACGTGCTGGTCTCCGTGTAGTCGTAGTTGCCGCTGCTCCACTTGCGCACCTGGGTGCCCTTGTAGCGCAGGTTGGCCTCCATGTCGGCGTCGTAAAGCCAGAAGGGCACGTAGAGGCCCTTGACCTCGTCGATGTGGTTCTGGTCCTTGAACACCTTGGGCAGCAGGCGCTTTTTTTGCAGGTGCTTGCTCAGGGCTTCCACGGCGGCTTTTTTGTCCAGCTTGAAGGGGATCACCGCGTTGGGCCGCAGCGCCCCGGCGAGCTGCCCCTTCATGACCACGGGGTTGTCACAGTAGGGGCACGTGGTGGCCGCCGTGGTGGCGTCGGCCACGATCTCGCCGCCGCAGGACTGGCAGCTGTACACCGCCATGCCCGCGGTCTCGCCCTGGCCCCACGCGCCCTCCGGCGCGCCCCAGTCGAGCGCCTGCTGGGGCTGGTTCAGGCCGTCGTCCAGGGCCCGCAGGGACTCCATGGTGAAGCTGGCCCCGCAGAAGGGGCACTGCATCTGCTGGGTGGCGCTGTCGAACGTGATCGCGCCGGCGCAGTTGGGGCATTTGAATTCTTGTAATGCCGGCATGGGTTCACCTCCAATCTAGATATTAGATGTTAGATATTAGAGATTAGATTACTGTTTGGTCGCGCCGCAGCTTTGGCAGAACCTGCCCGTGTTCTGGGTGCCGCAGCTCTGGCAGAACCAGGGGGCGTCCGCCTGCTGCATGGGCTGCTGCTGGAAGCCTTGCTGCTGCATAGGCTGCTGGAAGCCCTGCTGCTGCATGGGCTGCTGGAAGCCCTGTTGCTGCATCGGCTGCTGGAAGCCCTGTTGCTGCATCGGCTGCTGGAAGCCCTGCTGCTGCATCGGCTGCTGCTGGAACTGGCCGCCCATCGGCATGCCGCCGCCCATGGGCATACCACCCATCGGCATACCGCCGCCACGGTTGCCGGAGAGCAGCATGTTGCGGATCTGGTCGCCCAGGGCCTCGTACTGCCGGAATTCGGGCGCGTAGCGGTCCTTGATGGTGCTGGGGTTGAGCTTGAACTCGATCTCGCTGAACCACGGGGTGTTCACGTGGATGTGGACCTCGAAGTCGTAGGAGTAGTCGTAGCGCGGCGGGGAATAGCTGCGCTTCGAGCCGTCGGACATCTGCTGGTAGACCTCCTCCTGGTGCTCCTGGCGCTCCACCTCGCAGGAAACCACCTGGGAGAGCAGGATGACGTCGGGGTTATCCGCGCGGAAGTTGCTGCTGCGGGTCACGACGAACGCGCCCATGTTCGGGTCCACCATGACCTTCCAGTTCTCGCCCACGACGGACTGCGCGTTGAACTGCTGCAGCTTGCGCCGGTTGTCCTCCCTATAGGCCAGGTGCGCCTTGATGTCCTCCACGGTGGTGCGGCGGCGGTCGGTCATCCAGGGGGAAAGCTTGGCCGCGCAGTCCTTGCAGCAGTTGCCGTCCTCCAGCTTGCGGTTGCCCAGCAGGCCGATCTTCGCCCCGCAGATGTCGCAGTTTTTCTTGTCGAACATGCCCATGATCATATCCTCCTGTCAATTATAATTATTGAATTTTCGTAAGCTCCGCGGTGGTGCCTTCGTAGCTGCCGACGGGCACCTTGACCCGCACCTCGAAGGCGGTGTCGCCGTCCGACGCCTCGATCGTGAGCTCGTTGCTCTCCGTGGGAGGGATGGAGGCGAAGACGACCTGGATGCAGTGATTGCCGTCGGGGACCTCGAAGGTCACCGATTTGCCGGCCTTGGGGGCGGCCTCGTGCTCCGCGTCGTCGATCAGGATCTTGCCCTTGGTGAACGGGAACGGGAACTTTTGCGGCCGGTTGACGGTTACGTTTCTCATGACGATACTCCTTTTCTAAAATCACTTCGCGTCGTTGGCGTCGAAGACGTCGCCGCATTCCGGGCAGAAGCGCGGCGGGTTGGCGGGGTCGGGGGGCGTCCAGCCGCATTTGTCGCAGCGGTAGAGAGCCGCGCCCGCGGGTTTCGCCTGCCCGCAGCCCTGGCAGAACTTGCCCTGGTTGACCGCGCCGCACGCGCACTGCCAGCCGCCCTGGGGCGCGGGCGGCGCCGGCTGGGGCTGGCCGCAGCCCTGGCAGAACTTGCCCTGGTTCACCGCGCCGCAGGCGCACTGCCAGCCGGCGGGCGCCGCGGGGGGCGGCGGGGCCTGTGGCGGGTAGCCGCCCTGCTGGGGTGGGTATCCCCCGCCCTGCGGCGGGTATTGCTGCTGCTGCTGCTGCTGCTGGCCCATCTGGAAGAGCTGGCCCGCGTTCATGCCGCCGGCCGCGCCCGCCATGTTCATGCCCATGAAGGCCATCGCCGGGCCCGCGCTGGTGTTGGAGGCCGCGGCCCGCATGGCGTCGCTCTGGGCCGCCGTGAGCTGCGCCGCCGCCATCGTGGGGTCTCTCATGACCGCGCCGCGCTGCAGCTGCTTGATGAGGTCCTCGTCCTCCTTGGAGGCGCTGACCGAGTTGACCCCCACCGAGACGATGGCAAGGCCGCGCAGGTCCGACCATTTTTTGGTGAGGACCTCGTTCATGGCGTCCGCCAGCTCCATGGCGTGGCCGGGCAGGGCGCTGTAGCGGATGCCCATCTCGGAGATGCGCGCGAAGGCGGGCTGCAGGGCCGTGAGGAACTCGCTCTTCAGCTGGCTGTCCACCTGGTCGCGGCCGTACGCCGCCTCCACGTTGCCGCACACGTTGGTGTAGAACAGCATGGGGTCGACGACCTTGTAGGAATAGACGCCGTTGCAGCGGATGGCGATGTCGATGTCCAGGCCGATGTTCCTGTCCACCACGCGGAAGGGCACGGGGTTGGTGGTGCCGAAGCGGTTGTCCACGAGCTCCTTGGTGTTGAAGTAGTACACGCGCTGGTCCTTGGGGGGCTCGCCGCCGAAGGTGAAGCGCTTGCCGATGTTCCGGAACACCGCCGGGATGGTCTGGCTGAGCTTGCCGTGGAAGATGCTGGGCTCCGTGGAGGCGTCGTAGATAAACTCGCCGGGCTCGGCGCACAGCTCGGCCACCTTGCCCTGCTCCACGATGATCATGCACTGGCCGTCCGCCACGGCGATGATCGAGCCGCTGGAGATGATGTTGTCGCTGCCCTTGGTGTTGCTGCTGCGCCCGCCGGTGCGCTTCTGGCCCTTGACCACGAGGATGTCCTTGTCGATGGCCTCGCAGTAGAAGTATTCCTTCCACTGGTCAGCGAGGACGCCCCCGGCCGCGCCGATTGCCGCTTTGATGAGTCCCATAGGTTCGCTCCTTTCGGTTTTTGGTTTTTTATTTTTCCACCATGACGCTGCCGTCCAGCGTCATGGGGTCCCAATACATTGTGAGCTCCTCCTTGCCGTAGAGGAAGTCCGTGTCGATGCCCGCGGTGACGATCAGCGCCTCCCCCTCCTGGCGGAAGGTGTAGATGCCGCTGTAGATGCCCGGGATATTGATCGGCGAGCCGTCGTCGCTCTCGTAAATGTGCCAACCCAGGCCGAACTCGACCTTGATGGAGGCCTCGCCCTCGTCATCGCCGAAGGAGGCCTGGCCGAGCCAGCCGTTGTAGATCTCGTAGATTTGGCCGCTTTGGTCGTCGCCCAGGTAAAGCCCGGCCTTGCCGTTCGGGAAGACCTCCAGCCAGACCACGTACCCGCGCTTGACGTTATCCGCGCGCCACGTGCCGACCATAAAGTCCGGCGGGGGCTGGCCCCGGCTTTCCTCGTCCTCGTCCCAAACCTCCTCGCCCCAATCCGCGCCCTCTGGCATGCCGTAATACATGTCGGGCTCCGTGGGCAGGCCGACGAGGTGGTACTCGAAGGGGCTGCCGGGGTCATAGGCCTCGTTGGGGGCCAGCTTGATGACGCTGTCCCCGACCCCGTCCTCGTCGTCCTCGGTGCCGACGGTGATCGTCACGTCCCAGGTGCCGTCCTGGTTCCGCTTGGCGCTTTTGTATTCCGCCCAGAGCCAGGTGGACCAGGCCGGGCCGACCCAGTAGCTCCCGCCGTCCTCCGGGTGGTAGCTCACCCAGTCGCTCTCCCCCTTCTTCAGGGCGGGGACGGCCACGCCGGGGAAGAGCGCCTGCGCGTAGGCGTCGAACAGCCATCCCGGCACGCGGTAGCAGCCTTCGCAGCCCTCGTCCCCTTCCAGGTCCAGATCCACGCCGCGCAGGGTGGAGACCGCGCTGGCGATGGCGTACCAATAGTCGTAAAGCTCGCCGCCCGGCGCGATGGCGGCCATCCGGCACAGGTGGATCATGGGCGAGTTTTCGTCGATGGGCGCGGGGGCCCAGGGCTTACCCGCGATTTCGACGGCCGCGCCGGCATCCAGGAGATCGGAGGTCAGGTCGCACAGGGCCATGTTCTTCCCCTGCCGGACGTACAGGCGGTATTCGGGGATGCCATCGGCCAATGCCGCGTCGATTTCGTATTCCTTGCCGGGGGTGAGGGTCTCCTCCCACTCGTCGGCGACGGGGTGCAGGAAGCGCAGCGTGGGCTCGACCTCCAGCTTTTGCAGGGTGACGGTCACGCCTTTCAGCTGCGTGGCGACGCGCAGGGGCTGGGTGTACAGCGTGAGCAGCGCGGCGGACTTCAGGGGCTTGGGCGCGGTTTGCCCGCAGGCGAAGCACAGGAACGCCAGCAGGGCGGCGCAGAGCAGCGCGAGGGTTCGTTTCATGGACGTCATCCTCCCCTAGATTCTTTAATCAAATATAGATGCAAAGGAATAGAGTATATTGATTTGCCCGGAAGCGACGTCCTTGCGGTAAACATGCACGCTGGCGATGTCGTAGCCCTCGCGCCAGCCGATGTCCTGCGCCGGGTCGCGCGGGCCTTGCACGATAGTGAAGAACAGCGCGCCGTCCGCATATTCCACGTCGCGCACGTCGGCGAAGTCGTCATCCCTGAAAAACGGGCCGTCCGGCAGGCCAAGCCCGGATAAATCCTCCGGGGTGAGGACCGGCTCGAACGTATCCCAGCCCACGCGGATGGAATAGCCGGAGAATTCGTCCTCCCCGTTGATGTCGCGCGTTTCGAAGGGCTTGTGCAGGGGGTAGCGGCCGTAGTCGGGGGCGTCGCCGTCGTCGTACTGCGTGATGCCGCTGCCGTCCAACGCGATGATCAGGTGCACGCTGTTCATGAACATGTGCGCGTTGCCGCTGTAGCCGGACAAAATCACGTGCAGGCCGTCGCTCTCCAGCCACGCGGCGTCGGGCTCAACCGTGTAGCAATCCTCGAATTCGTCATATTTCTCAGTGTCAATCAAGGCGATGTCGTGCGCCTCGCCCGTCGTGACATCAACGCCGCACAGCCTGACATTGCGCCAGATTTCCTCGGAAAGGTCCCGGTAGTACAGCGCCGCGCTTGCCTCGTCGTAGAGCAGGAGCGCCGCGTTGGCGGCGGGCAGCATTTTCCGTGCGCTGGTGGCTGTGTCGAGGACGCAGGTTTCCACGCGATGGGTATCCTCGTTTAGCCGTTCCACGCTGGCAATCAGCAGGCCGCGCGCCTCGTCCAGGGCGAAAATCTCCCCGGGGCCGAGCTCGCGCTTGTCCTTGCCGTCCATGGAGACGGAGAAAAGCTGCGGGGCATTATCGGCGTCCAATCGGGCCAGGTAGAAGCGGTCTTTATAGATCCAGATGTTGCCATAGCCGTCTTCGGTGAACAGGCGCGCGGCCTTGCCGTCCGCGCCCAGGCGCGCCATGGGCCTGGGTACGCCCGGCACCTCGCGGAACTCGCCCCAGATGCCGCCGGGCTCCAGGCAGGCCGCGGTGTATTCCCAATAGTATGTAGCATCGCCGTATTTTACGTAGCGCCCGCCGTTGTTGAAAGCCTTCCCTGCTTCCGGCGGGACGCCGGTTTCCGTGACGGACTGCGTGGTGGGTTCGTCCGGGTCCGGCACGGGGTTCTCCCCGCAGGCCGCCAGCCCCAGGAAAAGCGATAGCGCAAGGATAAATGCGAAGGTTTTTCTCATAATAGGCCCCCCCTTGCAGCGATTCGGCAAAAGCCGCAACAAGTATATCACAGATTGATGCGTTTGTCACTAGGCGCGGCGATTAATTTTCAAAAAAAATTAAAAAAATTTTTGGATTTCGAAAGAATTGCGCTTGCAAAAAAAGCATGGGTGCGGTACAATGGATAATGAAGTGACAACCAAACTAAGGAGGGCACCCCATGGCAAACACGACTGAGCGCGCGATCATCCTGGACTGCGACCCCGGCATCGACGACGCGGTGGCCATCGCCGTGCTGCTGCGGGCCCGCAGGGAGCGGGTCAGGCTGGTATTCACCACCTACGGCAACATCCCGCTGGAGAAAACCACCCGCAACGCGTTGAGCCTGCTCGCCCTGCTGGGCGCGGCGGACATCCCCGTGGCGCGCGGGGCGGCGCAGCCCGGGCCCGGCAACGCCGCCTACGAGGACGCCTCGTACATCCACGGCGGCGACGGCATCGGCGGGCTGCAGAGCAGCGAGCTGTTCCAAAGCCTTCAGGTGAAGGAGCCCCTGGAGGGCGACGCCCTGCGGATCGTCTACGACGCCATTGTGGAGGCGGGCAGCGCGGACTACATCACCCTGGGGCCCATGACGAACCTTTCGGCGCTGATCAAGCGCTTCCCGGACGTGGTGGGGCGCCTGAACCAGGTGGTCACCATGGGGGGCGGCATCGGCCTGGGGAACGTGACCGAGTTCGCGGAGTTCAACTTCTACTGCGACGCGGAAAGCGCCCAGCACGTGCTCTCCACCGTGCCGAGCCTGGTGCTGGCCCCCATCGACATCACCACGCAGGTGAACTTCAGCATGGAGCAGATCGCCGCCATCGGCGCGGCGGGCACGCCCGCGGCGCAGGCCATGGAGGCCATGCTCACGCTCAACTACAAGCAATGCGTGGCCTACGGCGAGCCGGGGGCCACCATGCACGACTCCACCGCCGTGCTGGCGTACCTCTACCCCGAGCTGTTCGAGTTCAAGGCCTGCGGGATCCGGATGGAGTGCGGGAAAGAACGCTACGGCGAGAGCACCGTGGCCGAGGGCAGCAATGTCCAGCTGATGGTGAAGACCGAACCGGCAAGGCTGCTGGAGCTTATCGCGGAAAGCCTGAAATAAGGAGTCACACATGATACCACGCTACAGGAGCCTGACGCTGCTGCATTCCAACGACCTGCACGGGGATTTCCTCTCCGGGCAGGTGGACGAGAAGCTGCTGGGGGGCATCTCGATGCTCTCGGGCTACGTCTCGAAGGTGAAGGCGGAACAGCCCAACACGATCTACTGCATCGCGGGGGACATGCTGCAGGGCTCGCTGATCGACAGCGAGTTCAAGGGCATCTCCACCATCGAGATCATGAACCTGCTCAGCCCGGACATCGCCTCCCTCGGCAACCACGAGGTGGACTACGGCCTGGCGCATTTGCTCTTTCTGGAGCGCTGCGCGAAATTCCCCATCGTCAACGCCAATTTGTTCATCAAGAACCCCTATACCCGCCTGTTCAAGCCCTACAAGCTCCTGAAGATCGACGGCATGAAGGTGCTGTTCATCGGCATCGTGACGCAGGAGGTCATGAGCAGCATCCGGCAGGACAGCCTGCTGGGCGGCATGGTGGACGTGGAGGACGCCGCGCGCGAGGTGGGGCGCATTTGCAACGCCTACAAAACCGTGGACATCGATTTCACCGTGCTGCTGACGCACATCGGCTTTGAGGAGGACAAGCGCCTGGCCGCCCTGCTGGACCCCGCCTGGGGCGTGGACGTGATCATCGGCGGGCACAGCCACACCATATTGGAGCAGCCCGCGCGGGTCAACGATATCCTGATCGCCCAGGCGGGCGTGGGCACGAAGCAGATCGGGCATTTCGACATCGTGGTGGACACCGACCTGAATAGCGTCCACAGCTTTGAGTGGCGGCTGGTGCCCATCGACAGCAGGCACTGCCCCCGGGACACGCAGCTGGAGAACACCATCGCGCGCTTCCAGCGGGAGGTGGACGAAAAATACGACCGCCTGCTGTGCAGGTTCCTCCGGCCGCTGACGCACCCCGACCGCTACCGCGAGACGGAGCTGGGCAACCTGATGAGCGACGCGCTGCGCGAGAGCCTGGGCGCGGACCTGGTGCTGTGCGGCTCCGGCTCCATCCGCAAGACGCAGGCCGGGCCGGTGCTCACCCAGGGGGGGCTGCGGGAGCTGATGCCCTACGACGACCAGCTGTTCGTGCTGAAGGTGAGCGGGGCGCAGCTGCGCCATATGCTGCTGCACATGCTGCGCGACGAGATCCTGGACGGCGGGCACGGCGAGTTCTACCAGTTTTCGCGGGACCTCCGCGTGACCTATGACCGCGCGGGGCAGCGCATCGAGCGCATCGAGTTCGGCGGCCGGCCCCTGGAGGACGGCCGGGTGCTAAGCGTCGGCTTGCAGGAATACCACTACATGAATTTCGAGGCGTTCTTCGGCCTGCCGCTGGAGGCCCTCGAGGGCGGCAAGGGCACGGTGGCAGCCACCTCCCTGCGGGACGTGCTGGAGGAATATTTTTCCGCGG
>Ga0268262_10003239_pt1 | contig 17804 bp, 12 predicted proteins | sample TergutNc150P3_FD_190354 | JGI IMG/M metagenome (GOLD analysis project Ga0268262, IMG submission 190354) | Nasutitermes corniger P3 segment gut microbial community from laboratory colony in Florida, USA - Nc150 P3 (SPAdes) (version 2) | ecosystem: Host-associated > Arthropoda: Insects >...
CGGTGTTCAAACAGGCGTTTCACCTGCAGGAGAATCTAAATGATCGGAACAAAAGGAACGGTAGTAGCCGTTAACGGCAATATGGTCAGCGTCAAATTTGACGGCGCTGTTTCCATGAACGAGGTCGGTTATGTAAAAGTTGCCGACAAACGGCTGAAAAGCGAAGTTATCCGGATTCGCGGCGAGGTAAGCCAGCTCCAGGTCTTTGAAATCACCAAAGGTATCACCATTGGCGATAAGGTGGAATTCACCGGAGACATGCTGGCGGTAGAGTTGGGGCCGGGCCTGTTGGGTCAGGTCTACGACGGCCTGCAAAATCCCCTGCCGCAGCTTGCCAAAGCGGCCGGTTACTTCCTGGAACGGGGCGTCTATCTGGATCCCCTGCCCGCGGACAAGGCGTGGGAATTTACCCCCACGGCCAAGGTTGGCGCCAAAGTTGAACGGGCGGATACCCTGGGAACCGTGCCGGAAGGGGCCTTTACCCACCGGATTATGGTGCCGTTTAACCTGTACGGCTCGTACAAAGTGGCAAAGATCAAACCCGCCGGCAAGTATAAACTCCGGGATGTCATAGCCGAACTGAAAGACGAAAAGGGCAAAACCATTCCGGTAACGATGAGTTTCCGCTGGCCGGTCAAGCGGGCGGTGGACTGTTACGAGGAACGGCTGAAACCGCACGATCCGATGGTAACGCGGGTGCGCCTTATCGACACTTTTTACCCCGTAGCCCGCGGCGGTACTTACTGTATCCCCGGTCCCTTCGGCGCGGGCAAGACCGTTTTGCAGCAGATAACCAGCCGTTTCGCCGACGTTGACATTGTTATCGTGGCGGCCTGCGGTGAGCGGGCGGGCGAGGTTGTTGAAACCCTGAAAGAATTCCCCGAGTTAAAAGATGAACGGACCGGACGCTCCCTTATGGAACGGACGATCATTATATGTAACACGTCTTCGATGCCCGTAGCGGCCCGCGAAGCCTCGGTATACACGGCGGTAACCCTTGCCGAGTATTACCGGCAGATGGGCCTGAACGTCCTCTTGCTGGCGGACTCAACCAGCCGCTGGGCGCAGGCGATGCGTGAAATGTCCGGCCGCCTGGAGGAAATCCCCGGTGAAGAAGCCTTCCCCGCGTACTTGGAATCGACCATTGCCAGTTTCTACGAGCGGGCCGGTATCGTGCGGCTGCGGGACGGCAATGTCGGTTCCGTCACCATCGGCGGTACGGTCAGCCCGGCGGGCGGTAACTTTGAAGAACCGGTAACGCAGGCGACGCTGAAAGTTGTCGGCGCTTTCCACGGATTAAGCCGCGAACGTTCCGACGCCCGCAAGTTCCCCGCCATTCACCCGCTGGATTCCTGGTCAAAGTACAAGGGAATTATCAGCGGTGAAAAAGTCGGCTATGCCCACGGTTTTATGCGGCGGGGTACGGAAGTTGAACAAATGATGAAAGTAGTCGGCGAAGAAGGAACCAGTATCGAAGACTACATTATTTACCTGAAAGGCGATCTGATCGACTCGGTGTACTTCCAGCAAAACTCCTTTGATGAAGTTGACGCGGCGGTCAAACCGGATCGGCAGAAATACACCTTTGATAAACTCCTTACCATATTGGCTTCAAAGTTCAGCTTTACCGACAAAAACGAGGCCCGCAGTTGGTTCCATAAACTCAGGCAGAAATTCCTCGATTACAATGGTTCCGAGTGGCAGGGTAAACACTTTAAGGAATGTGAAAAAGACATTGAGGAAGCGGTTAAGAAACAATCAAACGGTCTGGACAAGGCCGCCGAGAAATATCTGGTCCCTGAAAAGGCCAAGGCATAGGATAGGTGGAACATGAAAAAGGTATATAGCAAGATTGAATCAATAACCGGAAGCGTTATCACCGTCCGGGCCGAAGGTATCCGCTACGGCGACCTTGCCGAAGTTGACACGGTATTTGGCACCTCGCTTGCCGAGGTCAACCGCCTCTCTAACGATCTGGTTTCGCTCCAGGTCTTCGCCGGCGGGCGGGGCATTTCAACCGGCGACACGGTGCGCTTTTTGGGGCATCCCATGCAGGTGCCGTTTTCCGATAACCTTATGGGCCGGGTTTTTTCCGGTTCGGGCAAGCCGCGGGATAACGGACCCGCCCTGCACGAAAACCTGATTCCCATCGGCGGCCCCTCGGTCAACCCCTCCCAGCGTATCGTCCCCCGCAAGATGATCCGCACCGGTATCCCCATGATCGACCTCTTTAACACCCTCGTTGTTTCCCAGAAACTGCCGATCTTTTCGGTTTCCGGCGAACCCTACAACGAGCTGCTGGCGCGTATCGCCATGCAAGCGGAAGTTGACGTCATCATCCTCGGCGGCATGGGCCTGAAATACGACGACTACCTCACTTTTAAGGATACCCTGGAAAACGCCGGCGCGCTGGCCCGCACGGTCATGTTCATGCATACCGCCAGCGACCCCACCGTCGAATGTCTGATGATCCCCGATATGTCCCTTGCCGTCGCCGAGCAGTTCGCTTTGCAGAACAAGGACGTGCTGGTGCTGCTCACCGACATGACCAACTTTGCCGACGCGATGAAGGAAATCTCGATTATCCAGGAACAGGTTCCCAGTAACCGCGGTTACCCCGGCGACCTGTACAGCCAGTTGGCGAGCCGCTATGAAAAGGCCGTTGACTTTGAAACCGCCGGTTCCATTACGGTATTAGGCGTAACGACCATGCCCGGCGACGACGTAACCCACCCCGTGCCGGACAATACCGGTTATATTACCGAGGGTCAGTACTACCTGAAGAACGGGCGCATAGAACCCTTTGGCTCCCTGTCCCGTCTGAAACAAACCGTCAACGGCAAGACCCGCGCCGACCACCGCGCCCTCATGGACGGCATGATCAAACTGTATTCCGCTTTCCGTGACACGCTGGAAAAAAAGGCGATGGGCTTCATTATGACGGATTGGGACGAGAAACTGTTGAAATACGGCGAAATGTTTGAAAAAAGGATGATGGACCTTTCGGTTAACATACCTCTGGAAAAAGCCCTTGATTTGGGCTGGGAAATTCTCGCCGCGTGTTTCAATCCTGAGGAAACCGGTCTGCGGACCGAACTGATCAATAAGTTCTGGCCGAAAAAGTAGGATGAAGGTTGTATGGCGAAGGTAAAGCTCACCAAGAATGAGCTTAAAAAACAAAAAGATTCCCTTAAGATGTACCAGCGCTATCTGCCTACGCTGATGCTTAAAAAACAGCAGCTGCAGGGAGAGATACGGGTAACCGAGATGCGGATAAAAAAACTGCTTAGTGAAAAGGAGCAGTTGGATGAAACCTTCAAAAAATGGATCGCCGTTTTTGGCGAACGCTTCATTTTTACCGCGGACATTTTGAAGATCAGCCGCCTGAACACGGCGCAGGGGAATATTGCCGGCGTGGCTATACCTATTTTTCAGGGCGCCGAATTTATCATCGCCCCCTACGATCTGGCGCGCAAGCCCCTGTGGCTTGATATTGCCGTTGAAAAAATGAAACAGGTAATCCTCCTTGACCTTGAGGCGCAGATACTCGAAGAGCAGCGCAAACGGCTTGATCGTGAATTGCGCATAACAACCCAGCGGGTGAATCTTTTTGAGAAAATTAAAATCCCCGAGACCAAGGGACACATCAAAAAAATCCAGGTTTATCTGGGCGATCAGCAAACCTCCGCGGTGGTGCGGGGAAAGATCGCCAAGAGCGGACTGGTTAAGGCGGCGCAATAATGACCCTCAACCGACTGGAACGAAGTGAAAGGAGGTACCCCTCTTGATACTGCCCATGAAGAAAGTATGCCTGTTTGTACGGGATAAATATCAGCAAGACGCCCTGCTCAAACTCCGTTCGGTCGGGGTAGTGCATATCAAAAAAAACAACGCCGCTTCGGAGCAGCTTTCCAAAGTTCTGGAGCGCAAGGCAATGGCGGAAAACGCCGTCGGCCTTATTCAGTCCTACAAGACGCCTTCCAACCCGTATGCGGCGCATACCGCGGAACCCAATCTGGTAGAACTTATGGTAGGGCTGGGCAAGGAGCGTAAGGCGCTGGAAGACCGCCAGATTATGCTTGCCAAAGAACGGGGCCGTATTGCCGCCTGGGGTAATTTTAACCCCGCTTCGGTTAAAGAAATGGCGTCTTTGGGACAGCCGGTATACCTGTACGAACTGTCTCACGAAGCTTTTGCCGCGTTAGGGCCGGAAATCCGTTACATAAAACTCAGCGAAGATAAAAACGGACTGCGCCTGCTCGTGCTGGATAATGAGATACCCGCGACTACGCCCTTCCAACTTCCCGAAAAATCCCTTGCCGCTATTGACGCGGAGTTAGGTGACATACAGCGCAAACTGAAAGAACTGGAAGCCCGGATAGTAAGTTATGCCGTTCAGCGTCCCGCGCTGTTGAAAGAACTAAAAGTAATTCAAACTGATATTGAATTTGAGACGGCGCGGGCGGAACTTGAAAAAGTAGAGGGGGTGCCCGAAGCTTTTGGTTTTTCCTGCCTTACCGGTTTTGTCCCCACCGAAGACCTGGGCAAGCTGAAGGCCGCCAGCGCGGAAAATGGCTGGGCGCTCGTGGCATCTGATCCGGGACCGGATGATAATGTCCCGACAAAACTCAGGAACAATCCTCTGGCAAGCCTGATAAACCCGCTGACCGGTTTCCTGGAAGTGACGCCCGGTTATAATGAAGTCGATATTTCAGGCTGGTTTCTTCTCTTTTTCACCATATATTTTGGCATGATATTCGGCGACGCGGCTTACGGAGCCATCGTTCTTATCGCCGCGATAATCGGGATATTCAAGACCGCCAAAAAGGGAGTGCCGGCTGTCCTCAAACTGGTATTTCTGCTGGGGCTTTCCAATTTTGTCTGGGGTGTGCTTACCTGTACCTGGGGTGGAATGGAAGCTGAAAAACTGCCGCTTGCCCTGCAGAATATTTCCGTTCCCCTCATCTCCAACGCGACCGCCGCCCAGTCGGATTATTTAAGCGGCATTGTCCAGCAGAACCTGATGATCCTGTGTTTCTCGCTTGCGCTGTTACAACTTTCCATCGGGCATCTCATTGCCATTACCAAGCGCAGGTCGTTAAAAATCCTGGCGGATCTTGGCTCAATCGCGATGCTTGTCGGTATGTACGGTGTAATCCTGATTCTCATCGCAAGCAATAAATCCCGTAATCTGGGAGACTATATCCCCATGATGCCCTGCGCGTATATCCTTGGAGCCGGTTTTGTATTTAACTTTGTTTTTGCCAGTTACGAAGGAAGCATAGGAAAATCAGTCCTTGAGAGCTGCAAAAATATCATTTCAATGGTACTGGGGATTGCCAACGTGTTTTCGGATATTATGTCCTATATCAGGCTGTGGGCGGTAGGCCTTGCCGGAGCCGCCATTGCTTCAACCGTAAACGCGATGGCCGGGCCCATGCTGGGACATTTAATACTGTTTGTTTTCGGCGTAGTCCTTATTGTGTTCGGGCACGGCTTAAATCTGGTACTGAACGCGCTTTCGGTGCTGGTTCACGGGGTACGCCTGAATACTCTGGAGTTTTCAGGCCATGTAGGCTTAACCTGGGCGGGCTTTCCGTACAAGCCGTTTAGCGAAAAAAAGGACAAATAGGAATAAAGGATTTGCTTTGCAAGTCCATAATTTTGAATAGGTAAGAGGAGATCAACATGAATTTAGGATTAATCGGCGCAGGTCTTGTAATGGGAATTTCAGCTGTTGGTTCGGGGATGGGTATAGCAATAGCCGGGCAGGCGGTTATCGGGGCATGGAAAAAATGCTATATAGCCAACAAACCCGCGCCCATGACCCTGCTCGCTTTCGGCGGCGCGCCCCTGACACAGACCTTTTACGGGTATATACTGGGTTTCCTGTTTATGAAAGACGCGGCTATACAACATCCCGAAAACGGTTTGCTGTACCTTGGTATAGGAATCGCCTCCGGTTTGGCTATCGCCGGTTCCGCCCTCGCTCAGGGTAAAGCGGGAGCCGCCGGAGCGGACGCTACCGGGGAAACCGGCAAAGGTTTTGTCAACTATATGATGATCGTAGGTATTTGCGAAACCGTCGCCATTTTCGCCATGGTTCTTTCGATGATCAGCCTGTAAAATACAGAGTTTGGTTGATACGAGGGAATGAAGAAAATAAACCACGGAGTACACGGAGTTTCACGGAGGAGAAAAACATTAAAACTCCGTGGTACTCTGTGTAACTCCGTGGTAAATTTTTAGGGTTGAGTTAAGCAGTGTTTTCTTCGTCCTTGATCCCTGTTTTCTGATTATGAATTCACGGATAATTAAAATAGGCGGCTTTGAGCATATTAAAGCCGTTAACATAGGAGGCGGTCTTCCCGTGGTTATTCAGACCATGTGGAAGGATCGCCTTTCTTTTTCTGATTTGGAAAACGCGGCGCCGCGTATTGAAGGGCTTGCCCGCATGGGCTGCGGCCTGCTGCGCTTCGCCGTTCCTGATCTTGCCGCCGCCGAAGTTTTGGGTAATCTTGCCCGCATGGTTTCCATGCCCCTCGTGGCGGACATTCACTTTGACTACAAAATTGCCCTGCGTTGCATGGATTTCCCCATTGCCAAAATTCGCGTTAACCCCGGCAACATCGGCAGTACGAAAAAAGTCCGGGCGGTGCTGGATAAAGCCGCTGAAAGAAATATACCTATTCGCATCGGGGTCAACGCGGGCAGCCTGCCGCAGGATTTGCGGGCTGGAGTAGGGGAGTGTTCCGAAGCTTTGGCTAAAGCCGCCGAACGGGAGTTGGCGATTTTTGATAAATACGGGTTTACCAATGTTGTAGTGTCAATGAAAGCTTCGAGTATTGCCGATACGGTACAGGCAAACAGGATTCTTGCCGCCGGAACCAATGTACCGCTGCATATCGGCGTTACCGAGGCGGGACCGCTCATCGCCGGTGTGGCGCGCAGCGCCGCCGCCCTTGTCCCTTTACTGGTTGAAGGCATCGGCGATACCCTGCGGGTTTCCTTGAGCGACAGTATGGAAAATGAAGTGATCGCCGCGCGGGAAATCCTGGGGGCGGCGGCGGAAATCGCTTCCTTTTCCGGTCAGGCGGAAGCGGCGGCCCGCTTGCGGCAGGGCGGGGTAAGGGTTGTTTCCTGTCCCCGCTGCGGCAGGCATGGCTTTGACACCCATGGTTTCAGCAGCCGCTGGTTGCCCCGCCTGTACGCGCTGGACAAAACAATAAGCGTTGCCATTATGGGCTGTGAGGTGAACGGGCCGGAAGAAGCGCGGCACGCCGATCTGGGCATTACCGGCACAGGAGACAAAGTGCTTATCTTCCGTCATGGGAAAGTTGTCCGGACGGTTTCCGCCGCGGACGCGGACGCTGCTTTTGCCGAGGAATTGGATTTTTCCTGAAGAATACACACCAATTTGCATTTATCAATAAATTCCATTAATATATATATGGTAAGGGAAAGCCGCATGAAAAAGCAGGCTTGCTGAGCGGGAGTAAATGTGAAAGGTATTAAAGTTTTTTCTGTTTTCCTTCTGTTACTCGTATTTTACACAGGTTCTGCTTTTGCTCAAACCAAGAGCGGTCCGGGGCCGTACGACTGGTGGTATACCCTTGAACGGGGTAAAGTAATGTTCAGACAGGGTGATTACGGCAACGCCCTGCTTGCCTTTGAAGACGCCCGGCGGCTCAGGCGGACCATGTACGAGCGAATGGAGCGGAACTTTATTGATCTGCTCTCCATTAGAGAAGTCCGCCGTATGGGGGATTCCCTTGATTGGGTGGAACGGTATATACAGGAGCGGCGTTTTGCCGATGCCGCCGACGCCCTTGAAGAGTTGTACTACCGTATTCCCCGCGAGACTTTTCACAATTCTATTTCTGCCGCGCTTGCCGCTCTGGGGACGCTGAAAGATTACCCTGAAGCCGAGTACTGGATCGGCGAAACCTATCTGGTTGAAGGAGAACTCAAACTGGCCCAGAACCAGTTTCAAAAGGCTCTTGCCCTGCGGCAGCTTTTTGAAAATCCCGGTCTTGCCACTGAATTGCTGTATAAAATTGCCGCCATTTGCCGTATCCGACAGGAATACAATGAAATGGAACGGGTATTGCAATTGATTCTGGCCGGCGACAACCTGTGGTCAGGCAGTGGAAGCGGGGAAGCTCCCCGCAATGCACAGGCCGGCAAAATACCTCCGCAGGCGGAGTCGACTACGGTCTCCTTTACCCGGCAGGCAATGACCCGCACTCTGGAAAACAACGGTATTGAACGTTTCCTTATGCTGTACCGTTACGCCAACACGGAAACGGCTGAAGCCCACAAGCAGCTTGGTTTTTATTATTACGCTTCCGGCAGGCACAGCAGGGCGCAGGAACACCTTATGTTTGCCTTTCTTATACAGAATACCATTATCATTGATGAAGTTATCCGCCACACATATGGTTTTACCTTTACCACTCTGGAAGAACTTGCCGTTGAAATAAACCGTTATCCGCTGCTTTCAGAATACGCCGAGAAAAACGACTATTACAAAACCACTTACTATCTTGGCGCGAGCCTGTACGGTAACGGCAAAACAACCGCGGCAATGGGTATATGGAATTTCCTTGCCGCTCAAAACCGGGCGGGCGAGTGGCAGAACCGCGCCCGAGGACAATTGAAATCCCCCCATGTTGAACGGGCGCTTGAAATGCCGTGATATAAATCTTTGTGTTAAGTAAGAATAAGAAGAATAAAACCACGGAGTACACGGAGTTTCACGGAGGAGAAAAGGTTTTCGTACCAAAACTCCGTGTACTCCGTGGTAAATTTTGGGAGTTGAATTCCCTAATTCAACAGAGCGGCGTTTTCGCGGTTGTTCCAGCGCATGGCGACATCGGCGGGACTTTCCGCGGATATATTTTTTGCACCTTTTGCCGCCCCCAGTTCCAACAGCAGGCTTATCGCTTCCGGCTTGCCCATCCGGGCGGCATAGTGGAGAATCGTGTTGCCGGAACCGTCTTTGGCGTTAATTGCCCTGCCGGTGAAAACAGCCCGAATTGCGTCTGTACCCCTGACAATGGCGACTTCGGCGGAAGTTTTATTATCAACCGCCGGTGAAAAGGGGTCCGATCCCGCATCGGAAAGAACCCTGGCCAGTTCCCAGTTGTTCATATCGGCGGCAAGGCGCAGGGGAATACGGCCGTTAAAATCAACGGCGCTCAAACGCGTTCCTTTTTCAATGATAATGCGTAATGTCGATGCCGGGACTTTTTCCTGTATGGCGATATGCAGCGGGGAATTGCCAAAATCGTCAGAACCGTTTACCCGGTCTTTGGTCAATAGAACGGAAACCATTTCCGGATAATCATTCAGGGCAATCTGAAAAGGAGTCCGGTTGCGGGTATTCCGGGCATGAATCGAAACTCCCATACCCAATAATGTCTTGACGGTGGCGCTGTCTTCCCGCGCTATGGCGGCATGCAGGGGAGTATCCCCATTGGCATTTCTCGTCATGGCATTGGCTCCCATTTTGGCGAGCAGGGTTACCGTTCCTGTCTGACCGGCCTTTACCGCTTCCATAAAGGGCGTGTTGCCTCCCGCGTCGCGGACTTCAAGATCGGCGCCCCGGTTAATCAGAATAACGGCGATATCGGTGACACCCAGGCGTACCGCTTCATGCAGGGGGGTGGTCATATCCAGAGAATGAACATTGGCATCTATACCCGCGTTAAGGAGGGTAGTAACCGCGTTTTTCGCGTTCCAGCGTACCGCGGCATGGAGCGCCGAATTACCCAGGCTGTCACGCGCATGCAGATTTGCGTTTGCCGCCAACAATGCCTTGACGGTGGAAGCGCCGTCGTATTTGACCGCCCAGAACAGGGGCGTTTCCCCGGTGGCGTTTGCCGCTTCGGTAGAGACTCCCTGTTGAATAATGAAGGGTATATGCTTATCCATTCTCCACAGCGCGACATAATGCAGCATGGTATTTCCCAATCCGTCATGGGCCTTTGCCGTCTCATGGGTGAACATCCACCGAAGTACTCCGGAGGGGTGAGTGAGCGCGATGTACAGCGGGCTTTCACCGGCGGAATTGGCATAAAAAATATTTGCCCTCTTTGAAAGGATATATTCACCGGCTTCTTTTTGATTTGTCCGCGCCGCTATGTGCAGGGCGGTGTCTCCGTCGCGGTTGCGGGCATTGATATTGGCGTTTTGATCAAGAATCTTCCCGATAATCAGGGCATCTCCCCTGTTTTTTACCGCAAGGTGCAGTATGGTATTTCCCGCGCTGTCCTTTTGCTGGGCTGTTTCCGGAGTTATCAAAGCGTCAAGAACCGGGCCTTTAACCTTCATGGCATAATCAAAAGGAGTAACGCCGGAATTATCCGCGGCAAAAATATCCGAACCCCTGGACAGGAGCAGGGGAATCAGCGCGAGACGGCCTTCGTGTACCGCAAGATACAGCGGGGTCTGTCCGGTAACATTACGCGCCGAAATATCCACAGCATTGTTGTGAGCATTACCGTCAAGCAGGGTTCGGACTGTTTCCGGTCCCCGGTTCAGGCTTATCAGAACATGCAGCGGAGTATCGCCGTGATCATCCCGCAGATTGGGATTTACCCCATTATCCAGAAACAGTTTTATGACTTCCTGATGGTTTTCCGCGGGCACAGCAATGTGTAATACGGAATTTCCGCTTGCATCCTGGGTGTTGATTTCAGCGCCGTTTTTTATGATAAGATTTATGACGCTGGCTTTGCCCGACCGGGCGGCTTCATGCAGAGGCGTCGCTCCTGAAGAATTTTTTATATTGACATTGGCTTTTCTTTCCATGAGAAAACTTATAAGTCCTTCATGGCCTTCCCGCGCGGCAAAATGGAGGGGGGCAAGACCGTCTGTTCTGCGCAGATCGTAATTGGCATTCCTCGCCGCGGGGGCAAAATAGTAGTAAATGGGATGAGCGGAAACAGCTCCCGCAAGGATAAGCTGTTCGGCTGTTTCCATGTGATCCCGTGAATCGGGACGGGACAGGGCAATATCCAGCGCATTGTTACCATTCGGGTCTCTTTTATCCAGCGGACCGTTTCTGTTTCCGGCGGCCGCCAATGGTTTGTTTACATCAGCGTCAATGGCGGCAAGTATCGCCTGTACCGCTTTAACATTTCCCGCCTCGCTGGCGCTGTGCAGAATCGTTTTCCCGTTCTGGTCTTCCGATTCCATGGTGGCAGGCGTTAGTATAGCCTCCAAAAAGGGAATATCCAGAAGAGCGGTATTGGCAATGCTTATGCCATTTTTGGTCAGTTTATGTATGTCCGCTCCGGATGAGGAAATAACTTTCGCCGCTTTGACGCTTCCTTTTTCCGCGCAAACCCCCAGCGGCGTTTCGCCGGACTTGTCTTCCGCGTTAACATCGGCACCCATCGCGATAAAGAACGCCGCAAGAGCCGGATCATTCTGTTCCGCCGCGTAGTGCAACGGCGTTCTGCCGCTGGAATCCCGCGCGTTAACATCGACTTCGCCAAGGAAGTAATTCTTTGCCCGATCGTCGCCTTTCGCCAGCAGCGACCATACATTGTTACGAGAAACTTTTTTGGGCGCACTGGTGCAGGCACAAAATGCCGCTGCCGCCAAAACCGTCAATAAAAGATAGCCAGTCTGTTTTATAGATTTCATAATAGCATTATCGGCAGATTAAAGGGCTGGTTTTACAATTTATCATTAAAGAATATAACCACGGAGGACACGGAGTACCACGGAGTTTTGATACGAAAATCTTTATTCCTCCGTGAAACTCCGTGTACTCCGTGGTGAAAATTCTTCGTTTTGTTTGAATAAAATCCTTATTTGCGAGCGGAAGGCTTCGGGGAGCGGAGCAATAAGCGGTTGTGGAAAACCTTCAAAGCCTTCCTCAAGTTCCATTTTCCACGCATGGAGGAAAAACCCGCCGCCTGAGATCCGGCGTCCGCCGTATTTTACATCTCCCGCCAGGGGATGCCAGTGAGACGCGGCCTGCGCCCGTATCTGGTGGGTTCTGCCGGTGGCAATATGCGCCTCAATCAGGCTGTAGGAGCCATTGGAAGCAAGCGCCTTGACGGTGGTAGAGGCATGGCGCGTTTGATCCGTTTTATCCCCGGCAAAGGTTTTTTTGAGGGTTGTATCGCGGGACAGTTCATCCTGCCATTCCTCATTTCCACTGATAGAACCTTCAACAATAGCCAGGTAAGTCTTCTTGACTTTTCGTTCCCGCAATAGGCGGCTGAACAACCGCGCCCCCTGGAGGCTTTCAGAAAAAACAATAATCCCGCTGGTAGGCCGGTCCAGCCGATGCTGCGGGCCTGGTTTGAATGAAAGCGAGGCCGGCAGTTTCCCGGTTAACCAGTCATTCACGAGGGTATCCAAACTGGCTTTTCCGTGGCTGGCAAGCCCCGACGGTTTATTAAAAACGATAATGCCCGATCCCCGCCAGAGAATTTCCGGCAGCGGTAGGGTAGGGGGGACCGCCCTGCCCTTATCGTTAACCTTTTCAATATCATGATTAACAGCCTGTTTAACTTGTATTATCGCGCTGGATCCAATGCGGTCATCAGGATCCGCCCGCTTGCCGTTAACCAGCACTTTGCCTTGCCTTAACAATCGGTGTATTAATGACAGGGAATAATCCGGCAAACTCTTCCGCAGTATCCGATCCAGCCTGCGTCCGGCATCATCAGGGCCGGTTTTTAGTTCTATGGCCATTGTTCACCAGTATATATTTCCGGTTATCCGGTTACAAGCATTAAAACCATATCAATTAGTAGACAGAATATACATTATAGATAGTATAATATAAACCTAATTCATTATAAAAACCGCTTACATTAAAACTGGGGTTGTCCAGGAAGAATTTTTTACCACGGAGTACACGGAGTTTCACGGAGGAATAAAGATTCTCGTATCAGAACTCCGTGGTTAATTCTTACCCCTTAACTTGATTCGGCAAGCCTGAAAACACCGATAAAGGTAGGCTGGCTGTAAATGTTTCTGGGGGGTAATTCAAAAGTTTTTCCTGCTGCGGCAATATACATCGAAACATAGGTATATCGAAAATCCGCATTGGTTTTGCTGTCTTTGGCTACATCGGCATTTATTTCCGGTGTTGCATTATTGGGATTATATAACTCCGGATGATTAAGGAAGTTTCGGGTTCGCATGACAGGCGAGGCATTTGTGCCAATACTTAATGAATCCCTCAACAAAATAAATGAAGCGCTATTCATGATACTGAGCGTTGGTTTTACGCCGGTTTCTTGAGAAAAGAAAATGGTTATGATCATTCCCGGGGCTAATATTTGGGTAATGTTCGCATTTTCCAGTTCCAGTTTGAAATATTTCCGGTTGAGAAAAGTATTTTCAAGGTTTGCCGTACTGACAGTGGTACTGGTTTTATCGGTACTGGGGTACAGGAAGGCATAGTCAGAATTCAAAGCCGTGTTAAGTTGTCTGTTGAATATATCATTGGTTTTGGTAGACGCGATTAACGCTGTTTCCGGTATATCACTGATATAAATCCGGTAAAAAATGATAAAGTGGGTAAAATAATTGCCGTAGCCGTCAGCGGAGCTTGACGGCAGCCGTATGGTAGCGCGGGTGGTATCCTGCATATCACTGTTCAGTATGAAGTCAACATAGTAAAACGCCTCCAGTCCGCAGGAAAGCAGGCAGAAAAGAGAGAAAAAACTAACTAATAAAACCACGCTATTTTTTTTCATAACACCGCCAAAATGAGCGCTCATGGTAATCACCTACTCTGCCGCTTCCAAGGCAATGATTCTGCTGTGGGCAAGGTTGGTCCATACCTGGTCGTATGACCAGCCGGAAATAACGGCGCGGTAGGCTTCCAGCGCCGCCTCAGTTTCATGCAGCGATTCCCGCAGGCGGCCTATGGCAAATTGGGCGCGCGGCGCGCCGGAAAAATCGGCGGATGAAGCAAGGCTGTTGGTATAGTATTCAATGGCTTTTTCTGTTTTCCCCTGCTCTTCCGCGGCGGCGCCCGCGTTAAAAAAAGCAAGCGGCGCCAGATAGGTTTTTTTCCCCGCCTGTGCAGCGGATGCCCACGCGGCTTCAGCCGCCGCCCAATCTTTTTTGTCGCTGTAAATACTGCCGATTAATGACCAGGCTTTTCCTCCGGCATAACCGATAGTTGATTTTTTTTTCGCAAAAGCCTCAATTTCCGCAATTAATTTCACGGCATCGTCAGTTGAACTTTCTTCGATAATGGAAGGACGCAGCGTTTCATAGCGGCTGCCGAATTCTTCAACGGCGCTGATGGCTCTGGCGCGCAGCATATCCATGACAGATAACGCGGCTATACAAAGAACCAGAATCAGCAGAATTGCGCCTGCCGATACGAATAGGGGTTTACGGTGTTTCTGGACAAATTCGTTGATTCCATCACCAATGGCGGCATCGCCGGTGACACCGCTCAGGGCGCCGCCAGGGGCGCCGTTTCCGGCTGATTTTTCATTTTTATTCTGCATAATTACTCCTCTTTTATGTTCAACTCTTTTATAAGCTTTGATAAATATGTCCGCTGAATATCCAGCGCTTTTGCCGCTTCAGTTTGGTTCCATGCGTTTTCGTCAAGAACTTTACGAATAAAATTTGTCTTAAACACATTAACCGCAGTCTTGAGATTTTGATTTTTTGTCTGGGTTCTCATTTCTCCTGTGCCTGCCTGCGGGAAAAGATCATCCTGCCCAATCCAACTGCCCCCCGCAATGACGCAGGCCCGTTCTATACAATTTTCAAGTTCCCGTATGTTACCCGGCCATGAATAGGCCAGCATCGCTTCAATGGCGTTTTCCAAAAATCCCTCAAAACGTTTTTTGTTTGCCTGCATATATTTTGAAAGAAAAAAACGGGCAAGTTCCGGTATATCTTCGGTATGCCGGCGCAGGGGGGGAATCTGCAAGGGCAGCACATTCAGCCGGTAATATAAATCGCTGCGAAACTCCTCTCTTTCCACCATAGCCTCAATGTCCTTATTGGTTGCCGCAAGTATCCGCGTGTTAACGGTAACGGTTATATCCGAACCGACTTTTTCAAATGTCTTTTCCTGTATTACCCGCAGCAGTTTTGCCTGGAGAGACAAAGGCATATCCCCTATCTCATCAAGAAAAATGGTGCCGCCGTCAGCCGCCTCAAAACGTCCCTTCCGGTTATTGATCGCGCTGGTAAAAGCCCCTTTGACATGACCGAACAACTCGCTTTCCAAAAGCCCCTCAGGCAGAGCGGCGCAGTTTACCCGTACAAAGGGGGCGCCGCTGCGGAGGCTGTGCAGATGTATCTGTTCGGCAAAAAGCTCCTTCCCTACCCCGCTTTCCCCCAGTATCAGCACCGAGGAATCGGTTTTTGCCACCCGTTCGACCATTCTGAGCAGTTCCTTCATGACCGGACTCTTCCCTATCATGGTGTGGAAACCTTCGCCGGACGGAGCCCTGTCCTGCAGGATCTGTATTTCGCTATAGGCGCGTTCAAGACTCTGCGCGTTGACAATGGCAAGCGCCGCCTGACCGGCAAAAATTTCCAGCCATTCAAGGTCTTCCTGGTTAAATTTCTCTTCCTGGGCTTTATTGAGGATTTCTACTACCCCGATACATTTGTCCCTGACTTGCATGGGAACGGCCAACATGGTTGTTACGGGGTAGCCTACCTGCCGGGAGATAGTGCGCAGATGACGGTGGTCTTGCGCGACATCGTTGACAATAATGGATTTATTGTTCTGCGCGACCCAGCCGGCTATGCCTTCTCCCATTTTCACCGTAAACCTTTTTACTTCATTACCTTTTGATCCCAGCGCTACTTCAAAATGAAGCGCCTTCCTCTCTTCATCGGTGAGCATCAGGCTTGACGCTACTCCGCCGCACAACTGCATTGCTGATTCAACTATATGCGTCAACAGAACATGCAAGTCCTGCTGACTGGAATTGATCAAGGTATTAATCTCGATCAATTTATTGAATTTTCTGGCGTTGATATTTGACAGCATAACAGGCCGTCTTGCAGGTCTTAGCTGCTTTCCGTATCGGGTTTGGACTCATCGGTACTATTCTTGGACTTCAGGAAATCTCCCAGAGTAAAAGTAGATCCGCCCGATTCTTCTTCAGCCATGTAACGGGAAATTTCTTCCCGCTGCACTTTCTTCTGGTAATCCCGAATGGAAAAAGCCAGCTTCTGTCTGTCGCTCTGTATTTCCAGCACCACCGCCTTGATTTTGTCGCCGACTTTGTATTTTTTAAGGGCGTCATCGGGGTTTTCTTCACGGCTTTCGGTGAGATTGGTTTTATGAATCAGCCCCTCAATGCCTCCGGGAATGCGTACAAAAATGCCAAAATCGGTGATAGAGGAGATTTCCCCTTCCACGGGAGAGCCGGGTTTATACGTTTCGCTAAAGCTCCGCCAGGGATCTTCGGAAAGCTGTTTTATGCCAAGTCTGATATTGCGGTTGTCCTTTTCAAGGGAGATCACCATCACTTCAATTTCCTGTCCAACGGACAGTTCGCTGCCCGGATGTTTGATTTTCTTTGTCCAGGAAATATCGTCGCAGTGCAGGAAACCGTCTATGCCTTCTTCCAACTGGATGAAAGCTCCGGCATTGGTTATCTTGACCACTTTGCGGGTAAGTCTGGTTCCCACCGCGTAGCGTTCCTCAATATTGTCCCAAGGGTTTGCCGTTACCTGCTTGAGGCCCAGCGATACCCTCCCCGCCTGTAAATCGTAACCGAGGATCATGCACTCAACAATATCGTTTGGTTTAACCATGTCCTGGGGTTTTTGAATTTTCTTGACCCAGGAGAATTCAGAAATATGGGCAAGCCCTTCGATCCCTTCTTCCAGTTCAATAAAGGCCCCAAAATCGGTGAGTTTGGTTACCTTGCCTTTTACTATGTCGTTGACATGGTATTTCTTTTCAAAGTGAACCCAGGGATCATCGGTGAAATGTTTCAGGGAAAGGTTGATGCGTTTTTCCGCCGGGTCTATGCGGATAACCTTGAGCCGTATCTCCTGCCCTTTTTTCACAAAATCCTTGGGCCGGGTAACATGGCCCCAGCTCATGTCATTAATGTGGAGCAGGCCGTCAAAGCCACCCAAATCGATGAAAGCCCCAAACGAGGTGAAACTCTTGACCACGCCGGTTACATCCGTACCGACCGTGGTATTTTGGAAGAACTGATTCCGCTTGCGCTCAAGTTCTTCTTCAAGATATTTGCGGCGGTTGACGACAATGTTTACTTTGCCGTCTGAGTACAGCCGTTCAAGCTGGAACTGGGCTTTAAGCCCGATAAATTTTTCCGGTTTATCAACTCTTTGTACATCGGACTGGCTGATGGGAAGAAAGGCCCGCAGATCCGCGCCCAAGTTGACTTCATAGCCTCCCTTGACCAGCTTTTCCACCGTGCCTTCGACCATGGTATGGTCCTGAAATGCCTGTTTAAGTTTTTTCCAGGAAATTTTCGCGTCCGCTTTCTGCTTGGAAACAATAACCTCGCCGCGTTTGTTTTCCTTGGTGATAAGAACTACCGAAACCGTATCCCCCACTTTGGGAATTTCGGTGAATTCCGAAATGGGTATTTTGCCTTCGGATTTGTACCCGACGTCAATAAATACCTGATCCGCGGTTACCTGAATTACCGCTCCTTCTACGAGCTGCCCTTCCTCAAGCTGCTCAAGGGATTTCAAGTATTCTTCCTGTAACTGTGTCTGAATGTTCTCCTCGTCATTTACCGGACTAGTGTCCGCGCCATCTTTTGATGACGATACCACTTCCATCTGCGCCATGTTCT
>Ga0268262_10003240_pt1 | contig 17803 bp, 14 predicted proteins | sample TergutNc150P3_FD_190354 | JGI IMG/M metagenome (GOLD analysis project Ga0268262, IMG submission 190354) | Nasutitermes corniger P3 segment gut microbial community from laboratory colony in Florida, USA - Nc150 P3 (SPAdes) (version 2) | ecosystem: Host-associated > Arthropoda: Insects >...
CCGCCGCCATGAATTGACGCTTCGCCGCCTTCTATAACGCCCTGTTCAAATACAAAAGTTGTTCCTTCCCCCTTGATATAAAGACCCGCGCCGCGGACAGCCTTGTTGCCGCGTATGGCGGATTGTTCTTTCATGGTGAAAACCCCTCGCAGCACGTATACCCCGCCGCCGCCCTCGGGATAATCACCGGCGGCGGAACTGTTGCCGCTTACAAGCGCGGCATTGGACATGGTGAATGTTCCGCCTGAAAAAAAGACTCCGCCGCCTGAACCGGCGGCTTCATTGTTCCGAATTTCGCCGCCTGACATAAAAAATTCAGCCGGTACTTCCCTAACAGTGCCCATGATGATTCCGCCGCCCGGACCGGACGAACGGTTGTTTTGTATCAGGCCGCCTGACATTGTAAACTTGCTTGCGGCAAGATAAACGCCGCCCCCATCCTTCGCAGTATTGCCATTGATCTCGCAGTCCTGCGCGTCAAGGCTCGAGTTTGACAGGTAGAGCGCCCCGCCTGATCCGGCGTCATTGTTTTGTATACGGCCGGAGTTTATCCGCAGGGACGCGTTAACCAGAACCACAACGCCCCCGCCGCCGTTAGCCGCGTGATTGCCGGAAATATCCACGTTATTCAGGACGAGGTTTGCTCCCTGCCCGTTCAAACAAATGCCGCCCCCTGAACCGCGTTCCGCCGTATTGCCGCTGATCTCGCCGTTTGTGATTACTCCCATACCGCCGTCAAGAAGAATCCCGCCGCCGGAATTAGCGGCGTGATTGCCGCTGATTGTCCCTGAAATGTCCAGAACTGTTTTACCCCGAAGGGCGATCCCTCCGCCGTTTTCCGCCTTGTTGCCGGTAACGCTTCCCCGTAAAACAAGATTTCCCTCTTCAACGCAGATCCCTCCGCCGAATCCCGCCTCATTATCCCGTATCACAACGCCATTGCCCATAACAAGGCTGCTGTTCGATACATATACACCTGCTCCGGTGCTTTCTTTTCCGCCTGTCAATGTGATGTTTTCCAAAGTAACGCGGTTGCCGCCGCCTATGAAAAGCACGCGCCCCCTGCCTCCGGCGTCCAGAATGGCTCCCGTGCCGCTGCCGCGAAGTATGACGGCGGGCCCGTCGCCCTGAACGGTAATCATGCCGAATATTTCCGCTCCGTCGCCGTAATTGGTAACCGCGCCTTGAATATTAATAACCGCGGTTTCAAAAGGCTCATTTGCGAAGGCAGTCTTGATCAGTCTGATTGCGCGCTGTACCGAGGCAAGAGGTCGTTCCGCGGTTCCGGGGTTGTTGTCATCCCCATCTGCTGCCGCCTGAGTCCCCGCCACAAACCACTCGGTTTGCGAAGGAATCGCAAAGATGCCAGGCGCCGCAAATAAAATCCAAAGCGCGAGGGTATAATAGAAAGAACGATTCATGGAATTCATTCTCCCTTTATAACTGTAGTATACCATAAAAAAAACCACATTTTCCTATTCCTCACTCCCTACTCCCCACTCCCTTTCTTAAAAACCCCTAAACCTTTATTTTCAAACGCCGATATTTGAAATGGGAAACCCCTAAACCCATAAAAACGGCAGGGGCCCAGGGAAGGGAGATTAGCATGGTTTTTGAGAAATGCAAGGCGGTTCTGCATAAGGAATGTGAACTTGTACGGCGTATCATGAGTTTGCAGAATCTGGTGTATGAAGCGGTACTCAACCGTGACTGGAACGGGTTTGAAGCAAATTTTAGCAGATTAGGCGAGATAGGCAAGGAATTTACCGTTCTGGAACATGAAAGAGAACGGGTTTTCGCCGGAATTATGTCTGAAACAGACGCTTCCGAAAGATTTTACAGCATTACCGCGGGATTACCCCCCGAACAGCGCAGAGAGCTTACGGAAATTTACCGCAATTTAAAGATGGAAACCCTGAAAGTCAAGATTATGGGCGAGACAATCATGAATTATATTGCCGGAGCAAGAGCGACAGCAACCGGTTTCTTTGAAGTTGCCTTTCCCGACCGGAAAGGGAAGATATATACGCCCTATGGGACACCGGTTTCCCATGATATGCGCAGTATGGTGCTTAACCGGAGTTTTTAAGCGATTGGATAGGAGAGTAGAATTATGACATCGACATTTATGGGACTTGAAATCGGGAAGAGGGGAGTGCAGGCCCACCAGCAGGCCTTATACGTTACCGGGCATAACATCGATAACGCCAAAACAGAGGGCTATTCGCGGCAGCGCCTTGAAATGAAGGCCTTTGATCCGATTTACCTGCCCGGTCTGAACCGCGAGGAAACGCCGGGGCAGATAGGTCAGGGCGTGGCGGTTGAGCGCATAGAACGTATGCGCGACCAGCTTATGGACAAGCGCATTGTAGCCCAGGCTTCAAGCGAAGGCTACTGGGCCGCCCGCGATCCCTATGTCAGGATGATGGAACAAATGTACCTTGAGCCGGGCGAGAATTCGGTTCGGGCAAAAATGGATACGTTTTGGGACGCGTGGCAGGAACTGTCCATGTACCCGGCGGACGCCGCCCCCCGTACCGCGGTGATAGAAAGGGGCAAGACCCTTATTGACGGCATACACAACCGCTACCAGGGGCTTAAGACTCTGCAGGAGCAGGCGGATGGCGACATTCAACTGACAGTAGGCAGGGTGAACGAGATTACCCGCCAGATAGCGGCCCTTAACGGCGACATCGTTCGGATTAAGGCGATGGGCGACAACCCCAACGACCTTATGGATCGCCGCGATTTGCTGGTTGACAAGCTTTCCTCAATAATAGACATAACCATTGACGCCCGCGACCCTGACGAATTCATGGTGCATACTTCCGGCTTTGTCATCGTCCAGGGGAAGGTAGGCCGCCAGCTTGATTTACGCAAGGGGATAGACGACGAAGGCTACGCGCACATTTTCTGGCAGGACACAGGGCAGGAAATCCGCTTTAACAGGGGCGCTCTGGGCGCTTTGCTGGAAATGCGCGATGAGACAATTAACGCCGAGATCCGAACCCTGGACAATATGACAATGAATTTTGTAGATCTTGTGAACGAGATACACAGCAGGGGCTACGGGCTTAACGGCGTTACGGGACTCAACTTTTTTTCCGAGTATCCTTTTGTCGCCAACCTTAACGGAAATTACGACAGATCCGGGAACGGAGAATTTGATTCCAGTTACATATACAGGATAAACGGGTCGAATGCGCTGGAAGCGCAGGCGCAGCCTGGCTTTGAAGGCGTAATAACCCTTGCCGGACCTGAAGGCAGCATACAGGTTCCGTATTATTCCAGCGACACGGTCGCGGATATTATCAGCAGGATTAACAATTCGGGCGCGGAGGTCGTGGCGCGGCTTAACCGGGACGGCAGGCTTTCGATCAAGGGCACCCCGGCGCAGCCCATAGACGGCGTGCATGAGAACCCGGACTTTGTTATACGCCATGTGGAAGACAGCGGGCATTTCCTTACAGGTTACGCCGGCCTTTTGGGGCAGGGCGGGGTCTTTGACTGGGGGATTGCCGACGCCATTGCCAATTTGCGTGGCGGGGCTGAATATTCCGTCGCGCCCATAGCCCATCCCTCCGGCTGGATCGAGGTGAACCCAGCGCTTGTTAAGGATACCACGTCGGTGGCTTCGGGCTTCGGGTTTAACGGCAACGCCGCCAATCCGGGCAACGGCGACGCGGCGCACGCAATCGCGTCAATAAGGAACAGCCCGGTAATGGTAGGCCAGCTTGCCACTTTTGACGATTACTTCGCAGATGCCGTAGGGCGCATGGGGCTTCTGGGCGAGCAGAGCGAGAGGGCTTTGGCGACCGAGAACCTTGTTATGAAGCAGCTTAACGAGATGAGGCAGTCAATTTCCGGAGTGAACATAGAAGAGGAACTGGCTAACATGATCCGCTATCAGCAGGGCTTTAACGCGGCTGCGCGATTTGTTTCCACTGTAAATTCCATGCTGGACGTATTAATGAGGCTGGGAGCCTAACAAATAACGTATAACGTAAAGGAGTAAAGAGTTATGCGAAGAATATCAAGCGATATGCCCCACATTGACACACAGTACCAATTAAGGCGGCAGGAAGAACGGGTCGCTAAACTGCAGTCTCAGATTACATCCGGGAGCAGGATAACCGAACTGCGCGACGACCCCCTCGCGGCTTCCCACGCGGTGCGCTATGAATCGTACCTGGCGCGGCTTGCGCGTTTTGAGAAGAACACGCTGTACGCGAAGGATCATTACAATGTCGTTCATGGATACATGAACGAGGCCCTCGGCATTATGCAGAGGGTGCGCGAGCTTGCCGTACAGGGCGCCAACGGAACATACACTGAAGAAGATCAAAAACTCATGGGTATTGAAATAAATGAGCTGATCAAGGAACTTGCGTCCCTGGCCAATACGACGGGGCCGGACGGCAAGCAGACTTTTGCCGGCGACAAGGCTTTTACCGAGCCTTTCCGCATTGTCGAGGGCGCGATCCCCGGCGGCGGCGGCGAAAGCATGGTAGTAAGGGTTGAGTACCGGGGCGCGGGCGCTTCGCGGAAGACCGAAATCAGCGACAATACCTATGTCGATCTGGATTTGGGCGGCGGCGAGGCGTTCTGGGCGGAAAAGATGAAGATTTTTTCCAGCGTAAACGCTTCCAATTACAGGGTCGCGGCCCCCGGTTCCTTCTTTATTGACGGAAACGAAATACGTGTAGCAGCCGGAGACACCCTGCCGGCTATTGTCGCGAAGATCAACGATTCTCCGGCGCCCGTAAAAGCGTACATCGATCCCGAAACCAGGGGGCTTGTACTGGAAGGTACCAATCCCCACCTGATCCGCGCCGAAGACGCGGTTTCCCCGAACGGCGAAGGGCCGACGGTGCTGAAAGACTTAGGTGTTATCCGGGGGAATATGGTTAACAACGCCCCGAATTGGGACACTACCCGGTCCATGGTTTCAGGCGGCTCAATGTTTGATATGCTCATACGGCTGCGCGACGCTCTGTACAGGGGCGATCAGGATTTTATAGGCAGCCAGGGGCTTGGCGGCATGGATCTGGCGATAGGCAATTTGACAGCGCGCATTGCCGACATAGGCAGCCGCCAGGAAAGGGCCCAGATGGTCTGGGAACGGCTTAACAGGGAAATCCCCGATGTTACGGCCAACCTGGCCCGCGAATCTTCCGTTAATTGGGCTGATGCCGCGACAGACCTCAAGTTCCTGGAGTTCGCCCAAAAAGCAAGCGTTCAAACCGCGGCGCGCCTTCTGCCTGTGTCGCTTCTTGATTTTCTAAGGTAGAACGCGAATTGGGAGGGAGTTTGAATTGAAGGTTGCAACTAAAGCTTACGGTCTTATCGATGTTGACGAGCGCCAAAAAATCGTCTTTCCCAACGGGTTGTTTGGTTTTGAGAAACTGAAGGACTACCTGCTCCTTGACGCGGAACGCCAGCCTTTCTACTGGCTGCAGTCAATGGACGCGGAAGACGTGGCGTTTGTCCTTGTAAACCCTTTCCTTTTCCGGCCCGACTACGAGGTTAACGTCAGTAATGAGGAAGTTGACGGGATAGGCATACGCTCGCCGGAGAAGGCCCTGATTTTTTCCATAGTAACCATACCGCAGGACGGCAGCCCCATGACGGCTAACCTTCAGGGGCCGCTTATCATCAACCGCGACACCAGGATGGGGAAACAGGCGATTCTCGCGGACGACCGCTGGAAGACAAAGCATGACATTATGGCTGAACTCGCTGTGACGGGGAATCAGTAATGCTTATACTATCCAGAAGGATCAATGAAAAAATAATGATAGGGGATGACGTGTCCATCTCCATAATTGAGATTCGAGGCGACCAGGTGCGCATAGGCGTTGACGCCCCCAAAACGGTAAAGGTTTTCCGCCAGGAAGTGTTTGATTCAATCAAGGCGGAAAACAAAGCCGCCGCCGAATCGAAGCCCGTCCTGCCCATTGTGGACTTCGGCGCCCCCCGGCAGGAAAAAGCCATCAATATAACAGGTAGCAGGTAACAGGGAGCAAGGAGCAAAGAAGAGAGTCCTGTCTTAACTTTGTTAATTGCTACTTGCTACCTGTACTTGACATTTTCCCCCATTTTCCGCTATAAATACATAACACCTCTTTTCCGGCGCCGACAGGGACGCCGGACAGGTAACAAACCAGTCCGTAAGGAGGACCTATGCGTCGATACGAGCTGACGGCCATCTTCCCTTTGGAAGAGGACCAGCACCCGGCGGGCCGCGAACGTTTATTGAGCGACCTTGCCGCAAACGGAGTCGAGATCGAAAAAACCGATGAAACCGGCGACCGCGATCTTGCCTATGAAATCAAAAAGAAAAAGCGGGGAAAATACGTCCTGTTTACCGTCAAGGCGGATCCGTCAAAGATCACAAACCTTGACCGGGCCTTCAAGCTGAACGCCAATCTTCTCAAATATCTGTTTGTGAAGATAGAGGATTAGCCATGATCGACATAAACCACGTTGTGCTTGTCGGTCGGCTGACAAGGGATGCGGAGCTTAAATCAATTGCCAGCGGGCAGGCAGTCTGTAAATTTTCGATTGCCGTGAACCGCCGCCGCAAGAACGGCGAGCAATGGGAGGACGAGCCGAATTTCTTTGATGTCGTGGTCTGGGGGCGGCAGGGCGAGTCCCTGCACCAGTACCTGGTTAAAGGAAAACTCGTCGGCGTTGACGGGGAACTGCGCCAGGACCGCTGGCAGCAGGACGGGCAAAACCGTTCCAAAGTTGAAATTGTAGCCAATAACATCCAGCTTTTAGGCGGAAATTCCTCCGGAGGCGGTAATTCTTTCGGCGGAGGAAACACATCGGGAAATAATTCCCATGCCCAGCAACAGGGACAGAACTGGCAGGCCCAGGGCGGCAATGCCCCGGCGGAAGACGGCTTTGCCGATGATATTCCATTTTAAATAGGAGAGTGCTATGTCTGAAGAAAAATATATGGACGGCGAAAGATCCTTCCGGCGTGACCGCGGAATGGACAGCCAGATGGACGGGCGTGACGGTGATGACAGGATGGGCCGCGGCGGTAAAGGCGGCAAGGCTTTCTTCAACAAAAAGAAGGTATGCAAATTCTGTGTGCAAAAGCTCAAAATTGATTATAAAGACGTGGATACGCTGCGCCGTTTTATCACCGAGCGGGGAAAGATCCTGCCGAGGCGCATAACCGGAACCTGCGCGAAGCATCAGCGCGCCCTGGCCGTAGCCATAAAGCAGGCCAGGATCATAGCCCTGCTTCCGTTTGTGGCTGAGTAAACACAGGCTGCCCTACTCCGGGGCTGCCCAAAGAAAGCTGCTGTTTGGCGGCTTATTGATATTAAGGAGCTTGGTATGAAAGTTATTTTGAACAAGGATCTTGCCCCCCTCGGCGAAGAAGGGGACGTGAAGGACGTGGCAAAGGGCTACGCCAGGAACTATCTTTTCCCAAGAGGAATAGCCCTTCCGTATACGCCGCAGACTGTCAAGTTGTTTGAGGCCAGGAAGGATGAAATTGAAGCGAAAAAAGCCCAGAAGCGGCAGGACGCTATGGGCCTTAAAGAACGCCTTGAAAGTCTGGAACTTTCCATTACCATGCCCGCCGGCGCGAATGGAAAACTTTACGGCTCTGTCACCGCCCACACCGTGGCGGATGAAATGGCAAAACTGGGCTTCCAGATCGACCGCAAGCGGATCGACCTGGCGAGCGGCATAAAAAATGTCGGCAAGTACAAAGCCGTTATCAGGCTGTACGAAAATTCCCAGGCGGAAATCCAGTTGAACATCATAGGGCAGGAGATAAAAACCGAGGCCCATGAAGCGCCGCCGGCCCGGCCCGCCCGCAGAAGAAGGGATGAAGCCGCCCCAACTGCGGAAAATCACGCTTCCGAAGGGGAGACCATAATGCCGGCGGAAACGCCTGCTTCCGCGGAAACGCCCGCAGATGGCCAAGCTTAGAGAAAACATCCCCCCTCACGATGATGAGCTTGAACGCGCCGCGCTGGGCAGTTTGCTCGCGGATGATCAGGCTATAGACGCGGCCAGGCAGAACCATCTGAAACAGGGGGATTTTTACTCAAGGGCGCATCAGAAAATTTTCGAGACGATCTGCACGCTTGATGACAATAATCTAACTCCCGATATACAGACCGTAATACAGAACCTTAAGCAAAACGGCAAACTGGACGAGGCCGGCGGAGCGGCCTATGTTTCATCCCTTACTTCGGTTGTCCCTTCCAGCGCGAATATTGAATACTACATACAGTCGGTGCTTGGCCATTCGCTGCGCCGGTCCCTGCTTCGGGTCGCCTCTGAAATCGGCGTGGCGGCCTACGATGAGTCCCTGGAATCGCATGAGATTCTGGATAAAGCCGAAGAGAGCGTTTATAAACTGAGGGACGAAAGGCAGGCTTTTCCATATAAAAAATTAAGCGAGGTTTTGCTGCCTACATTTGAAAAAATAGAGGAAGTGTATAAAACCAAAAAGGCGCTGACGGGAATCCCGACCGGGTTTGACAGGCTGGACGAAATGACGACAGGTTTTCAGCCCGCCGACTTTATCATTATAGGTGCCCGTCCTTCCGTAGGCAAAACCGCTCTTGCCCTGAACATGGCCGCCCATATCGCTTTCAGGAACAATATCCCAATCGCGTTTTTCTCGCTGGAAATGACGGACAGATCCCTGGCCGAGCGCCTTATTTCCAGCACTGCCCAGGTGGACGGAAACAAAATGAGGAGCGGATACACTACCTCCGACGATTTCAGGAGGATACGCGATACTATGGGGGTTCTTTACAACGCCCCGTTTTATATAGTCGAGATACCGAACAAGGAACTCCATGAGCTTCGCTCCCAGGCGCGTAAACTGCGTTCCAAAGAAGGCGTGCAGATCATTTTTATCGACTATATCGGGCTTATTGTCCATGAGAACAGCAAACTGCCGCGCCACGAGCAAATCGGAGAAATCTCCAGATCGCTTAAAGGCCTTGCCAGAGAACTGGATATACCCATTGTGGCTCTTTGCCAGCTTAACCGCGATACAGAAAAGACAGGCCACGGGCAGCAGCCTACTCTGGCAAACCTGAGGGATTCAGGCTCCATCGAACAGGATGCCGACCTTGTGATGTTCCTCCACAGAAAACCGCCCAAAAAAGGCGGGGAAGAGGAACAGGCGGCGAACATCGAAGGCATTCCCACGGAATTGATCATTGCCAAACAGAGGAACGGACCGGTAGGATTTATTGATCTTATGCTCCAGGCGAAGTATACCCGTTTTGTTCCTGTAGAAAAAGATCGTTAAATAGTATATATTTTAAGTAAATGGGAGGATACTATGGCGTTTATTGATGATTACGGTTTTGAACAGCTTAAAAATGAGGCGGAACAGCATGTGTATCACGAACTTGAGGCGCAGCTTGCAAAGGCGGGCGAAGACGTATGCCGCTGCAATGACTGTGTCATGGACATGGCGGCTATGGCGCTGAACAATGTAAAGCCTTTGTACCATTATTCCATTCTGGGAAACCTGTACGCGGCCTCGGCAAAAAGTAACCAGGCTTATGCGGACAGCGTCCAGCAGCAGGTCGCCCAGGCTATAGCGAAAGTAAGCTCGAACCCGTCGCATGACTGACAAGAGAAATGGAATCTTCATTTCAGACAAGCCATGATTCAACAGCTTCCTTTCACTTTGAGCGACCGCGTTTAAACGAGCTGTTTCTGGAAGCGGTAAAATATCCGCTGGTAGTTGTATGCGCCGGAGCCGGTTACGGCAAGACAAGCGCGGTTCACGATTTTTTAAGGGAATATAAAGTTGCTGCGGCGTGGGTACAGCTTTCCGAACGCGATAATGTAGGCGGGCGCTTTTGGGAAAATTACGCTCATTGTGTGTCAACGGTTAACGCGCCGCTTGCCGCGGCGTTTTTCAAGACCGGTTTCCCTGATACCAAAGAGAAGCTGAACCATTACAAGACAATAATACGCGATTACATTGTTATGGAAAAGCGGATACTTGTAATGGACGACTTTCATTGCATTGAGGACCCGGCGGTGCTTCGTGTCATGGAAGAAGGTTTTTTCAGGAATATGCTGCCGGGAACGACGGTGTTTTTGATTTCCCGTTCCATGTCCCGCATAAATACAGCGGATCTGCTTTCCCGCGATCAGATATTCAACATAACCGAAAACGACTTCCGTTTTACAGAAAACGAGCTCAGCCAGTATTTTCGCGGGATGGGCATTTCATTCCAGCCAGACAGCCTGCGCGAGATCATGGCGGATACCGAAGGCTGGGCTTTTGCGATTAACCTTATAACGCGTTCCTGCCAGAAAGCGCCCGGCTACGGCGGCTATGTGCGCAGCGCGATGAAGCAGAATATCTTCCGGCTTTTGGAAACGGAAATATGGGACGGGCTGACGGAAAAACTTCAGAATCTTTTTGTCCGCCTGTCCCTTATCGATCATCTGTCCGTTGACCTGATTGCCCGGTTGGCAGGTGGTGATGAAGAGTTAATCGCCGGGCTGGAAAAACAAAACGCATACGCGCGCCAGGACACCTATATCAACGCGTACCTCATCCATCCGCTGTTTTTGGAATTTTTAAGAACAAAGCAGGAACTGCTTACGGAAGAACAAATAAGGGAAACCTACGCCATCTCGGGCGATTGGTGCGCCGTCAACGGTTTTAAGATAGACGCTCTTTTCTACCATGAAAAGACGGGAGACTATCGATCAATACTGTTGGTTTTAGCCGGGCTGACCACTCAAATACCGCAGGATATCGCGAAATACGCGGCCGATATTCTTGACCGCGCGCCCGATGATGCCTTTGACAAGGTGGAATTCCTCGCTGACATGCACTTGCGTACCTATATATGCCAGGGATTGTTGCAAAAATCACTTGAGTTGGTAAAACACTACGAGGCGAAATTCCTGAAGCTGCCGGAGCTTGACCCCATAAAAAACCGGACCCTGACAAGGCTCTATATCTGCTGGACCTACATACGCTGTTTAATGAGCGTAACAGACAACGTTTTTGATTTTGATACTTATATTGAAAAAGCGTGTAAGTATGTGCATGAGGCGGATTCGGGCAAACTGGACATTTATTATCCGGGGGCGTGGATCAACTTCGCCGGTTCCTCAAGGAAGGGAAGCCCGGAGGAATGTATCGCCGCCATGACGCGTAACAAGGAACATATACAAAAAAGTTATATGAAAGGGTTCATGGCGGGAGAATTGGAACTGGCCCGCGGCGAACTGGAATTCTACCGGGGCGATACTTCTTCCGCGGAGTCCCATATCGTACTCGCGGTGAAGCAGGCGCGGGCGGAAAAACAATTTGGGCTTATGCACAGGGCGTTGTTATACGCCATGCGTATCGCGGCCGCGCAGGGAAATTTTCCCCTTATGGAACAGACGCTGAAAGAAATTAAAGCCCAACTGGACGAAACGGAATACCTTAACCGTTTTATGGATTACGATATTTCCGTTTCATGGTATTACTGTTTCATGGGCCTGCCGGAAAGGGCGGTTGATTGGCTGAAAGAAGACTTTATGCCTTACAGCCACGCCGCTTCCGTTGATAATTACGGGAATCAGATAAAGGCGCGTTTTTTCTACTCGGCAAGTGATTTTACCCCCCTTCTGGCGTACATTGAGGAAATGAAAACGCGAGAATCATTCCTGTTCGGGCGTATAGAAATGCTGGCTATAGAGGCATGTATACATTACAAATTAAAACACAAAGAAAAAGCTTTTTCCGCGTTTGAGTCGGCGTACAAAGACGCCCAGCCTAACGGCATAACGATGCCGTTTATCGAGTTGGGTAAAGACATACGCACTTTAGCCGCCGCCATGCTGAAAGAATCAAAAAAAACCATTCCCGCCTCATGGCTGGAAGATATTAATCACAAGTCCGCCTCATACGCCAAACGCCGCGCCCATGTCATCGCCGAATACACGCAGGCAAACCGTATATCGGACAACATCGCCATTTCGCCCAGGGAATCGGATATTCTGGGCGACCTTTCCCAGGGCCTTTCGCGCGCTGAAATCGCCTCCAGCCGTAACCTTTCCATTAATACCGTAAAGATGGTGATCAACAGCCTCTACTTCAAACTGGGAGCCCAGAACCTGGCCGATCTTATACGGATAGCGACGAAGCGCAAGATGATCTAATTTCATGTGAAATTAATATTTCTAGTCTGGACTTTCAAAAGAAAATACAATAAAATCATAATCAAGGAAAAAATATGGAGTCTTCGTTTCAGACACATGATTCGACAGCTTCCTTTTATTTTGTACGCCCCCGTTTGAACGATTTGTACCGTGAAGCGGTAAAATATCCGCTGGTAGTTGTATGCGCCGGGGCAGGTTACGGCAAAACCAGTTCGGTTCACGATTTTTTAAGGGAATATAATGTAACTACGGTATGGATACAACTTTCCGAACGCGATAATGTCGGAGCGCGTTTTTGGGAGAATTACGCTCATTCACTGACAAAAGTCAACAAAACCCTGGCCGAGTCGATTTCCATGATTGGTTTCCCTGATACAAAGGAGAAACTGCGCCATTACAAGGCTTTAATAAACGAATACGCCGTGGTGGAAAAGCGTGTGCTTGTAATAGACGATTTTCATTGCATTGAAGACGAGGCTGTGCTTCGTTTTATGGAAGAAGGATTCTTCAGGAATATGCTTCCGGGGTCTACGTTCTTTCTTATTTCACGTTCCCTGAACCGCTTAAATGTCGCCGGTTTGTTTTACCGGGACCAAATATTCAATGTAAGCGAAAGCGATTTGCGTTTCACGGAAAACGAGCTCAGCCGGTATTTCCGCCGGGCCGGCGTTTCATTCCAGCCGGACAGTCTGCGCGAGATTATGCAGGATACCGAAGGCTGGGCTTTCGCGATCAACCTTATCGCCCGCTCCTCCCTGAAAGCGCCCGGTTACGGCGGTTATGTGCGTAACGCGATGAAGCAGAATATCTTCCGGCTTCTGGAAACGGAAATATGGGACGGGTTCCAGGAACAAACGCGGAATTTTCTGGTTCGCCTGTCTCTGATTGACCATCTGTCCGTTGACCTGATTGCGGAACTGGCCGCGGGGGACGAAGATTTGATCTCCGGAATGGAGAAGCAAAGCGCGTATATCCGGCAGGACAGTTATATAAACGCGTACCTCATTCATCCCCTGTTTCTGGAATTTCTGACCACAAAGCAAGCGTTGTTTACGGAAGAACAAAAGCGGGAAACCTACGCAATAGCCGGAGACTGGTGCAACAGGAACGGTTTCAGGATTGACGCGCTTTCATACTATGAAAAGATACGGGACTATCAATCAATAGTAAAGATGTTTTTTGAACTGCCTCTCCAGATACCTTTGGATATTTGCCGCTTCGCGGCTCCGTTATTCGAAAACGCGCTGCCACGGGAATTTTACAAGGTGGAATTTTTTGCGGAAATGCACCTGCGCTCCTACTTTTGCCAGGGCAACCTGGAGAAAGCGCTGGAGCTGATTAAATACTATGAGGGGAAGTATCTTGAACAGCGGGAGAATAACGACATAAAAAGCCGCACGCTGGCGCGTATTTATATTTGCTGGGGCTATTTACGCGGCCTGATGAGCATAACGGACGATGTCTTTGATTTTGACATTTACATGGGAAAAGCCGGCGAATGTGTTTCCACATCCGTTGATCCCGGCCACTTAAGCCCGCATTGTCCGGCGTTGTGGATCATTTGCGCCGGTACTACAAGGAAAGGCGCTTTTGAGGAATACATCGACGCCGTAACCCGCACCCAGAAAAACCTGTCGCGTTCCAACCTTCGCGGTTTTATGGCCGGAGAACCGGAAATCGCGCGATGCGTTATGGAGTTCTACCGGGGCGATATGGGTCAGGCGGAAACTTTTGCCGCCCTCGCGCTGAAGAAATCGCGTGAGTATAAACAGTACGGAATTACACACCGGACGCTGTTTTATGTAATACGCATTGCCGCGGCGCAGGGGGACTTCGCCAAAGCGGAACAGGCGCTTAAAGAAACAAAAGACCTGCTGGATGAAACGGAATACCAGAACCGTTTTATAGATTACGACATGTCCCTTTCATGGTTTTTCTGTTTTCTTGGCCTGCCGGAAAAGACGTCTGACTGGCTTCAGGAAGATTTCTCATCGTACAGCCATGCCGCTTTTCTTGAGAATACCTGGAATCAGATAAAGATGCAGTTCTATTACGCGACAAGGAATTTCGCCCCTGTTCTTGCGTATATTGAGGAAATGAAAACGCGGGAATCGTTCTTATTGGAACGGATAGAAAAGCTGGTTATGGAGGCCTGTATACATTACAAAATGAAAGACAAAAAGAAGGCCTTTGCCGCGCTGCTTGCCGCGTATACGGACGCGCTGTCAAACAATATCGTAATGCCCTTTATTGAGATGGGAAAAGACATGCGTACCCTTAGCTCGGCTGTGCTGAAGGAGTCTGACAAGGTTATTCCCAAAGCATGGCTGGAAGACATTAACCGCAAATCAGCTTCCTACGCCAAACGCCGCGCCAATATGGTTGCGGAATATATGCAGACAAACCGCGTTACGGGCAGTCCGGCTATTACCCCAAGGGAAGAAGACATCCTTAACGATCTTTCCCACGGCCTTTCGCGCGCCGAAATCGCCACAAGCCGCGGCCTTTCGATAAATACCGTAAAGATGGTGATTAACAGCCTCTACTTCAAGCTTGGCGCCCAGAACCTTGCTGATCTTATCCGTATCGCGACAAACAAGAAAATGATATAGGGAGTGAACAGTATGGAATCTTCGTTTCAAACAAGCCATGATTCGACAGTTTCCTTTCTCTTTGAACGCTCCCGCCTGAACGATTTATTCATGGAAGCGGTAAAGTATCCGATGGTGGTTGTATGCGCCGGAGCCGGTTACGGCAAGACAACCGCGGTCCACGATTTTTTAAAAGGGTATGACGCGAGAAAGGCATGGATACAGCTTTCCGAACGCGATAATGTCGGAGGGCGTTTTTGGGAAAGTTATACGCACTCGGTATCAAAAATAAACAAAACACTGGCCGAGGCGATTTCCAATATTGGTTTTCCTGATACCAAAGAGAAGATGCACCATTATAAGTCCTTAGTAAAAGAAACCGCCGCGATGGAAAAGAGGATACTTGTAATAGATGATTATCATTGTATTGAAGACAAGTCAGTGCTTCGTTTTATAGAAGAAGGTTTCTTAAGAAATATGCTTCAGGAATCTACGGTAATTGTGATTTCCCGCTCCATATCCCACTTAAATATCGCGGGCATGACCTACCGTGACCAGATATTCAATATAAACGAAAGCGACCTGCGTTTTACCGAAAATGAGTTAAGCGGGTATTTCCGCCGGATGGGTATTTCATTTCAGACGGACAGCCTGCGCGAGATCATGCAGGATACCGAAGGCTGGGCGTTCGCGATTAACCTTATCGCGCGCTCCTGCCAAAAAGCGCCCGGCTACAGCGGCTATGTGCGCAGCGCGATGAAGCAGAATATCTTCCGGCTTCTGGAAATGGAAATATGGAAAGGACTCTTTGAACAACTGCAGAATTTTTTGGTTCGCCTGTCCCTCATCGATCATCTGTCAGTTGATTTAATCAACCAACTGGCGGGAAAGGAAGAAAGGTTTGCCGCGGAACTGGAAAAGCAAAGCGCTTATGTGCGCCTGGACAGTTATATCAACGCGTACCTCATTCATCCGCTGTTTTTGGAATTTTTAACTACAAAGCAGGAATTGCTTTCGGAAGAACAAAAGATGGAAACCTACGCTGTCGCCGGCGATTGGTGCGCCCGCAACGGTTTTAAGGTAGACGCTCTTTCCTATCATGAAAAGGCCGGAAACTATCAATCAATAGTTTCAATACTGGATGGATTAACAGCGCAAATGCCGCGGGATATAGCGCAATTCGCGGCGTCGATTTTGGATCGGGCGCCTGAGGACACTTTTGACAAGGTGGATTTCCTCGCGGAAATGCACTTGCGCACCTATTTTTGTCAGGGGCTCTGGCAAAAATCACTTGAGCTTATGAAATACTACGAAGCCAAATTCCTTAAACTGCCGGAGAATGACACTGTCAGAAATCGTACTCTGGCGCAGTTGTATGTTTGCTGGTCTTATATACGCAGCCTGATGAGTATAACGGATGATGTTTATGATTATGATATTTATATAGAAAAAGCCAACAAATGCCTTTCCTCGCTGGACGAGCCGGGCAAATTCGGCCCTTATTATTGCGGGGCGTGGCTTAACACCACCGGTACTTCAAGAAAAGGCAGCCCCGATGATGTAATTGAGACTATAGTCCGCGTCAGGGAAAAAGTATCGCGCAGTTTTCTTAAAGGATTCATCGCGGGAGAAATAGAAGCGATGCGGGGGGAACTTGACTTTTACCGCGGTAATGTAAATTCCGCGCTTCCTTTATTAAGCCTTGCCATTAAAGAGGCGCGGCCCGAAAAACAGTTCGCGTTTATACACAGGTCGCTTTTTTATACGCTGCGTATCGCCGTTTCCCAGGGGAATTTCGGCATGGCGGAACAGACGTTAAAAGAAATAAAAGCCCAGATGAATGAAACCGCGTACATTCACCGTTTTATGGATTACGATATATCCATTTCATGGTATTACTGTTTTCTGGGCATGCCGGAAAAAACGTCCGAGTGGCTTCAGGAAGATTTTTTGCCTTACAGCCATGCAGGTTTTATCGAAAATTTCGGGAATCAGATAAAGGCGCGTTTCTTTTACGCCACAGGGGATTTTGCCCTTCTTCTGGCGTACATCGAAGAAATGAAAACGCGGGAATCATATTTATACGGGCGGGTAGAAATGCTGGCGATAGAAGCCTGCGTACATCTCAAAATGAAAAACAGGGAGAGGGCCTTTGCCGCGCTGCGTGAAGCCTATGAAAACGCGGCTCCCAACGAAATCGTCATGCCCTTTATTGAGATGGGAAAAGATATGCGCACGCTGACATCGGCGTTATTGAAAGGGCCTGACAATGTTATTCCCGGAGCATGGCTGGAAGACATCAACCGCAAGTCCGCCACCTACGCCAAACGCCGCTCCCATGTCATTGCCGAATACGCGCAGGTAAACCGCATGAGTGACAGCATCAACATTACCCCGCGCGAAACGGACATCCTGAGCGATCTTTCCCACGGCCTTTCCCGCGCCGAAATCGCCTCCGGCCGGGGCCTTTCGGTTAATACCGTAAAAATGGTGATAAACAGCCTGTATTACAAGCTGGGCGCCCAGAACCTGGCCGATCTTATACGAATTGCCACTAACCGCAAGATGATTTAAAAATTATACATATTCCAGCAAATCAGACGCGTCCCTGTATTCATCGTCATCGCTTATGTCGTATAGGGCATAGCATCTTTTCTTTATGTTATAAACGATATATTCGCTGTCGCCGATGTCAAACAAGGGCACCAAATTCAGGCTGACAAAATCAATGTACAGATCGTTGTACGCGTTTAATATGGCGTGGGCTGATAATCCGTTAAATGTTGACTTGTCGTCATAAGAAACGCCGTCTTTATTCAGGGAGATAACTCTTTGGACTTCACTTGAGAATTTGGTTTTATAAAGGGCTTCAATTTTGCTTACGGCTTCCTTGTCAATCTGTACTTTATCCAGTTTTACGAGCGCGTCTCTCAGTTTCATATTTTCCCCTGATATAATATACCAAAACAGCCTTCTTTTGTCAACTTTTCCCCCCAAAAACCTCCAAATATAGCCTTTTCTCGCATATTCGCCCGCCC
>Ga0268262_10003241_pt1 | contig 17795 bp, 20 predicted proteins | sample TergutNc150P3_FD_190354 | JGI IMG/M metagenome (GOLD analysis project Ga0268262, IMG submission 190354) | Nasutitermes corniger P3 segment gut microbial community from laboratory colony in Florida, USA - Nc150 P3 (SPAdes) (version 2) | ecosystem: Host-associated > Arthropoda: Insects >...
TTTGGGTCTATTTTTTCAGTCGTATTATCAGTTAAGCAGAAAAAGCAGAGCAGGCTTGATTTCCTTGTTAATATAATTATTGATGAGGATATTCCCAGAGAGAGCAGACAGATATTCTATGATGAGTATGTCGCGCTCGGCAGAAACGGCTCTGTTAATAAATTCTGGTTAAGAGGCGAAAAAGGGAAGATCGTTGTATCTTAACTTTGTTACTTGTTAACGCAAATGGTGACTGACACCGCAAATTAACGTCTGGCACAACCTTTGCAAACGACACAAAGGAAATGTGCAAAATAACCGAGCCTCTGGTGATTAAGTGGGAAGACCGTACCACTACTATGCCCGCGCTGGTGGTGGATAACGTGCCGGATTTTTTGCTCGGCGTCCTTCCCCTTGAAGGCATGGACTTAATCGTAGACACGGTAAACCAAAAGCTGGTCGGGGCGCACGGCAAACAGCCGGTATATAGAGTGTAACAATGAGCAATTAGTAATGAGCAGTTAGCAGTTAGCAATGGAGGAAGAAGGCCTCTCGCACAACACGCCGCCAATTTCTTGACGGCGTTGCGAAAAAGCTGTATTCAGTAACCGAGGTATGCTCGGTTACAATGCCAGCTTCGAGCATCAGGAGTCATACCGCATCCCGATAGTTATGTTACTGTTCCTGAAACCGGCTGTTATTACGCTGCCTGAAGCATTCCAGCCTGCTCCCCTGAAACCATTAACCCAAACATTGCTCGAATCGTTATCTGAAATACTACCATCGGAGGTGGGACTCGCCAAATAAACAGTCTCATTAGCACCAGTCGATGGTATATACACTTTAACATATGTAGCGCCTAATGAACTGGTATTTCCGAACAGATAAGTTCCCAATTGAGGAGGGGTTTTCCCCAAACGGACCTCAAAACCCGGTGTAGTAGAAGAAAATATCATTGTTGGCCGGAATTGCCTTCCGGCTCCGTCGAAGGCGTTTGCGCCTATCATAGTTACGGAGGGGATGTCCACGCGGGCCAGTTTAGCGCAGTCTTCAAAGGCGCTGCTGCCGACGGTGGTTGCTGTCGGGAAGCTTGCACGGTCAAGGTTGGCGCAGTTTAAGAAAGCCGATCCTCCGAGAGAAGTTACTTTGGGAAAATTAACGGTAATCAGCCCTGCGCAATTCTCGAAAGCATTGGTTCCAATACTGGCAGCCTCCGGGAAATCAATGGTTTTCAATTTGGTACAACCCTTGAAGGCGTTATTGCCGATAGCGGTTGCCGCGGCGAACTGCGCGGTTTCCAACCCGGTACAGCCGTTGAAGGCATCGTTCGGGATGCCGGTTACCTTGGGAAATACAACGCTTTTCAAAGTGGTACTGGCCGGGCTAAAGGCAGTACCGATACTGGTAATATTCGCCCCGGTCACACTTTCAAGAACGCTAAAACCGCTGGAGGAGGAGAAGGCGTTAGACGCTATAGATACTGCGGAGCCGGGCAGTGTGATGTTTTTGATTTTTCCTTTACCCGTGCTTCCCCCGCTCGAAGGATCAAAAGAACCCGATGAATTGAGCACTCCGGCGGAAGTAGTAGTGCCGGTATAGCCGGACAGATCAAGCGTGCCGTTGAATGACGTGTCGTTTTGAATTGCCTGAAGTATTTGCGTCCATTTTGTTAAACTAAGCTGCCCTCCCGCGGCGGCGGCTGTGGCCGTGCTGGTAACATTGTTTATTTGATCGGCAAAGCTCACCTGTACTTTAATGGTTTGTCCCCAATCGTCTTCAACAACAGTATAGGTACTGCTGTTTGTGCCGATGTTAGCCGACTCGCCCCGTACCCACTGCCATGTTGCGGTTCCTGTTCCGTTCCCGCCGGAATAAGCGGCGGTAAGGGTGTCGCCCACTTTCGGCGACGTGTTGTCAATCGCAACCGTTCCGGTAAGACCGGGACGGTTATTCACAGTTACAAGACCGGTGGCGGCGCTGGTTTTGCTGTTTTTTTGGTTGGCGAAACTTACCTGTACCTTGATGGTTTTCCCCTCATCGGCGGCGGCTACGGTGTAGGTATTGCTGTTTGTGCCGATATTGGTTGATTCGCCCTGTATCCACTGCCATGTTGCGGTTCCTGTTCCGTTCCCGCCGGAATAAGCGGCGGTAAGGGTGTCGCCCACTTTCGGCGACGTGTTGTTAATCGCAACCGTTCCGGTAAGGTCGGGACGGTTATCATTCGACAAAGTTATTTCTTTGAACAGGTTGAAAGCAATCGTAGAAGCTGCGGACGTGATGGTATACTTTGGCAGTTTGGCATAAAAATTTTCGTCTTCCGCGCTAATGCTGATAGTTTGACCGTTTGTGTAATAATATTCGCTGTCATCCTGATCAAAACCGAGCATGAGATAATAGGAGCCGCTTCCTGTCCAGGGGGTCATAGCTTCATCCTTTACCAGGCTAAATGTAACAGAACCGCCGGAAATCTTTCCCGCTCCCGCTGCGGCCATTCCATTATCGTTATCAAAACTGGAAACAACATAAATAGAAGCATCACCGGTCTTGCCGGTAATTCCGGTAACGGTTATGCTGTTCCCTCCCCCTCCGCCTTTCTTTTCATCTCCCTTCTCTGTGCCGTTATCGCATCCGGCAACCGTCATTGTGAATGCCAGCACCAGAGCCAGCATTCCCGCCATAAAAAGTCTGCTTTTCATTTTTACCCTCCTTAAATCCGCGTTTAAAGCCCGCCGGCATATATAAACACCCCATGCGGGCTGTTTTTTATGGAGGAATTAGGAATGAGAAATAAAGCGAGGTTGGAAATTATTCCTAATTTGTTGTGGACTCTGCTCAATTTTAGGGCAAATTTTTTTTGAAAAAGATTCAGGTGACTATTTGTGTGTGTGTGTGTGTGTGTGTGTGCAAAAACCGTGCCAAGTGCGACTGTTTTATGCAAGTATTTTAAGATATCCACGCTTCTCATATTGTGAATATACCGCAGCTTAGGGGCTTTGTCAAGCCGTACGAGAGAAAACCCTCTGCGATCTCTACGGCTTGGCGCAAGCGAGGGATACGCTTGATAGAGTGAGCAAGTAGCAGTTAGCAGTTAGCAATGGAAGACAGCGTATCTTGCCATTGGCCGCCTCTTCCATTGCTCATTGCTCATTACTAATTGCTCACTGATATGATGTCCTCCCGATTATTCTTCCATATTTCCAAAATATGTACGATAATATAATCATGGATAACCATCCGCCCATGAAAATAAAAGCTGTTTGCCTCGCCGCTCTTGTTCTTTGCGCTTTTACCGCCTGCGGGACGAAAAACCCGGCTGCGCCTGCGGAAGGCGGCCCTGAACCCGCCCCCGCCCAGCCCGCCGCGCCCGTTCCTAAAACCCCGGCTGCGCCCTTTATTGATATGGTTTTAGTAAACGGCGGCACTTTCCGCATGGGCAACCCCGGCAACCCCAACAGAAGGGACAGCGCCGCCCTGGATATTGAGTGGCCGCGCCACGATGTAACGCTCAGGGATTTTTACATAGGAAAATATGAAGTGACACAGGGTCAATATCTTGAGGTGACGGGCATGAAGCCGAGCAGCCACAGTAAAAACCCTGACGACCATTCCCCGAACGGCTGGATGAAACTCCCTGTCGAAAGCGTAAGCTGGTACGACGCGATTGTTTTCTGCAACAGGCTCAGTATCAAGGAAAAGCTGAAGCCGGTCTACAGCTTAAACGGCAGCGTTAACCCTGACGATTGGGGGGATACTCCCACGAGAAGATCTTCGGAATGGGAATCGGCGGCAATGGATATAAGGGCAAACGGTTACCGCCTGCCTACGGAAGCCGAATGGGAATACGCGGCGCGGGGCGGCGCGGAATCGAAAGGCTATCACTTTGCGGGAAGCAATACCGCCTCCCATGTGGCGTGGTACACTGTCGTCGTCAACGGCATGACTGTCGGCACTATCCACGAAGTCGGAAAGAAACAGCCCAACGAGCTTGGCCTCTACGACATGAGCGGCAATGTGATGGAATGGTGCTGGGACTGGATCGATACATATCCCGCGGACCCCCAGGATAATCCTGTCGGGCCGCCCAGGGGTCTGTACCGTGTTATAAGGGGCGGGGGATGGTCGATTAGGGATACCTACAGCCGTGTTTTTTACCGCCATAACAACCAGGCCCACTACTTCGGCATTAATCTCGGTTTCAGAGTGGCAAGGACAAAATAACAGTTTTTGATTAACAGTTCCCCTCCCAATCCTCAAGGGGCTAGTACAGTCTGGCCGCGTTCACCTGCGCGCTTATTTTTACCGCCTCCCTCGCCAGCGACTCCGCGTCCGCGTGGCGGTAATGGCGAACCATAGCTTCCGAGCTGTGCCCGGTAAGCCGCTGTACGGTTCCTTCGTCCAGCGTTTCCAGCATACGGGTGTTGAACGTATGCCTCAGCCAGTACGGCGTAAGTTCGGGGCGTTTAATCCCCGCCCTCTCTACAGCCTGGTGGAAATTCCATGACAGCCGGTGCGTGCCGTAGGGAACCCCGTATTTGTTGGCAAAGATATAATCCTCCGGTTTCGGTTTAACCTTTTTCCGCAGCGTTTCTATTTCAGCCGCGGTTTGGTCGGAGAGGATTGCCGGTTTGGTAGACCCGGTTTTAGTCCCCTTAATTTTATCCCTGCTGCCCGATTCCAGCGCTTTCAAAATAGGGAAAAACTTAATTTCCGAATTCCAATCCCCCCATTTAAGCGCGACCAGTTCCCCGGGGCGCAGCCCGGTATCCCGGAGAATAAGAAACGCGCAGACATACTTTTGCGTCCGCCATATCCGCTTTAACTCTTTTCTGTCTTCCGGAAACAGCGTCCGCATTTCGCCTATGGGCAGGGCGCTTCTCGGCTGTTCGGGGTACGAGTTGCACCGCACCACGTCCCGCACAGGGTTTATCCTTACAGTATCTTCCTCTATGAGATGGACAAACAGTTCGGACAGCACGGACATAATCCTGTTCCGCGTCGCCCCCGCCAGCGGGCGTTTAGTTGACTCTGATGTAGCGCCCAGCATCGCTTTGTCGATAACCCTTACGGTAAGACGCTTGGGGTTAATGTTGCCCCAGAGCGGGACAATCCAGTTTCTCATAACCGCATCCCTCGTCTTCATGCTTTTGTCGGTGTAAAATTTCTTTTTTTCCGAACGCTTGTACCTCCAGTACCCGTTTCGCGCGAATAAATCCGCATAGTCCTTGATCAGCATAAATGCCTCCTAAAATATTGTTTAATTAAACCTAATTTATAATATTTACTTATTTAAGAGGGAATCTTTGAAATTGATGTACAAACCCTTTTCTTTCTTCTTTTTCTTTTGTACGCCCGTTTCCCTTTTTTCATAGATCGGGTAAAATGTACGGCATAGTGAATGTTTGTCCTGGGTTGGCGCTGAAATGCCGATAAACCCTTTTGCCCGCGTCAGAAAATCCGCCGGTTCAGACCCCGTTGCCGCGCGGTATGCGGCGGACGGCCTGTTTGCGGCGCTGGCTGTAAGCGTCGCTTCCAATAATAACAATTTATTCGCGCTCCGGCTTGGCGCAGGGGACTACCAGTTAAGCCTTGTGCAGTTCCTGCCGCAAATATTCACCATGCTGATACTGATACCCGGAGGGCTTCTTGCCGGAAGCCTCCGCAATAAACGCCGCATGATAATATGCGCTTTAATTACAGGGGCGGCAGGGTATCTGCTTTGCGCTTTTTCGCCGTTTTTCAGGTTCGCTCTTCCCTCAGGCGAATCTAACCCCGCGTATTCGGTTTACTTTTTTCTGGCCTTCCTCTCGCTTGCCGCAGGTTCCGTGGCGATGTACAACATATCGTGGCAGTCTTTTTTTCCCGAAGTCGTAGACCTCCAGGATCGCAACCGCGTTTTAACAATGCGTTCCCACATGGACGTTTTTATCAGCATACCCCTGCCGCTTTTGGTCGGGACAATTTTACTGCGAACGGCGGCAGTCGGGGAAAAGATACATGTGCATCAGTTTTTTTATTTGTCCGTCGCGCTGTTTCTGGTGGCGGCGGCGTTAAACTACCGCCGCATAAAAGCCGCCCGGCCTGCCGAGCCGAAGCGCGTATCTTTTTTTGAAATACAAAAAGCCGCGAAAAGGCTTTCGCATAACAGGCCGTATTTGCTGTTCATCGCCGCCGCGCTGTTTTTTTATATGATGTGGCATTTTGACTGGACATTGTATTTTATCGGCCAGGTAACGTATCTGAAAATGAACGAGTTTCAGCTCGGGCTTACGACGCTGGGCGCGACAACGGCGCAGTTTTTGACAATGCGTTTCTGGAGCCGCATAAACGAAAAACACGGGGTAGCCCTTCCTGTCACTTTCGGTATTCTGGGGTTAAGCCTTTGCCCCGTTGCGATGATCGTCTCGACCAGCCTGCCTGTATCTGTGGGGCCTTATGTCTTTCTGCCGTTACACGCGATTGTCAGCCTTCCGCTTGCCACCACGACATTGAATATGTTCCAGTGCCTTTTACAGGTAGCCGACGAGGAATACCGCAGTTTTTCGATCTCGGTTTATACCTGCCTTATATGCCTGTCAAACGCGGTAATGCCGGTAGCGGGAATCGCCCTTTACCGCGCGCTCGGCGGCGACAGGGACGCTCTCAGGCTTGCTTTTGCGGTTATTTTCGTCCTGCGGATTGTCGCCGCAGGCCTATGGCTTTTACGCTGGAAATGGCAGAAGCGGGGAAGAATTAGGAATTAGGAGTGAGGAATTAGGAATAGGGAAGAAAAGTGGTTTTTCATCCTCTCTTTCCCTTCTTCCCCTCCGCGTCCTCTTTGCTCTTTGCTCTTTGTTAAAACAGCGTAGTAAAAACCAGATAAAACACCGGCGCGGCGAGGGCCACGGAATCAATAGAGTCAAGCACCCCGCCCCTGCCGGGGATAAGGCTCCCGGAGTCTTTTATGCCGGAACTCCGCTTTATCGCCGATTCGGCGAGATCGCCCAGTATCGCCGCTATCCCGGTTAACAGGCCCACAATGAAGCCCGCGACAACCGGATTGCCGAATATCGAACTGCGGATCGGGACAAAAACGCCGGGCCAGATCAGGACGGTTCCCACGCCCACGATGATCGGGGCGATGACTGCCCCGATGAAGCCCGCGACGCTCTTGTTCGGGCTTGCCGGTATGAGGCCCTGGTTTCCCTTGCCGAACGCAACCCCCAATACCCACGCCAGGCCGTCGCCGGAAAAAACCATGAACACAAACGTAAGGATTATTATCCCGGTGTTTGTTACTCCGATGTTTTCCTCCAAATGGCTGATCCTTACTAACCAGGCAAGCAGCATCCCCGGATAGACCAAAGCCGCGAGGCCGGCGGCAAGACGGTAGATAAAATTCTCAAGTGCGTCGCCCCGTGAAAATGTCCGCGATATAAGCAGCCATATGACAACGGCGGCAAACACGGCGGGGATCAGCAAACCGCTTACGCCGAAACTGACGACCAGTATCATCGCCAAAGGCGGCAGCGCGCCGAAAACAGCGGCTTCCTTTTTGGAGATGCTGATGTTCTTATGGGACAGCATGGCTGAAAATTCCGCCGCGCCCAGGCTGCTGAAAGCGGTAACAAGAAGATTGAATACAATGTGGTGTTTATGGGGAAGCAGCATCACAACGGCGATGATGAAGGGAAACCCCAAAACGAAAATAAGAATGCGTTGCAGATATTTTTTCATAATCGCTATTCTCCGTTAGCTGTAATACCGCCAAATCGCCGGTCGCGGTTCCGGTACTCGTCAACGGCCTTTGCCAGATCGTCCACTGTCCAATCGGGCCAGAGCTTTGCCGAAACATAAAATTCGGCGTAAGCGCCTTCCCAAAGCAGAAAATTGCTCATCCTGTATTCTCCCGCGCTGCGGATAATCAGGTCGGGATCAGGCACGTCGGGGTTGTCAAGGCCGGCGGCAATATCGTTCTCGGTAAGCGCCGCCGCGTCTTGCCCTGATGCAAATTGCCGGGCGGCAAACCGCCTCAGCGCCCTCACAATCTCGTCCCTGCCCCCGTAGTTTATGGCAAGGATCACCTGCATACCGTTAAAACCCCCGGTATCATGCGCGGCGCTTGCCAGTTCCTCCGCAATATCCGCAGGCAGGCCCGCCGCGTCTCCGGCGTGGCGTATGCGGATACGGTTTTCGCGGTAAAAAGCGATCTCGTTTCTGAGATACTGTTTTACAAGGCCCATAATAAAACCAACCTCGCCGGCGGCGCGTTTCCAGTTTTCCGTTGAAAAGGCGTAAAGGGTCAGGTATTGTATGCCCATATCGCTTGCCGCCTTGACAATGCGCTTCGCGGCTTTCAGCCCCTCAAGATGGCCCTGCGTCCGGATCATCCCGCGCTGTTTTGCCCACCGCCCGTTGCCGTCCATTATAATCCCGACATGACGAGGTATACCGCCAGCCATTGTTAATCACACTTCCATAATTTCTTTTTCTTTTTCCGCGAGAATCTGATTCACCTTCTCTATATAGCCGTCGGTTAGTTTTTGCAAACTTGCGGAGCCTTTGCTTTCGTCGTCCTCCGTAATCGAGGAGTCTTTCAGCAGTTTCTTCAAATCGTCAATGCCGTCCCTGCGCGTGTTGCGAATCGACACGCGGGACTGTTCCGCCTGGTTTTTTGCCTGCTTGACAAGTTCCTTGCGGCGATCCTCTGTAAGCGGGGGGACGGCTATGCGTATGACTTTTCCGTCGTTGGAGGGGTTAAGCGACAGTTCCGAGGTGCGGATCGCTTTCTCGATTTCTCCGATGAGTTTTTTGTCCCAGGGCTGTATGACGATAAGCCGCGCCTCGGGAATGGAAATATTCGCCACCTGGTTAAGCGGCGATTTTTCGCCGTAATAATCAACGCGGATTTTGTCAAACAGGGCGGACGTAGCCCGCCCTGTACGCAACGCGGCAAACGAGTCTTTCAGGTTTGCCGTGATTTTTTTCATTTTCTCTTCGGTTGCGTCTATTACAGCCTGCATATTACACACCTACTTTGAAATAAACATAATCCACGATGTCCAGTTTTGCCCCCGCCTGTTTGCCCGCGTTTTCCAGCGCCTGGGCTACTGTCAGCTTTTCGTCCTTCACATAGCCCTGCTCGACAAGGCAGACTTCCGAAAGGTGTTTGCTGATCTTGCCTTTAAGGATGCCGTCAAGAACATTGGCGGGTTTGCCCTGGAGTTTTTCGTCCTTCTCCATCAGCTTGCGGAAAATCTCTTCCTGTTCCGTGATGTAGGAGGGATCGATTTTGCTTTTGTCCAGCGCCTGCGGGTTGAACGCGGCGATGTGCAGGGCAAGCGAAAAAATGAACCCCTTAACATCTTCGTTCTTGAATATTTCCGGCTTGTCGGATTTGCATTTAACGACCACGCCGATATTGCCGTCGCCGTGTATGTACTGGGTCAGGTATTCGTCCTGTCCCGCCTTAACCGCCGTCAGCCGCTTAAGGCCCATGTTTTCGCGTATCTTTGTCGCAAGATCAGTGACCTTGCCGGACAGTTCGTCGTTAGGTTCGCTATAGCCTTTTTCCAGGGCCAGTCCGGCGATCTCCTCGCCAAGCGCGATAAAATCCGGGTTTCGCGCGACAAAATCCGTCTCCGAGGCAAGTTCAACCAGAACAGCGGCGGAACCGTCATCCTTGATTTTCACAAAAATTTTGCCTTGGTTGGTAGCCCGGTCCGCCCGTTTTTCCAGCGCGGCAAGCCCTTTTTCCTTGAGCAGCTTTTCGGCCTTCGCGAAATCGCCCTCTGTAGCTACCAGCGCGTTCTTGCATTCCATCATTCCCGCACCGGTTTTCTCCCTGAGTTTTTTAACATCCGCAGCGCTAATTTCAGCCATATTATTCTCCTATATCTCCGTAAATTTTGTCCACGTCCACCTGTATGCGGTGGCCTTTTTCAGCTTCCTCAGGCAGGTCTTCGTCCCTGGTGGCATCCGTCGGGATTTCTGTTGAGTATTTTTCTATTGCCGCGGCAATATCAACTTCCTGATCGTCTTCCTTGATGGACATGTCGGACATCAGGCTCTCCTGATCCTGATCCTCGTCCTCGTCGCCCAGCGTTTCGATAATTTTTAACCCCACCTCGTTATCCGCTTCCACTACCGCGTTGGCGATAATTGAGGTAAACAGGGTGATTGCGCGGATCGCGTCGTCGTTGCCGGGGATGGGGTAGTCTATGTTTTCCGGGTTGCAGTTGGTGTCAACAACCGCGACAATGGGTATGCCCATGCGTTTTGCTTCCGCGACGGCAATCGCTTCCATGCGCGTGTCGATGATGAACAGTATGCCGGGTATCTCTTTCATTTCCTTGATGCCGCCGAGGTTCTTCTGGAGTTTCGCCCTCTCCTTGCCCAAAGCCGCGATCTCTTTTTTTGTGAGATTTTCAAAAGTCCCGTCAATTTCCATTTTTTCCAGCTTTTTCAGCCGGAGCAGCGATTTTTTTATCGTAACGAAGTTGGTAAGCATACCGCCGAGCCAGCGGTTGTTAATATAGTACATGCCGCAGCGCTCGGCCTCTTTCTGGACTGCCTGCTGAGCCTGTTTTTTGGTTCCGACAAACAACACCGTTTTGCCCGCCGCGACGGTCTTGCGTACCGCTTCGTAGGCGTCCTTGATCGCCTGAATTGTTTTCTGCAAGTCGATGATGTGAATGCCGTTCCGTTCCGCGAAGATGAATTTTTTCATCCTCGGGTCCCACCGCTTGACCTGGTGTCCGAAATGCACTCCTGACTCCAGTAGATTCTTCATGGTGACTACTGCCAAAGTTTCCTCCTAATATATGGGCGGTTTAAAACCGCCCTCCTGCCCTATGTCTCATTGCCTCAAGTCTAAGCCTGAGCAACGGAAATTTAACGGAAACCTGAGGCTCAAGCCCCAAACCGGTAACCGTTATCCCTTAGCATGGCATAAAAATCATATAATGGCAAGCCCGCCACGCAGCTTGGCGAACCGTTTATACGTTTAATCAAACAGCCTGCCAGCCCCTGCATCTGGTAAGCGCCCGCCGCCCCCTGCCATTCCCCGGTGTCCAGATACCACTCGATTTCCGCTTCTGTCAATGGGGCGAATTCCACTTCGCTGGACACGGAACGGCAGTCGTTTTTCCCGGTCTGCCTGTTGCAGAGGGCCATAGCGGTAATGACTTCGTGCCTTTTGCCAGCAAATCTGCAAAGCATCCCCCTCGCGTCGGCCCTGTCTGCGGGCTTACCGTATATCTTTCCGTCAAGCACGACAATGGTATCCGCCCCGAAAACCCACTGTATCGCGGCATCCGGCCCCCCGTCCGTTTTACCGGCAATTGCCAAAGCCTTTTTTACCGCCAATTCCTGCGCGAATTGCCCGGGATTAAGGCCCTCCCGCGTTTGACTTTCATCAATCATCGCCGGTATACAGGTAAATGGCAGCCCCATCAGCTTGAAAAAATCCCTCCGTCTGGGGGATTCGGAGGCTAAAATAATTGGTTCCATGGGGATATGGTAACAAAAGAATGAGGAAGTAGGAATGAGGAATGAGGAATAAAAAGTTTCTTTTATACTGGAAACTTTTTTAGTTTATATATATTTTTTCTAGTATATGATAAACTATTGACATTTTAAGTAACTTATTCTAGTATATAAGAATGATTGGTCGTGACTTGTACATGGAAAAAATTCGCATTTTTGTCGATAAACCGGTGGTTAAAGTGATTACCGGGATGAGGCGGAGCGGGAAAAGCGTTATTCTGAAATTGCTCCGCGAGGAGTTTTTGAAAAATAAAGTTCCGCAGGAGAATATTTTATACCTTGATTTTGAATCGATGGGTACAACCCTGTTTGATAATCCTAAGGAGTTATATTCCTATATAATCAAAAAAATAAATAGGAAAAAGAAACGCCTGTACATAATGCTGGATGAAATTCAGCAAATACAGGGATGGGAAAAGGCAATCGCGTCTTTGCGTATCGACATTAATTGCGATATTTACATTACAGGTTCCAACAGCGGGCTTTTGTCCGCAGATATTGCCGCCGCTCTTGCGGGCCGTTATGTGCAAATAAAGATACATACGCTTTCCTTTGCGGAACATCTTGATTTTACCGCAGCAATGGGTGAAGACCAGGGAAAAGACCGTAACCGCCAGTTTGCGGATTTTTTGCGCTGCGGCGGTCTGCCGGGCGTACACGAAATGAATATCAATACCTCTGCGGTTTATCCGTATCTTTTGGATATTTACAATTCGGTATTGTTAAAAGACGTTATCAGCCGTTACCGTATTCGCGATATTGACCTTCTTGAACGGACTATTCGTTTTTTGATGCTTAATGTGGGAAATATCCTTTCGGCAAAACGGATTTCGGATTTTCTGAAAAGCCAAAACAGGCGCTTAAGCGTAGAGACAATTTATAATTATCTTGAAGCGCTGGAATCGGCTTTTCTTGTTCACAAGGTAATCCGTTGGAACATAAGAGGGAAACGCGTACTGGAAACGCTGGAAAAATATTACTTTGAAGATTTTGGCGTAAGAAACGCGATTCTGGGTTACAGCGAGGATTCCATTTCAGGATTGCTTGAAAACGTGGTGTATCTTGAACTGCGCCGCCGGGGTTATGAAGTATATATCGGCCAGGGCGTTAATTACGAGATTGATTTTATCGCCGTCCTGCGCGATGAAACCGCTTATTTTCAGGTGGCGTATCTGCTTGCTTCACGGGAAACAATCGAACGCGAATTTTCGCCCTTATTAAGCATTAAGGATAACTTTCCAAAATATGTTCTTTCTCTTGATGAAATAAATTTCAGCCGCCAGGGTATTGTGCATCTTAACATCCGCGACTGGCTTTTGAATGTTAAACGTCCATAAGCGTCTATTATGCTGCGCGAAGGCTTGCCCTGCTGTCTTATAACGTTTATCATTATACAAAAGGAGATAACTGTTTAATTATGAGAAACAGAAAAACTAAAATTGTGTGTTCTTTGGGGCCTGCGTCATCTTCGGATTCTGTTGTACGCGAACTTATACTTGCCGGGATGAATGTGGCGCGTCTTAATTTTTCTCACGGGAATAATGACGAGCACCGCGCCGCCATAGAACGCGTCAGGCGTGTTTCCGACGAACTGGGAATTCCCGTCGCGCTTATGCTGGACACCAAAGGGCCGGAGATACGGACAGGCAAGGTACCCAATGACGGCGAGGTTACGATAAATAAAGGGGACGATGTTATTATTTCCGCCGACGATTGTTTTACCACGGCGGCGGAAAACGGTAAGCCCGCGCATATCTCTTTATCATGGAAAGAGGCGGAGGCAAAACTGCAGCGCGGACACCGCGTTCTTATTGCGGACGGGCTTCTTGAGCTTGAAGTGACGGATACTGCGTCCGGCACCGTCGGCGGGGTCAAATGCGTCGCAAAAAATACCGCCGTCATCGGGAGCAAGAAAAACGTCAACCTTATCGGCATTCACGCCGGGCTTCCCATTATGGGCGAGCAGGACAAGAAAGACCTGGAATTCGGCATTTCAATGGATCTTGATTTCGTCGCGGCGAGTTTTTTGAGCTTCCCCCACGAGGTAACCGAAATAAAGAAATTACTTGAAAGCCGCTCTTCCCGCATGAAAATCATAGCTAAAATTGAAAGCGGTGAAGGTCTGGAGAATATAAAAGAAATTGCAGCTCTTGCGGACGGCGTAATGGTAGCGAGGGGGGATCTTGGCCAGCAGGTTCCCATCGAGCAAATTCCCCTGGCGCAAAAACACATTATCAATATGTGCAGAAGGGCAGGAAAACCTGTCATTACCGCGACCCAAATGCTGGACTCGATGATACATAATCCGCGTCCCACCCGCGCGGAACTGACCGATGTGGCAAACGCGATACTCGACGGAACCGACGCGATCATGCTCTCGGGCGAGACCGCTCAAGGGCTGTATCCGGTGGAAGCGGTAAAAACAATGGACAAAATAGCGTGCGTCATTGAGCAGTCTGACGAATTCCGTACACATATGAAAGAACTTCACCATGAATGTCATTCCGAAGCGCATAACACAAAAGACAATATGGGCGTCATCATGTCGCGATCGGGAGTTGAAATCGCGTCGGCGGTAAAGGCAAAAGCCATTGTAACGCCCACCAACTCAGGCAATACCGCGCGAATCCTCAGCGTGTTCAGGCCGGACGAGCCTATCCTTGCCGTAACGACCGACAAGAAAGCCGAGCGTATTATGCAGCTTTACTGGGGCGTTAATACCTGTATCAGGCCGAAAGTTGACGATTCGGAAACCATGATAAACGACACCATGAAGCTTGTTTCGGAGACCGGGACTGCGGGTATATCGGATAAAATAATACTTATTGCCGGCCTGCCGCTTGAAAGTCCGAACATGATAAATAATGTCCGCGTCATCATTATCGGGACTGTTCTTGCGCGTTCAAACGCCGGCGGTTACGCGAATCCGGACATTATCCGGGCGCACGGCAAAATAATCCATGCCGCGACTCCTGATGAAGCCCGCAAAAATATCATGTCTTCGGGCGACGGCGGAATAGTTATTTGCAAAGAGCTTACCGAAGAATACGCTTCTGTTATTACTACGGTAAAAGCAGTTATTTGTGAAGGGGTTTCGCTAATCAGCGAAGAGAAATTACGCCTTATCAACCCCAACCTTGTCTGGCTTACCCACATCAGGGACGCGGCGAAAAAACTCGAACCAGGGTTATCGGTGACAATAGACGGGAAAGAGCTTCTTGTGTACGAAGGATCGATTTGATAAGAGCAAAGAGCAAAGTCAAGATTGTGTTGGCAAGCAAAAGCGGGCAGACAGTTTCTTTCTTTGCTCATTGCTCTTTTTTTTCAATCCCACTTTTTGAATACGAAAAAAACGGCAAGAAGAATTAACGCGAACCCGACAATATAGTTCCATTTCAGTTGTTCTTTCAGGTAAAGTGTTGAAAAAACCGCAAACACTACAAGCGTAATAACTTCCTGCGCTACTTTAAGCTGGGCTGCCGAAAAATACGAATACCCCATACGGTTGGCGGGAACCTGGAGGCAGTATTCAAAAAACGCAATCCCCCAACTGACCGGAATCACAATCCACAGGGGGCTTTCCCTGAATTTCAAATGCCCGTACCACGCAAACGTCATAAAGACATTCGAGGCTGCAAGCATGGCTAACGGAATAAGGCTCTTAATTTCCATTTCTACTTCCTTTTGTTCGTTATTTTACAGAGATTTTACAGAGATTGACGGCGGATTGCTAGTGCTGTATAAAGAATGATGAAGGACAAAGATCGCTCCGGCCTGATTGGGAAGATAGGGGTTACCGATACGGAATTGCGGCCTTCGGGAACGGTTTTAATTGACAATGAAATTTACGACGCAAGAACAGACGGAGAGTTTATAGAGGCGGGCAGGGGAGTGCGGGTAATCCGCGTGAAGGGGAAGAAAATTTTTGTGATACGGGTTTAGGGCGGGTTTCCGTCCAATGGGCCTGAAGTCTTCGCGGAATGCGCTATGAAATCGTCAATGTCATTGACTATATAGAGTCTTCCAAAAGAATGAAGAATGTCAAAATACGACGTAATATAATCAAAAACTTTATGATTTTGAAAAATATCAAGGGCCGTTTTCCCTGTTAAATTATGAACTGTTTTGTAGTTTTCCAGGCAAAAAACCTTAAAAGTCAATAATTTATCCATAATGCTAATACTCCGGCAATTCCAGTTTGCCCGTGCTAATCTCTTCGTCAAAAAGCCTGAAAAGTTTTTCCGCGCTGTAATGCCATACTTTTGTTTGTTCGTTTTCCAGGAAGAAATATAATGTTGAATTATATAATTGCGAGAACGCTTCGTCCTGTGTTATTTTTTTTTGTTCTATAATTTTTTGCATAAGAGAGGCGACAATCAGGGGGAGAAGGGCATCAAATTTATTTTTATCCATTTGATTTTTCCTGTATATTTTCATGCCTTAAATATGTACAGTATTGTAAAGCCTTTTCTGTATGAAAAAGTATTTGATCAAATATTTTTTCGACTTTTAACCGTATTATTGTTTCAGCTTCCGAAAGCAGTCCGGTTTCAAAAAGCTGGATTGTAGCGTATACATTATCATTTGCGACCGGCCCCATTACAATATCATATTCAAGATTGGTTTCCTTGCCGCTCCGGCATGCGGTAACAAATTGCAGCCATTCGTGGCCGGGGGAATCGAAATTTATAATTTTTATGATTTTTTCCGCTTTGTCTTTATCGAATTCATATATGCTTACTATTTGTTCTTCTGTTTTTCTTATCTCTCTTACACGTTTTGCCCATCTTTGCGCCTGTTCAAGAGAAGATGTCGTGTAAAAACCTTCGCCAAAATCCAACAAACGGTTGGAAATCAATATTTTGGGATTTTTTACCGGCGTGTCGCTTCCGTGGTAAATTATCATATGTTACTATGGATTGTACTGAAAATTGGTTTAGAATGCAATTGCCCGCAATTCATCTCGCAGAGGACGCAAAGACGCAGAGAACGCCAAGGGAAGAAGGGGGATGTTGTTAGATAGATTATCGATTTACGAGGTATATAAAAAATTTTTATCTATAGGCGATAGTGAAAAAGCGAATATTGCAATTACTATTATGCAAAATGCCGATTGAAAATCTTGAGCGTGTACGCGGTAAACCTTCCGGCTTACCGTGTTTTTAACAAACTTACCTGGGGGCTCCCTGTTGAGGATTGAGAGAACCGGTTATCTTCAAAATTTTTCCATCCCAGGCGAATTGCAGATTGCCGGAAAAGTGGAATATGGTTGAATTTTCCCAGTCATTGGTTATCGCTCCGGTTGTCGCGGTTGCCGGAACAGTCCCGTTAGCCCTGGTAAGGCTCTGAATAGGTCTTCCCGCCTGAATTTTGTTATCCCATACCTTAGCCCAGTCTATCTGCGCGGCTTCACCGGTACTGGAGAAATCCCTTGCGATGACCTGGGGACCTGCGGCCGAAATAAACCCTACCTGGCGGATTTGATAATTTCCTTTGGGAAAGCTGAGCCGTCCCTGGGCATCGGTGGTTATACGATATGCGGTCCCGCGATGGACGTATTGAACGGTGATTACGCCATTGTTAGCCCTGGTAACCGTAAGATTATCTTCCCTCCTGATGGTGTCGGACGCTACCGGGTACAAAAGCAGACCCCTTACGCCTGAGGGAAAAGCCGCTCTTTGAGCTATATCATTCTGGTAGGCAATAGAGAATATAGCCGTTGATTGATACCTGGACGCTCCTGACACCGTATCAAGGGAATCCTTTGTCACATCCATTTTGTTTCCGCCCGCCCTGCCATACCGGTGAGGCCCGCTGAAAGTTAAATAGTTGGCCGTATCCGGCGCTGTTACATTATACTGGTAGTCAATTACCAACGGGGTCGGCGCCTGCGCCGAAAGCGTCATCGTAAGGAAAAAAATACCGCAAATCAGAAATACTGTTTTTTTCATATAGGCTCCTTGTGAAACAAACAGCCGCTGTTTCAGACTTATATTGAACAACGTTCAATTTAGCGCCAGCTAAAGCCTGATAACAATGGAATTAGTTAAAATATCATATTTTTAGATAAAAGTCAAGGCTTCGCGTTGCCTGTTGTCACGACAAACGCATGAACATACGGTTTTGGAAGAGAATTAACCACGAACCACACGAACTTTTACTTAGTATTTGCCGGAAAACCTTCATGTTCCATCTTTTTTCATGGAATTTGAAGGTTAAAAATGGTTTTCTAACAGCAAGTTCGTGTTGGTTCGTGTGGTTCGTGGTAAAAATTCATTCATGCGTTTGTCCTG
>Ga0268262_10003242_pt1 | contig 17792 bp, 10 predicted proteins | sample TergutNc150P3_FD_190354 | JGI IMG/M metagenome (GOLD analysis project Ga0268262, IMG submission 190354) | Nasutitermes corniger P3 segment gut microbial community from laboratory colony in Florida, USA - Nc150 P3 (SPAdes) (version 2) | ecosystem: Host-associated > Arthropoda: Insects >...
TTTAATGGTCAGGAAGAACCCTTTTATCAGTTTTAAGTCAGCATAGCTTCCTATTGACTCAGAACATAGTATCATTTTTTTGAACGTTGAATGTAAACAGATTATCATACACGCATAGAATATTGCCCATAACTGCAGGATATTTATTTTTTTAATACATAACGCTATCGTTACTATGGCTGCCAGAAATAAAGGCAAACCAAAAGAGGAAAGCAGTTTTAACGCGACCTTATGGTCTAAAATTGCGTCGATCAGGCATACGGCAATAATGATAATGACGCAAAAATAGAACAATCCGGGGTAATACGCGCCGATATATTCCCTGGGTAACAGCCTTCCGCTGATAACAGAAGAATATCCATCCTTGCCAAATTTGGAAATTAACCGCGACAACAATCCAATGTAATGTAAACGCAGGAAAACAAATCCGGTAATCAATAATAACACCGACAATGTCGTTTTTGTTATTTTTCTGACGGTCATAATCATACTATCGTCCTCCGCTTAAAAGTAAACCGGCAAGCCTGGAATGCCGCTTTTTGGCAATCCACGCAACCGGCTCTATAACCCCGACAGGGGCAAACGCTTTGCCTTTCTCGGCTTTATGCCCTATCGCGCTCACCGGGAAAAAACTCACATTGGTAAATGTAGCTTCAATATTGTTCAACACATTGGTTAAACCTATCTTTGCCATATATTCCCTGCATATTTGATCTCTGGCAGTTGATTCACTATTGTTATACGCCGATGGATTTTCATTGTACAATGTTTGTATCGCGTCCCACCCAACTTCGCGTTTTACCGATTCAATATCAGCTTTACTTATGAGTACGGCGACCGGCACAGTGCTCATTGCCCCGGACGCGGAGCCGCAAACGGTGTTATACTGATAAATAAATTGAACCACCAGCTCATTGGTATCATCGGGTGAATAAGAAGAAGCGTAAACGCTGCTTTCATCCTGTGCCGGTTCTTTTTCTGCCGGCTGGGCGCATAATGGATCAATCAATAAAATGATGCCGTCGCAAAACCTGAAGTATTTGGGGCTGCGCGAATATTTTTCCGACATAATATATTCGGCAAAAGTCTTGTAAAACACTAAATTATCCGTTTCCATTTTTCCATGTTGGTGAATTATACTGTATGTGCGGGATTCGGTATCTAACAGAGTAACGCCGGAACTAAACATATCAATTAATTCATAAAAATAATGCTCCGGCTTCCCTTTAATGGTTAAAGTATGCTTATGCTTAACCGCAGCCGCGTATAAATTTGAAAATGCCGCGATAAACGCCGTTTTGCCCACATTGTCGCCGCCTATCACTACCAGTGAAAAATGTTTGGCGTTCGCCGCGGCAAGTTCTCCCGTACAGGCGGGACATTGAGGGGCAAGGCGCGAGCGTCCGGTGAAAGACGCGCATGGTAAAAAGGTTTTATTACACGCGCATCGGACAAACAAAACGCCGCACTTTCCGGGAATCAACTGCTTATGTACCTTGCCGCACGAGGGACAGACAAATTCCGGCAAATTAAATGTTTCATAGCAATGCGGGCAATATTGCGTTTTTCGTATAACCTTGTCTATGGTATATGAAACCGGTATTAACAGGTAAGTAATCAGTTTTGTCACAAAAAGCAGCAGGCGATGAAGCATATTGAAAATTATCAGCCAGACAGTGCCCAATAAAATTCTCAAAACCATTTCAATAAAACCGATAATTGCCAATGGAATATAGGCAAATGACATCACAAACATTAACATAATGGATTTATTTTCATGGTTACCCAGCCTGAAAGCCAATCCGGCAAAACTTACCCATGACCATGTATGATCGCGCAATAAAGCATGAGCGTCTTTATAACTTTCTTTTCTTTGCAATGTTCCTGATTTTACGAAATAACTGTACATAAGATCATAATTGGGGTGCTTATCCCATTTATTCCTGTTTTTATATATTCCGATCACATGGCTTGAGATTATTCCAAAAGACGCGGGAAAGAATGAGATGATTATTACGTTTTTAATAATGGGCGGCAACGACAGAAAAAAGGCCCATGCGATTAACAAATACTTTTTGATAAACTGAACAATATTCATAAATTTATTAAAAATAATATTGTCAATTAAAGCGTTCAGTTCCGAATAATTGATCTTAAAATCCGAAGGAGCGGAAACATCGGCATCCTGTTCCTCAACCGTCGTTTCCTCAACCGCCGTTTGCTCACAAATCGCTTGATGTGAGGCCGTTATAAACAGCAGACTGACAATAAACGCGCAATATAGAATTCTTTTCCTCATTTACGTTCATCCTTTTTATTGGGTTTCCCATTTTGAGATGATACTATGTCCAGCACCTTGTCGGCAATGATGTCAAAACACCTGATACTGTTTTCGTCTTTAAGCAAGTCGCTTAACGCCAGCAATGACTTCTTATTTTGCCGGGAATCCACAAGAGCCTGAACAATATCGTTTTCAATCTGTTTGTTCCCGCTCTTAAGCGCATATTTAATCAAAGCGTTCCATTTATCTTTGTGTTTAGCGGCTGTGCTGGCTAATTTATTGATATATGCGGAAAAATATTCCCTGGGCGCATGAAACAGGATATCAAGGATAAACGCCTGTTCTTCATCTGCCAGGTTTACCTTTAATGAATATTCGACCAGTTCATCTATGTAATTTTTGTCCGTTATCGTCGGAAAGCCCTGACTCTTCAAATCCTTTAACTCATCTATCAGGCTTTGCTTCCTGCGGCTGCCGGAAAGAATGTTTAACGCGAAAAGGTGCGCGGAATTTATACATTTTGCGCCTTGCGGTTTTTTTGCTTGCAGCAATATAACCAGCTTCGGCATATTATCCTCCGATACGCTCATCCGGCTGTCAATTGATTCAAATAGTTTTGCCAACGCCTCTGCGCTTATAAAATTCATACCGGATATATTTTCAATAAAACGTTCTATTTCAGAAGGTTTGTTAAGACTGTTGACGCGCTTCATCAGCGCCAAACCTGCCAGGTGTCCAAGTCCCGCATCGTTGAGCTTTTTGCAGAATGACCATAGAGAATTATCGGAAGCAAGTATGGCGGCGTCGCGATCAATTATGTACTTAATTACAAACTCGTTAAATTCATTGTCTTTATCATTTGCCAACGATAACAGGAAATCCTGACTATTGATAGTCTTAACCCGCGAAAGAGACGAGACAATTTCATTTAAGGTATTTGTATCATTATTCTGCTGACAAATTCTGATTCCAAATCTTATTATAATTTTTAAGTTTTGTTGGTCGATACCGCCAATCAGGGAAGCGCAATCCAAATAAATTGAAACAAAAGCAGCCCTATCTGCCGGAGTATTAAGATTGGAAGAGTTATTCTTGATTTTTTCCATGTCAGTCATAACGCGGGCAACGCTCGAAGCGAATCCGGTGCGTTGGATTTGTGTCCAATAGGAACGTTTTGCGGCGTTATCAAATTTGCCAAAAATAATACCGGCAAACGCGTTGCAAACCATATCCGTTAAGTTCTGTTGTGCGCCGGTATCGCCGGTAACTTGCGAAGCCGTCAGCAGCCAGTCGATTATATTTAACGCGGACGAAAAATCTTTCTGCATAAACTGCGATATATCCGTATTAACGCGGTTGTATATATCCCTGAATATACCTGAGTTTGCCGCCTTATATTTGTTAAGCCTTTCCAATGCGTCCGCCAATGTACGAATATCGGGCAATGACGGTTTATTGAGCGCGGCGAATATATCGTATAACTCGTAAATTTTCGCGTCCGGTTTCAAAACGTCAAAAGCCTGCAAAAACTCGCCGCAAAATTTTTGATGCTCCTCGTCAAATTTGACAATAAACCGGTAATAGCTGTTTGATGTATCGGCTTCAAACGCAGCCTGCTTTTGCTTGCCGTCAAGTAAAACAAACGGTGAATTGGCGATGGGGCGGGATGCGCTTGCGTTTGTTTTATCCCGTTCATCAACTCCTACAATCATGGCGCGATACCGCTGCTTATGGTTGGGGTCCTGCAAATTTATCTGCGGCTGGTATACGCCATTTTTAACAGTATATCTGTTGGTATTCGCGAATTTATCCATACGGGTTGCGAAAGATATAACGGAAGCGATCCGCGGTGAAAAAGCGCACTCAATTGCCGCTATCCATAACTCAATATTTTTTGATGAATCATCCTTTATGACAAGAAATTTTCTTTTCTCCGGTTCTTCTTTATACTGCGCGATAAGGAACGCGACTGCTTTCTTTAACGCTTCCTGCCGTCCGTCGGCGATAAAAGCGCCTATTTCGTCAAATTTATAGTATCCCGGCGGCTCAATAATGTCGCCGCGAACAGGAAGCCCGGCATCGGCAGGAGGGTTTTCATAGTAATACGCCTCGCCTTTTGTTTTCGCGTTCCATACACCGTCATCCTGAAACATTTTATACGGGTAAGCCTGCGAAAAATCACCGATGAGCGCGTGATTGACAAAATTGCCGGGACGGTGCGCATAATCTCCCGGGGCATTCGCGTCAAAGTGAATCGGGTGAAAATTCATAAAAAAACTTTTCCCCGAATCGGGAACATAAAAAAGATACGCGTCATCCATAAAATCCGGGTCGGTATACGGCTGCTTGGTCTGTGCCGCATTCGCAAGCAACGGTAAATCAACCGCGCCTTCTTCCATAATCAACGGTGAGCAGGAATACACTTTATATCCATCGCCGGAAATCTGGCGTCCTTTTTGGGTAATATCCATCCCTTGTCTGCAGCGGGTGTAAATCAGTTCATTAAACATTTTATACCTCCATACATATAAATCAGTCAACAAACTTTGCTCTTTTAAAAAGCCATAAGATCGGGTCCAGTACCCGGTGGGGTTTTATACGCTCGCTGAGTTTCGCTACATTTTCAGGCGGCTCTCCGTAACTGGATACCCCAAAGAAATAAAATTCCTTGAAATGCGACGCAAGCGCGTCAATAAACGCGCTTTCGCCTATTTTTTCAAGCCAGTTGCGTATTTCTTCGTCCACCTGCTGGATTTCTTCCATGCTGATCTTTCCATCTCTTACATTCATGCTGGGGCTGGTAATAAGCTCGTTTGAATTAAAAGTTTTTTTTATCGTATCAAATTTGGTCAGAACAACTGCAACAGGAATTTTTAATATTTTATTCACATCTATTCCACGGGCAGTCTTGATATAATTAGCAAGACTATTAACAACATCAACCGCGTTTTTATGTTCGCCCTCGCTCCCCGCCATTGAATTACGCATAACATTTGGGTCCACAATGCCGCCTTTTCTGATGGCGTCCAGTATCAACGGATCCAGGGTAATAATAATTGCTTTAGACGCCTGTATATACAGGCATACGGTGGATGCAGGGTCTAAGCTATGCTCGTGATCTTCGCCTGCACCGTCAAATATGGTGAATGTATAGGTGGGAACATTGTTTCCTTTCTTTTTTTGAAGGTTTTTAATGTACCATATCTGAGGCATCTTTTCGCCTCCGACTGTACTGTCAGGAGGCATATGATCCTCATAAATACGTTTATAATTTTCATTCTGATGATCCAGCGTGGCCGTGTTTTGGTGCCCAAGCGCCAAACGGAGTCCGGACGCTCTGCCCAGTTCATGCAGCATAACCGTTATATAGTTCGTTTTTCCGGAGTTTGATACGCCGATTATGCTAAAAGGAAGATTGGGCGTCTGTAACGCTGTTCTGGGAATATCCGCGCCGCATTTCGGACATTTTCTTTGTGTCGCAAGCCCTCCGCAGCCGGTTTTTTTGCATTTAATTGGTTCTTTTTCAAACGAAGCGGGAGTTGCCGTCTCTCCGCAGCTGGGACAGACATACAGAACATTCTTGAGACTGTAAGTCTGCATACAATAAGGACAGACAAATTTTGCCATTATCGTTTACCTCCTGTTTAAGCCGCGTGAGCGGCTGATATAATCGAAGTCTCCGCAACGCGGAGACACTATCTCCTATTTAAGCCGCGTGAGCGGCTGATATAATCGAAGTCTCCGCAACGCGGAGACACTATCTCCTATTTAAGCCGCGTGAGCGGCTGATATAATCGAAGTCTCCGCAACGCGGAGACACTACCTCCATTCTATATTTTTCCTGTAAAACCATCAGCCCTGCGTAATGAATAACATTCATTTTGATCAGAGTTTATTACAAACAGAAATAGTTTGCTATTCTTTGTCAGTTGAGAAGATACCGGCGAGACAATTTCATAATCTTTTTTAAATACCGTGTGCGGCTGATCCAATTCCTGCTCCGGAATCTCCATTAATATATTCGCGTCTTTATCCGTATAATTTTCAAGATACTGGCCCTGAAGACTGGCGCATAAAACAAATTTGGGCAGCCGTATAACAGCCCGGTCCGGTTTTATCTCAACAGAAAGCCGTTTGTTTCCTATAATCGGCTTTGTTACCTTCCAAAAAACATTGGCATTTAACGGGGCAGTATTCAATGATTGAGCGTTGTTTTGGCTTGAAGGCCTGGCTCCCGTCGAAAGCGCAGGTTTGGCGCCGCTGCTTGCCGGCAAGCCAAAATATTCCGTGCGAAGCTTAACAGCGTCCGCATCAGGCGCGACTAATTCAAGCCAGGGAAGAAACAAGCCTTCGTAACTTTTTTCATTAACAAGAGTTAAAATCCGCGCTTGCATATCTTTGGGCACTTTGCGGATTTGGTCCAGGGTGGAAAGTTCAAAATCAGCGTATCTGGCAAGTTTAAAAGGTTTAATAACTTTGCGTTTAAGAAGCACCTCGGCCTTGCCCGCCAATTCTGTGTTACCCATGCCGCCTGAGTAAATGCCCGGCAGTTTTTTTATTTCTGCCGCAATGTCCTTATACCCCATGATGTCCAGCCATGTGTAGAGTTTTGATTTTGCGTCACGCAGCGGGAGAATGACCGATTCGGGCGCGTTTTCCAGGAGGAAGATAAGGTCATCAAGATTCTGTATCTCGAAACCATTGGCGATTTTAAGAGGCAATCCGGGATTTAAAAGATAGGCAACTTTCATGATGCCGGTGTCGTGGTCGTTAGCCGCGGATGTTTCCTCCGCGATTTGCGCAATCTGTCCGGCAATGTCCGGATAGTATTTCTCAAGTTTAGCGGCAAGCCAACCACGGAAGATACTTTCTTCAGACGCCTCATGATTTTCCATGATCGCGCTTCCCAAAGTATCAAGGGTAGTATATTCGGCGTCTCCTATGGAAAAAGACCATGACTCTTTCCGTGTCTGTTCAATCGCGACATTTTCCCCGGCAAGATGACGTGTAACTTCGTCATAGCCCCAGCGGTGATCCGGGTCGAGTATCAGAAGTCCGCGGATAAGGCGTTCCATTTTCCGGCTTACCCTGGGTTCCTTGCTTAAAATGTCGTCGGCAATTCTGCCTTCAATGGTATCGCGTATCAGATGCGCGTCGTTGCGACGCTTGCCGTTGTCCAGGGTAAAGGGGTCTTTACCGGTAAGCAGTTCCCAGAGGGTGATTCCCAGCGCGTAATAATCCATCTTGGGACTAATGATGCCGGAAAGCACTTCCGGCGCGGCATAGCCTGTAGTGCGGGAACCAGTGCGGGTTTTATGGAGTTGTTCCGTATCATCCATGATACTGGAAATTCCGAAGTCAGCGATGACCACATCATCGCCCCGGTAGACGGTCTTTTTTTCTTCACCCTCGCCGTTTTCGATCTCCTCAACTTTCAATGTGCGATAATAGATATTCGCGGGTTTAATGTCGCGGTGAATAATGTTTTTTTCGTGGCACGTTTTGAAGGAGTTGATTATCTCTTTGCAAATGCCTTCTACCTTTTCTTCGGGAAGCGGAAGGTAGCGGTAAGAGCCGTCAGCGTTATGTGTATCCAATGCTCCGCCCTCGGCGTATTCCATAATTTCGTAGAAACGGTCATTGTACTGGCCAAAATCGTATATGTTAACAATGTCAGGGTGGTTAAGCCTTTTAAGTTTTTCGAGAATTTCTGTTTTGGGTTTGGTAACGCTGCGATAATACTTGACAACTCCTTTCTGTCCGTCTTTCTGCGCGATGTAGATATCCGCTTCGCCTGAGATCGTACCGAGTTTGCCGGTAACTTCCCAGCCGGCGACCTGCTCGTGAATCTGGAGAAGTCCGCCGGTAAAGTTCGCGCTGGTTTCCGTAGTAGAACCGCCGGACAGAATTTGCGTGCCGCTGCCTGAAGCCACATCAATAATACGCGTTTCCATTCCCGCCTCCTAGCATTTGTAGAAAACAATTGGCACACTTATGCCATTATTGTACCAGTACCCGTTCAGTATGGTTCCTGAACTGTTTACAGTTCCCTGATAATTCTCAACCAGTTTGTATTCCTGAAAACTGCAATAGTCGCCGCGTTTTCTTCCTCCGGTCAATGTAATATTGTCACCGTTAACTGAAATTGAATAAACAACCGTTGCGCGTCCGCAGACGGTACAATGATACCAACATTCAGCCTGATTGCCGCCAATTCTAAGTTCCGCGGTCAACATACCATTATGGCTCATATGATAATAATTTCCCTGAAAGCGTTTTGCCCGCCGCTCTTCCTCCAACCGCTGGCGCTCAATTTCCCGCCGGCGTTCAGCCTCGCGGCGCGCTTCCTCCTCTTTGCGTTTACGTTCTTCTTCAATACGGCGAAGCTCCTCCTCAAGCCGCCTGCGTTCTTCTTCAATGCGCTTGCGTTCCTCTTCTTTACGAAAATCATCAACCTCGTTGTTCACCTTTGCCAGCGCTTCGTTGAACTTTTTTTCCATATCGGCGCGCTTCCGTTCAATTTCCGCAAGACGCGCGTTTTCAACGCTGACATCTGCCGGCGGAAATAATTTATCCAATTCCGCCTCTATTGCTTTCTCCTCGCGTTCAATCACCGTTTTTTCCAGCGCGGCATAGGCCTTCATCCTGAAGGCTTCCTCCGCCGGATCAGGCAATTCCAGCGTGAAAGGGCGGCTGCCAAACGCTTTGATGATTCGCTTTTCACGTTTGTTAAAGTAATCTTTTTCCTCGAGCAAAATCTGGCGTTCAACCAGTTTTTTCTGGAATGCTTTGAACTCCGCGCTTTCATTTGATTTCATCAACTTAAAATCGCTTTCAATTTTTTCCGCTTCCTCATTGCTCATTGCCGCCAATTCGGCGGGCGCTTCCCGGGCAAGCGCTTTTTCAAGGACTGGATTGATAATCGCGCCGCAGTTTTCGCAGGCGTCGTACATCACGGGAGTTCCGCACTTGCGGCAGGGAACAGGAATAACCCGCCTGCCGCAGTGGGGGCAGAATTCATTTGAGGTTGTGGTTTGGCAGAATTCACAGGTTCTTTCCTCGCCGTCGACTTTTTCACCACAAGAAGGGCAGAACCGGGATTCAGGGTCAAGAGCGCCGCTGCAGTGTTTACATAAAGCGGTAGTTTCCTGAATCGCGGATTCTTGTTTCTGCGCGGTGGCTTCCTGCTGCCGTTGTTGTATATTTTCAGCCATCATTTACTCCTCATTCAGCCTGACCACCACGGCGGTACAGTTATCGTCGGAATTATGGGCAATCGCGACTTCCACAATTCGTTTCGCGGTTTCCGGCGGGGAAGATGTTTTGACAAGAAACTTTTCAAGATCATCATCGCTTACAAAGCCATGAACGCCGTCGCTGCACATCAGGAATATGTCTCCGGCAACCGCAATAGCGGACGAAAATCGACTTGCAATTGATACGTCCGGCAGTCCCGCGCCAACGGCGTTGGTGATAATGTTCTTTGCCGCGCCGGGTATAATGCCGGAAAGCGAATCATCCCTGCTCAACTGCTGAATAAAACCGTTCCGCAGGCGGTAGACACGACTGTCCCCCGCGTTGAAAAATCCGCAGGGAGCATCTTTTTGCAGTAAAATTCCCGTCAAGGTTGATCCCATGTTGGGCGTTCCTTTTTCTTTACCTTCTTTCAGTAAAGCGGCGTGAACCGATTTTACCAGCGCCTCAAGGGCGGCTTCGTCAAAAACGCGCTTCTCGTTTGCCGCATTCCGCGCCGTCTGGCGTATATTTTCTACCACAAAGGCGCTGGCGGCATCTCCGGCATCATGACCGCCCATGCCGTCGGCGACAAGAAAGAAAAGAGGTATGTCAACAAGGCCTGAAAATTCAGCGCTCGTTTCCCCGACACTGCCACCCGTACGCAAGGCACACAGAAAAGCGTCCTCGTTGTGAGGGCGGCCGCCTTTATCGGAATATGCTCCTGCCGTGAGTTTCATGCGAGTCTCACCGTAAATGTAACATTGGCGAGTATGACAACGTCATCCTGTTTTATTTTTACCGGAACATTCGGTTCCAGTTTTACGCCGTTGACATAAGTCTTATTCGTGGAATTCAAATCCGTGATAAACCATTCGTTGTTGTTTCGCGTAATTTTTGCGTGATTTGACGAGATCACCGGAAACTTGCCGAGTGCAGTTGCATGGGGGCCGTTTGTCCTGCCAAGAATGTCGCCATCTTTGACTTCCATGTTCCAACCTTCAAGGTGGCACAAGAAAATGGTATCCGCGGGCAGCGATACAATGACGGTCGCCGCCGCCGAAAGAGTAGGCTGCGCGGAAGCATCCAACGTTTCGTTGGGTGGCTGTATGGCGGACATGGTTCCGCCGCAGCTGCCGCAGAACTTGCCCGTGCCGATAAAACCGCATTTATCGCAGCGCCGCAGTTGAACGCCGCACTGGTCGCAGAAACATGAATCATCAGGTATTTCCTGTTTGCAGATTTTGTTCGGGCAAATCATGCGGCGCCTCCTTCGTTAGCCGATATGTCGCCGGCTTCAATGGTTTTTAATTTGTCGGCGCGTTCCTCTTTGGAGAGCGCCGCGAGCCTGGTCGCCAGTCTGCTGGTAACTCTTTCAAAGAACACCCGGATTTCTCCTGCGTTGCCGAAATTCGGCCCTTTGTTGTTGTACATATCAGTGATGGCCGCTTGTGCGGCTTCGCTTGCCTCCGGCGTCAGGCTATAACCGGCTTTCTTTACCATGGAATTGAAAATCGCAAAAAGTTCTTCCGCGTTGTAATCGCTCAAATGAAGGTAATGCCTGAAACGCCGCCTCATGCCAGGGTTTACGGTATCAAGGAAGACCTGCATCTCTTTTTCGTAACCCGCGACTACGCTGACAAACTTTGTCCGGTCGTTTTCTAAACGAGTCATCAAAATTTCCACCGCCTCTTTGGCATACTGGTCAACCGCGCCGCCCCGTCGGGTATCGGCCAGCACATAGGCCTCATCGACAAAAAGAATACCGCCCATAGCCTCATCACATTTCTCGTTAACTCGATCTTTCGACTGTCCCAGGTAAGAGCCTTTCAGGTCATTGCCGTTCACCTCGACCACTGTATCCGTTTTAAGAAGGCCGATTGCCTTAAATAACGCGCCCAATGTGCGGACTATCGTTGTCTTGCCGGTACCCGGATTACCGGTGATGACAATGTTGTTGCCTTCACCCGCGCTTTTTGTTCCGTCTTTTTCTTCCTGTTCTTTTTGTATTTGAATCTTGTTGGCGATTTCGCGGACTGCTTTTTTGATGTCCGTCATGCCTATCATCGCGTCAAGTTCCGCGAGAATTTCGTTGACGGTGCGCTCTTCTTTTTTCTCGAAGGGGAAGTCGCAGGCTTCAATGATTTTCAGTTTGTCGGCCCGTTCCTCTTTGGAAAGCGTTGAAAGCCTGCTCGCCAGTCTGCTGGTGGTCTTTTCAAAGAACACACGGATTTCTCCCGCGTTGCCGAAATTCGGCCCCTTGTTGTTGTACATATCAGTGATGACCGCTTGTGCGGCTTCACTTGCCTCCGGTGTCAGGCTATAACCTGCTTTTCCCACCATGGAATTAAAAATCGCGAAAAGTTCTTCCGCGCTGTAGTCGCTCAGATGAAGGTAATGCTTAAAACGCCGCCTCATGCCAGGGTTCACTTTATCAAGGAATACCTGCATCTCCTTTTCATAACCCGCGACAACACCGACAAACTTCGTCCGGTCGTTTTCCAGACGGGTCATCAGGATTTCCACAGCTTCTTTGGCATACGAGTCAGCCGCGCCGCTGCCTCGCTCGGTGTCGGCCAGTACATAGGCCTCATCAACAAAAAGGATTCCGCCCATAGCCTCATCGCACTTCCCGTTGACTTTGTCCTTCGATTCTCCCAGAAACGAACCTTTCAGGTCATTGCCATTGACCTCAATAACATTTTCCGTTTCAAGAAGACCAATGGCATTAAATAACACGCCCAGGGTGCGGACGATGGTTGTCTTGCCGGTACCCGGATTGCCGGTGATAACAATATTGTTGCCTTCTCCAGCGTTCTTTGTCCCGTCTTTTTCTTCCTGTTCTTTTTGTATTTGAATCTTGTTGGCGATTTCGCGGACTGCTTTTTTGACATCTGTCATGCCTATCATCGCGTCAAGCTCCGCGAGTATCTCATTTATTGTCTTGGGCTTGTTTTTAAGCGGCAGGTCTTCGGCCTTTATGGTTCTGAAGTCTTCGGTCGCGGCGTTTCCAAGTTTTTCCAACCGGGCCTGCTGGTTCTTGTCAATCGCCGGAATAACGTCTTTTTCAATCAGCCAGCCGTTTTTATATTCGCAGGATGGATCATTCTTCCGTTCCTGGATGTACGACGAAAAATGTTTTTTCAGTTTGGGATCAAAGATCAGTCCGCGCTCCCGGAGTTTTTTCATCAGGATGAAGGAAAGGTCTTCAAGCGAAAGATCCTGAAAATTAAAATCCTGGGTAACGCGCTGCCGGTCTTCGGTGTTCTTGCAAAAAAATTCTTCAAAGCCTTCGCTGTTGCCGATGATAACGCAGACGCAGTCCTGGGTGGACTTGTTAGCCGCGAGGATCAGTTCGTGAATATAAGCGGGAGTTTCCGTGGCGTTATCCACCACCAGGGCCGCGGGTTTTGTTTCAGAAAAAAACCTGGCGATGGCGTATTCATCGCTATACGCTTTTGAAAGCTCACGAGCCTCTTTGTTGGTAATTATGTCGGAGGAAAGACATTCCTCCCGGCGAAGTTCTTCAATAAAATGTTTTGCCACCAGGGTCTTGCCCGCTCCGGTTTTCCCCCTGAAAACGAATATCTTGGGGCCGATAGCCCCGCCCACGCCGGCGCCCTGCCGGCGCTTTTGAAATTTAATGTTGCTCTTTATTTTTTCAAGTTCGGCGCGTATTTTATCGTGTCCAACGTAATCAACGGGAATGACGATTGCGGGCGCGGAAGCGGCCTGATTTGACGTTGGTGGTATTGAAGCCGATTCAACGGAAGCCGGCGCGGCAGCCGTGGTCGGCGAAACTGCCGGTTCCGTTTGCGGCGCAGCCGAAGGCGCGGCGGCGATTATCGGCATCATCTTTCCGCAGAAGCGGCAGTATTTCGCAATGTCACGGTTTTCCCTGCCGCATGCGGCGCACTTTGCAGCGCAGATTAATACTGCCATTACATACTCCTTTACTCCGTCAATTTATACCGCGGTGAGTTTTGCATAACGCTCCGCTTCCGTATTATCCTTGTCCGCTTTGTCCTTCATGCCCAACGCGTTGTAACACATGGCTCTTGTCATAAAAACAACTCTTTTTTCATCATTAGCCAATGTTTTGTATTTCAGCGCCATGTCCAGACAGGCAATAGCTTCGTTATAACAGCCCAGGTCATGTAAACAAACGCCGTGCAATACCAGGGGCTGCGGTTTCTCAGATGTTATTTCAATCGCCCTTTTCAGGTATTCTATAGCTTTATTCCAATTATCCGGGTCTCCCATGGAATAAAGCGTCAATCCATAACTATAATTGTACGATTGACCGGTTGAACCGATGCCTAAGGGATTGATCGACAACGCCTGCTCAAAATATGGCAACGCTTTACTGTATGAGTTTTCACAAAAATAGGTAAAACCTATTTCACACAGGAAAAAATCATAAGAATACGGCAAACCTTCCATGTTCTCCCTGTCGATAAGGAGCAAAAGGTCCCTCTCTGTTTTATATTTTTTTTCTTGTCCAAGTTCCAGCCAGAAGGCGTAAATAAACCTGTTCATGTCGGCAAAGTTGTTTCTTTCTTTAAGACTTTGGGCCAGATCGAGGATAGGGACGGCGCCGCCTAATCCTTTGAGCAGGTTGATCTCTCCGTCTTTTAATTCATAACGCGGCTCTTTAAGACCTGAGTTTATGTTGAAGTAATAAAGTCCGGAACCATCAAAAACCGCTATCCTTCCTTCCGCGTCAAGGAATGTCAGCATGGAAACGCCGGCCACGTCATACCCGGCGGCGAGATTAACTGCGTATATTCCGCTGAATACGGCCCCGCCGTCATTTTTTTTGAGCGTAATCCGGTTACCGCCCACTTCCACTCCGTAGAGCAGTTCCGCATGATTCGCGTTTGCCGTTATGCGAAACAATCCTTTTTTCCCGTTTTTTTCATACAGGCAAAAATTGCCGTTTTTCTGGATTTTATCGTAAGAATCAAGGCCCTGCAAAAACAAGGTGAAGTATTCCCATGTGGGCCAGCGGGCAGCCCGATTTTTTTGTTCCGAAAGCAATAACAGCCAGAGGTCAATATTTTTTCCGGTAAGATTTTCTATCCATGCGGGTAACAGGCCGTAGTTGCGCTCAATAAAAATCATTGTCCGCTCTTTTAAGTAATCAGGCAGGTTATACAGGTCTTCCAGGGAAGCCAACCGGCATCCATTGTTGATTCCGTCCTGAAAGGGGCTTATCACGTTACTCTGAAATGTGGCGATAATCCGCGATACCACCCTGATATCGCCGGTGGTAGCGTTCACGATTTCCTTTACTTTTTTGCCATGCTCGCCAAGGCCGGAGGCTTCAAGATAGGCGTAAAAACCCCTTCTCTCATCCCGAAGAAAAGGAAGTATCACGTCGGGGTCTGTGTCCAGAACCGTGAACATTTCTTCCAGACTGCTGATTGAAAGGCCGTGTTCCAGCGGAAAGGCCATGTTGGGACATAGGGAATAAGCTATAAAAACCGCGCCCTCGTCTTCCCGATTCTCGGCGCTGAAGCTGTCAATTTCTTTAGACAACTTTTTCGCCAGCGTATCCGCGTCTATCTTGAAGAGATATTTCAAAAGGTCTTTGAAAACAAATTTTTTACCTTCTTCGGGATGATTGATAATGGCGCGGGCGATTTCCTGATATGACGAACAACTGTCGCCACCGATTTCAACTAACGGCAATGTCCGCGCTTCGGTGAACAGTTCGACATTCTCGCCCGCAAGATGGCGCGTTACCTCATCGTATTTCCAGCGCTTGTCGTGGCGTACCGTTAAAAGCCCTCGTATGAGTTTCTGCATGAAAGCGCTCATGCCGGGGGAACGGGAAAGCAGGTTATCAGCAGTCTTGCCCTGAATAGTGTCCAGCGTTATCTGACCGGGGTATAGGGCCTGGCCTTTTTCGTTGACAAAAGGTTCCATACCGGTAAGCAGCGCCCAAAGTGTAACGCCCAGTGAATAGTAGTCATATTCTTCGCCGATAACGCCGGAATACGCCTCCGGCGCGGCATAGCCCTCGGTTTTTGCGCCGGTTTCCGTCATGTGTTTGCTCATCCCCGCGTCAACCTCAAAGACACTGGCGATGCCAAAGTCGCCAACCAGTATACCGCTGCCTTTGTATTTACCGTCCGGAAGGATTTCCTGATTTTTATAAAAGAGATTGCCCGGCTTTATATCACGGTGGATAATTCCGGCGCTGTGGCAGGCTTTGAATGCATTCACCGTTTCCCGCACGACTCGCCGGGCATCGTCATCGCTTAAGGGCAGGTACTTATACGCTCCATTGGACAGCTTGTCATCCAGAGCGCCGCCTGGGGCATATTCGGAAATGATAAAAAACCTGTCCTTATATTCGCCGTAATCCAGAATTGAAATAATGTTCTGATGGGAAAGGGATTTTATTTTCTCTTCCACCTCCGCATTGGGCTTTTTGGTGTAGTAATATTTCAGGACAAAATTTTTGCCGTTTTTTGTACATAGATAGATTTCCGCCTCTCCGCCGGACGCGGAAAGCAGCCCATCTACACGGAAACCTCCGATTTCCTCACCGGGCCTGAGCATTCCACCGACAAGCGCGATTCCCGGCGCACGGTCTTTTTCGGAGTTCATTTTGATAATATCGCCAGTGGATTCAGGAATTATTTGGGTTTCCATGTTACCATTCTGTGTTTCCTTTGAAATAATATACATGGTTTTAATAAATACTACAACAGTTGGGTAATGGAGTTCGTAAAAACCGTCTGACTACTTAATTCAAGCGGTCAGACGGCAAAGCGGCGGCCTATTTCCTATAAATCAGGATTTGACCGAATCTTTTTTGATACTTTTTCTTCGTAACTTTTACTGGTGTAATTGGGACAGCCTTTCCAATCACTGCCGGACAAGCAATAATGATCTTTCTGGTACCCTTCCTGGTATGTGCCATATAAAGCACATTTTTTGTAATCCCTTTCGTAATAGGGACAATCCACATCTGCCATAATTTACCTCCGTAAAAATATTTTCTCTTGTTAAAAACAAGATATACGCAATTGTTCATAACGCCTTTGCGCTGCATTTTTCCTCAAATAAAAAAGTCTACGGCTTCTACCTGAAAAACAGTGTCTCAATCCCAACCTTCATCATACTTCTTTTTTGGGTATGCAAGCGCCATAATAAAAACCACAACCATAGCAAGTGAACCCCAATAAGTATTAATATTTTCAGATGCAAACATGAAAGTGATAATAAGTAATGCTAAAATAAATACAATAATTGAGATAACAGGGAAAAAATTATACCTATAATTTCTTAAGTGTATTCGGACAAGAGGGATCCCCAAAAATATTAAAGAAGATATTGAAGCGTATAAATACAGCTCTTTCCAATGATCAGAACTAAAATCCTATCCTGCATCTGAAACCGGTACCATCGCACAATTCCAGGAGCAGGTACTTAATGATATTGCACAGGTAATTGCATACCGCGTAAAAGAATTGGAATTGAATACAGGGTTAAAATAAGTGTCATTTGTTCTGATTTGCAGACCAGCCATTTCAATTCTTCATGAGGTGAGCCTTCTCCAAAACTCGGTTAGTTTTGGAAAATCCTCAGGCAATAAAATAGAGATAATGTGATACGTTATGATTTGATTACTGGCGGCGAACACTACAAGCACTCGGAAATTTGCACGTTTTACTTATGGTTAAGTTTCGCCGTGTATGTAAATCATTGTAGCATAAGGACTTAGCGTTGCTGGTTCTAGGTGTCAGATGGTACGGGAATTTGGTGTTATCAGGTATGACATCAATTTTCCAAAAATGCGGGGTTTGACCATGCACAATGATTTTACGGTGTTTTTGAGGGTTGTGCCTTCGGGCAAAAAGGTGGTGTATTACTACACCTATGACGAAAATGGCAAGCGGCGGGGGCCGTGGAGTACCGGGCTGGCGAATAAGACGGCGGCGCGGAATTACTGTATCCAGCTTATCAGGGAACAAAGACTTGCCCAGGGTAAGGGGGATATGCCGACTTTTGCCGAATATGCGCGGGGCTGGTGGGAATGGGAGACTTGCCCCTACCTGAAAGACCGCCGCAAGCGGGCTACCCTTACCCAATCCTATGCCGACAGTAATAAAAAAATGCTGGTAAACCAGTTGCTGCCCTACTTTGGCAAAATGAGGCTTGACCGGATTAGCCCTGATGAAGTTGACTGCTGGTTCGATTATATGGCCGAAAAAGGGTATAAAAATACCTATACCAATACCATACTGAAAAGCCTGAAAACTAT
>Ga0268262_10003243_pt1 | contig 17792 bp, 16 predicted proteins | sample TergutNc150P3_FD_190354 | JGI IMG/M metagenome (GOLD analysis project Ga0268262, IMG submission 190354) | Nasutitermes corniger P3 segment gut microbial community from laboratory colony in Florida, USA - Nc150 P3 (SPAdes) (version 2) | ecosystem: Host-associated > Arthropoda: Insects >...
AGTTCGCCGAAATTTTCCAGGAACGTATCCAGAAGCCGGGCCGCCAGTTCAAAAAAACGCCCGGTGCCGGCGGCGCACTTGTCGTTCATCTTGAAATCCACCACCCGGCCTTTCTCGTCCAGGTTCAGCACCTTCACATCCTGGCCGCCGATGTTGACGACCGTGCGGGCCTGGCCGCCGCTCAAATGGAAAATGCCCTGGGCGTTGGCGCTGATCTCGTCAACTCGCTGGTCGGCGGCCGAAAACGCCTATACCGAAACCGATATAGCCTTGGAGACCCATCAAATAGCAATTGCCCCCGCAGCCGGCCACATAGGAGCAGGGGCCGGCCCTGGAATTCCGCCCGGGCGAAAACCGTGATTCGGCCGTATTCGCCGCTCAAAATCACGACCCGCCGCCCGTCCGCCTCCCAATCCAGCCGTGAATTTCAGCATCATCAAGGGCCTCTGGCCCGCCATCGCGGCCCAGCCTGGCCAGACGGTAATAAGCGGCCGGATTTTCCAGGACTCCGGGATTCTCCAGGGTCAAAACCGCCTTGATCCGACCATCGGCCAGCCGTTCAAGGGGGGCGGCCGACCAGTAAATAAAAGTTTCCTGGCCCGTCCGGTCTGAGGCCGCGAGGGCGCAGGCGTTCAGAAGGTTCCAATGGGCCAACAGGATGGAGGCTATGTTAAAGAGTGCTTTCATAAAAACATACAGCCAGCCGAAGAAGTCGCCTCACCCGTTGGAACCAAGCGGATAAGAAAGTCCGGCTTCTTGGCCGGCCGCCTTATCCGCTTTAGGCTCCGCTATACTCAACCGGCCTTCTTATTCGCTTGAGGCTCCAGCGCCTCGGCCGGCATATTCTTTTCCACGGCCTTAAGGTGATCGACATAGATGTCGGCCCAGGCGTTGTTGGAACCCTGGCCCTCCAGGTGGGTCAAGACGGTATAACCTTTGGCCTTGAACCGGCTGGCCCAACTGTCATCCTCGTCGCCGGCCATGTCGTTTTTGGCATGGTCGCCGGCCACCAGCATCAAGGGGGCCAGAAGGAGGGTCTTTTGGCCGGTCCCCTCAACCTCTTTCAGCGCCTCCTCAAAGCCGGGCTCGCCCTCAACCAGGCCCAGGGCCACCACGGGGCCATACATTTTCTGCATGGCCTGTTCAAATTTCTTGTAGGAGGCCACTTCCAGGTTTTCATTGCCGTGCCCCATCAAGACCAGGGCCGCGTTTTTTTTCTTGGCCTCTTCCACCAGGGGGGCCAGGGCCTGGGCCGCCCGGTCCAGGTATTCCGGCCCGCCGTTGCCCAGGGCCGGTTCACCCAGGGCCAGCCAGGGGAAGGGATTGAGGGATGATTTCATGGTTTTGATGCCGGCCAACTGGCCGACGATGTTTTTAAGGTCGCCGAATTCCTCGCCTTGGGTGATGTGCAGGGACTGCACCAGTATAAGGCGTGAGCCGCGTTCCTGGATATTGGCCAGGGTGGTCAGGGGATTGGCGATCTGGTAAATTTCCTGGGGAACCGCCGGGTTCTTCTGCCTGAATTTCTGGTCATCGGCCCTCTTGTGCCAGATATTGCGAATGGTGTTGGAAGTGAAGGCCAAGTGGACGTCGTAGCCGGGGAAGGCGGCGGCTATCCGCCCTTTGACGTTTAAAATGGATTTCAAGGCGCTGACCTCGGTGGTGCCGAAGGCGGCCAGGACAATGGCCGGTTTTTGGGGGGCGCGTTCATACTGGGCCAGAAGCGGGTTGCCGTTCAGGATCAGGGTCAAGCCGGCCAAGGCCGCGAAGAAAAGCAAGTGACGCATGTTTTTTGCTCCTTGTTGATTTATTGAGTTCCGCCAAAATCCGGCCTGGGCCGGCCTTCTTATTCACTTGAGGGATAAAAAAAGCGGGCTCATTTTCATGAGTCCGCGAAACCGTTTTTATCGCAAACAAACCGTTTGGGCGTCACCTCGCGCCCCGGTTCTATGGTTCAGGCAGGTCTTCTGACTCTCGGATCATCGCCCTTTTTTCGCCTTCCCATTTCCGCAGAGGAAACAGTGGCTGGCCTCGGCCTTGAAAAAAGAACTCCCCGATTACAGCGGCGGGACCGTGGCGGATTCGCACCGCCTTCCCTTTTAGTCTGTCCTTACAGACACCTGAATGCTAAAACTTTAAACTGATTTAACAATTTTGTCAAGCCGGCGTAATCCTGGCGCCATGAAGCCGCGTATATTTTCAAGCGGACCCGGTGATGGAGCGGATTTCCATATAGTGTATCCTTTAATAATCAAAATATTCCGCCTCCAGTTGTTCCAGCCAAGGCGATAAATCAGAGGGCGGCTGGCTTTGTATTTTGGCCCAGCTTTGGATATGGGCCGGTGATTTCAGGCCCAGCAGCAAAACGTCCACTCCCTCGGCGTCCCGGGCGAACTTGATCGCGTTTTCCACCGCCTCGGTTTCCCGCTTCAAGACCGCGGCCAACTCGCCTTGCAGGAGAGACGAAGTGACAAATACGTTCAGCCCGGCCTCGCGGGCGGCCCGCAGAATGCCGCGCCCCCCCTGCCATACCCCGGTCAGGGCCTCGCTGCCCCAAATCCCCAAGGGCAATTGCAAAAAAACCGGCCCCCTGCCCTGAACATCCAATAAGTCGGCCAGGCCCAGGAACCCGGGATGATTTTCCGGTACCCGGAAGCCGAACCAGGATGAAATTCCCCAAGCGCGAATCAGGCCCCCGGCCGCCAGGCCGTCCATAGCTTCGGCCATAGCCCGGTAACGGTCCGGGAAACGGGAGGGGTCGTCCAAGCGCAAGAGTTCCAGGTTATGGGCGAACAGGCAATCCACCCGCTCCAGGTTGAGGCGGGCCAGGGATTCCAACAGAGATTCGCGGAGGCAGTCCGGCTCATAACAGGAATTATCCGGGCCGGTCCGGAATTTTTTGGCCAGGGGGGAATTTTCAGCCAAGAGCCCGGCCTTGGTGCCAATGAAAACTTCATCTCTGGAAACCAGGCCTTGGTCAAAGGCTCGCCCCAAGGCCCGGCCTAGGCATTTCTCAGACCGTCCGTTTCTGTAATTGGGGGCGGTGTCAATTACATTGCCCCCGCGCGCCAGATATCCGGTCAGGGCCTTGATCTGCCGCCTATCGGCCTCGGAATCCTCCGCCCCGGAATATGTACCAAAACCCACATTAGTCAAACTCAAGCAGGCCACCAGCCGAGAGGCCCAGGCGGGCCAGCCGGCCCTCCGGATAAGCCGAGCCGTGCCTTCGGCGGTGGCGCAGCCTTTATAGGGCGTCATGGCAACCGCTCCAAAAACCTGCTCACCACCTCCTGGTCGGTGACCGGGGCGAAATCGTCATCGCCGTATAAATCCAGATATTCCGACCAGACGCCCTCGCAGACCAAATCCAAAAGGCAACCTCGGCAGCGAGGGGATTTGCTTTTGATGCTTCGGCGGCTTTCATTCCAATCCAGCCGCTCGCCGGTCATGGTCATTTCTATGGTAGTGTTTTCATTTTTCAGGCGTTGCCGCATATAATCTAGGTCGATACTCTGTGGGAAAAATTCCGGGGCAGGAAAAACACAAAACGGAATGCTTTCCCATTTCAAAACTTCAAGGGGCCAGTGGTCGCGCTTGATTTCCAGCAAAACCTTTTTCACCTCGGCATAGCGCGGCAGGACATCCCGCAGTTCGGGCAGCGTGAAATCCTCGGCATGAGGGAAGGCGACCAAGGCCTCCTTCAAGCCCAAACGGCGCATGAAATCCAGGGTGGCGGGCAGAGCCGCCAGGTTATGGTTGGAAAGCACCAGCTTGCCGCAGACGGGGAAGCCCAGACTCACCAGATTGCCAAGGCCTTCAACCGTTTCCGCGAAACTGCCCGGGGCCTGGGTTATGCGGTCGTGGATCCCGGCTTCCGGGCCGTGTAAGGCGACCACGAAAAAAACATTCTTCCCCTTCAGGGCCGCCAGTTTTTCCTTGGCTTCGGCTAACCTCCGCCCGTTGGTCTGCACGCCCACGGCCGCGCCGGTGGCGGCGGCCAAATCCAGAATCCGCCAGAAATCTTCCCGGAGGGTCGGCTCGCCGCCGGTCAAAGTGAGGCTGGTCAAGCCATCCGCCCGCCACTTATTAAACAGGGCCTCCAAATCCGCCCAAGCCGTATCCACACCTTGGCCCGAGGCCAGCAAATTTCGCCGCGTCGGCTCCATGACGCAATGCCGGCATTTATTATTGCACGACAAGCCCAATTTAAAATCCACGTGCATAAAAGTTCCTTCAATCCTGGTCCGGAGCGAAATAAGAATCCAAGGGTTCCGGCCGGCTTTTGGCCGGCCAGCGGCCCTTACGGGGTTGGAAAACCGGCAGGGCCAGATATTGCCCCTCAGCCGCCAAGATGAGTTTCCTCTCGGCCAAGCCGTCCAGAACGGCTTCTAAATCAGGGCCGGCCAGCCGGGCCACAATCTCTTTCTTTTGGGGCTTTCGGCAGGCCGCCAGAATTCGGCTGGCCGGCGGCTCCAAGCGGTAATCCAAGGGGCCGGAGTCTTGGCCGAAGACCCGGCGGTCGCTTATCTTAAAACCCTGGGCGTCCCCTCGGGCGGTCAAGAGGGGGGCCTTGGAATCGTAAAGCTCATGCCAGCGTTTATAGGCCAGGTGGGCGGCTTCCAGATCGGCCGCCGCCAAGGGGCTAGGCCGGACATAATCGAAATAAAGCGGCGGATGCCCGGGGCCTAAAAACTCGTGGTGACTGTGAGGCCCGGTTATGGTCAAGCCATGGCTTTCCGGGCGGCGGAAGATCGGCGAACCACGTTGCAATTGAAAGGGAACCAAGGCCCGGGGCGGAGGCAGATGCTGGAGGCTGGGCAACAAAGCCGCCGTTTCCTCCAGTTCGGTTTTGGTCGTCCCGGGCAGATCCAGGATTATGTTGTAAATAATAGTCAATTTATATAGAGCCGAATCACGCAGACAGGCCAGGTTATCCAAAAGTGAGGCCCCCTTGTTGATTTTCTTCAAGGTGGTCGGGTGCAGGCTTTCCACGCCGACCTGAACTGATTTAAAGCCGGCTTCGGCCAGATGGGCCATTTCCCTGGCCGTCAAGGCGCGACATTCGGTGAAACTTTTAAATCGGCCGAGGCTTTCCCGCAAGGCCGGATCGGCCAGAATTTCCGGGGGAAAACTGGTATCCACGAATTCCAGCCAGCGGCTCGGGTAGCGGCGGGCCAGGCCGTCCACCGTTTCCTTCAACCTTTCCGGCGGGCAGGCCAGGCGGCCCGGGGCAATGTTCTGGGCGCAGAAAGCGCAAGCCCCGTGTTCGCAGCCCCGCGAGGCTTCCAGAAGCAAGGTGGCCTTACTCAGGTCTGAAGCGGAGAGGTTTTGAAAATACTCGTCATAATCCGGCTCCAGCCATAGTGGCTCCGGGTCGGCCTCCACAAAATCAGGCGGATCATCCGCCAAGAGCCAGGCGGGCAAGGCCCTTTCCCCGGGGCCGGATATGACCGCGTCTATGAAATCGTTCCGGGCCAAGAGTTCCCGCCCTAAATCCCCGTGGGCCAGGAAGCCGCCGAAGACCACCCGGCAGCCGTCTTTTTGGGCTTCTTCCGCCGCCCAAAGGCTGGCCTGCAATTGATTGAAGGTTACGGAAAACCCCGCCGCGTCAAACCCGGCCCAGGGCCGCTTTATTTGCAGGTCCCGGAGGAAGGTTTCAACCCCGCGCTGAATTTTTTTTATTTGCCGGGGCGTCAATTCCCGGGTCTCGGCCAAGGCCCGCTCAAAAGCCGCCTGGGGAAAATCCGGCCGCCGGTGGGCCGCGAAAAAGGCTTCGCCCAAGAGCGGGAAGAGGTTGTTGGCCACTTTCCAGTATAGAGAGCCCAATATCTTGGCCAGTCGGGGGGCGGCCGGCCAGGTCTTGACTTCCAGCCCCCGCTCTTTCAAGGCGGCGCTCAACAACCCGAGTTGTATGGAAGGCGCGTCGGCCCTCTGCCAGGGCATGGCGAGCAGAAGGATTTTCTTTTTAAACCCCGCCATCAGGCTTCCCCCAGCCACCGGGCCGCTTGGGCCGGGTCGGCCAGATAATCGAAGCCTTCGGGGGTGAGGGCTGCCCGGCAGCGGCAGCCCCCCAGGCAACGATAGACCACCGGGCAGCCTCGGCAAAATTCCGGCAGGGCTTCGAAATCAGCCCAGGCCGCCCGGCAGGCCGCCGCCTTCAAGCCTTCGGCGGGCCGAAGGGGCCGGCGCCGGGAATAGCAGCGGAACAGCCGGCCGGAGGGTTCGACCACCAGGCTGCTGAAAGGCCCGCAGGCCCGGCGGCCATGAAGCAGAGGCACGGCTTCCTCGGGCGAAGGTAGAAGGCAGAAGGGCACGGCCAGATAGACTTGCAGGTCGGCCCAGCGTTCCTCATGGCGCAAGCGCCTTATTTTTTCGATTAGGCCGGCCATTTCCAGCCTAGTGACCGGGCGGCGGCGGCCCGGGGCCGGTTCCGCCCGCAAGGGCAGCCAGCGGAAAGAAGGCAGAGGGTCCAAGAGCCGCTTGAACTCGTCAAAATTTGAAATGGCTTCCGGGAACATGGGCGTTAAAAATTCCACCCGGACCCGGTGGGCCGCGGCCAAGGCCCCGGCTTCCAGCTTCTTTTCCCAAGCCTCGGGCGGGTGCCCGAGGGCGGCCAGGTTTTCGGGGGTGGGGGCCGGCAGGGATATTTTCAGAATATCCAGGTTGGGCCAGAGGTCTTTGAATTGGCGAGGGTTAAACAAGAGGGCGTTGGTGTTCAAGGTGGTGGAGAGGCCCTTCCGCTTGGCCAAGGCCAGGTATTCGGCCAGGTCCGGCAAAAGCAGCGGCTCTCCGCCGGTCAGGCGGACGTTCTCAATCCCTTCCCGGGCCAAGAGGTCAAGATAAGCGGCATAGGCAGAAAACCCCAGGCTTCGGGCGGCTGTTTTCCGCCCGAAGCCCTGGTGACAGAAAGAACAGGCCAGGTTGCAGGCGTCGGTCAGTTCAAATTTTATTTCCAGGGGCGTTTCGGTTGCCTGACCCAGGTTTTCATAAAAAGCCAGATAATTGGCGGCCGCCCGGGGGCCGGCGGCGGCCAGCTTCAGCCCCGAGTCCGTGGCGAAGAATTCCGGCTTGAGACCTTCGGCCCAGGAAAGGCGCAAGCGGTCGGCATCCCTCAAGACGGCCTCTATTTCCCCCTTAGCCCGGCCCGGCCGGTTGTGGCCGGCTATGGCCCGAACCAGGGCTCCGGCTTCTCCCCGGGCCAGGGGCAAGCGGCGGCCGGCCGAAGACTTTAAAAAGGCCCGGGCCAGTTTGGCCCCCAAGGCCGCGTGTTCCGGTTCCGGCCCGTCGCCGGTTCGGGCGGAGTCGTGGAGACAGGCCGCCACCATGGGGGCCAAGGGCGACCGGCCGGCCCGCCAGGCCAAAAAACCGGCCAGCCGGGCGGTTTCGCGGGCATGGTCCAGCCCATGACCCGGCCCTTCCGGGTTCAGATAAAAGGGCCCCAGGGCCGGGCAGAGCGCGCGGTCCAAAAATCGGCGCCAGACCGGGGCGTTAAAGGTTCCCGCCTCGCCCGCCTGCCCCCGGCCGGCCGCGAAAACGGCCAGGGATTCTTCCATTACGCTCAGCGAGGCTATATCCGACCAAGCCATTTCAAAATATTTTTCCGCCTCGGCCTTAAGTTCGGGTGGCCATTTTTGAAAGGCCGGGCTCAGCCTGTTCTCACCCCGCCGCCCGACGACCACCCCATACTCGGCCAGGGCCTGGCGGACGCTGGGAAAAACCCGGCGGTGGACGACCTCGTGAGTTTCCGGGGAACTGTATTCGTAGCCGGTCAAGGTTCCGGCCGGCCGGCAGGAGGCGGCCGCCCGGACCGCATACAAAGTCATGGGCTTATCTAAAAAATCTTCCGCCTCCGAAGACATGACCAGGTAGGTTCGGGGCATGGCCCCTGCGAATTGTTCCACGCCCTGCACCCAGCCCCGGGCCGAAGACAAAGGCAAGCCGAAGCAAGAGGCCACCGCCGGGGAGGGCGAAAGAAAAAGAGGCTCCCCGGCCAGCTTTTCCAGGCCGGGAATGGCGGAGCCGTGGAACATGACCGCCCCCTCCGGCCGGGCCGGAGCATCGGCCAGCCAAACCGGCCTCTCCGGCCCGCCCCTCAGCGCCGAAGCCCGGCCCGCCAAAAAGTCGTTCAGCCACCTCTCCAAGTCCTCCGCCCCTGGCGGCAGGTTGTCGCCTAAAAATTTCAGCATTGAGAGGGGCGTGAAAGCCGGGGAAAAACTCAAATCCACCCGGTCGGGGGGCGGCAATTCAGCCCGGGCCGCCGGCCAGGAATGAATAAAAATCCGGGCCGCCAGGGCCGGCTCAACCAAGGCCACATTTTCGGCCGCCTCTTTCCGGCTTAACCAAGGCGGCAGCACCCAATGAAGGGTTTCCAGCAAACCTTCCCGCAGGGCGGCCAGCAAAAAATTGCCGGAATGGATATGGTCGGCCCGCCGGCCCAGGGGCAGGGCCAGGGGAGAATCCGGCCCGGGGCCGCCGCAGTCCAGGTGGGCGTCGAAATGCCAGCAGTCCCAACCCAGGACGCCCGATTTTTCCCAGGCGGCCAGGGCTTCGACATGCTCTATATGAACGGGGGCGCCGGCCCAGAAATCAAAAAATTCCTCCGGGTCCGGGCTCAAGGTTTTGGGTTGGGAGAGGTGACCCAGCGGGGCGTTCGGGTTCCAGAAAAAATCCAGGTCGAAGTCGTAAAGGACAGGCACGGCGGTTTCTCAGTTGAAACGGATAAGGGCGGCGACCGCTTCGGCCTCCCCCTCGGCCCCGCCTTCATTTAAGGCCTGGGCCGTAAGCCGCCCCTCGGCCCAAGCCAGGCGCAGCCGGGCCAGGGGCCGGGGCGGGCCGGCATAATTCCAGCTGGCCAGGGTTTCCACTATCAGGGGCGGCCCCTCCCGGCCCGGCTCCCAATCCCCAAAGGGGGCTAATTTATGGATGACCCCGGCTAAGTGAAGGATGGGCCGGCTGAGATGCTCCTGGATCAGCGTTATCAGGCTGAACAATTTCAAGTCCCGCAAGAGGGCCAGATAGTCCTGGGCCAGGGCCAGGCTGGCCGCACAATGGAGACGGCAGGGGAAATAATCAGGCAGCGCGGCCAGGCCGGGCGAAAAAAGACGCCCGAAGCGGTTCAGGGGCCAAGGAGCCTCGCCTAAGCCTTGAGTGCCGCTCAAGAATGATTCCGGCCAAGGCCGGCCGTGCTGAATCTCCGTCTCATAATTTTCAGCGCAGCAGGCCGGGTAGCCGTATAGTTTCGCCGCCTCGGCCGCCGGGCAGCCTGAGATTTCCAAATCCACAGCGGCCCGGGTGGCCGAGGCCTCGCCTATGAAGCAGACCCCCAGGTGGCGGCGGGCGGGCGGCGGCCCGGGCGCGATGCGGCTGAAACGGTCGCCCAGCCCGGTCTTGAAGGCGGTTTCCAAATGAAAGGGGGCCAGGGCGTGGGGCCAGGCCAAAGCCTCCAGCCAGTTGTCCAGGCGGGCCAGCCGTCTGGCCGTCCCGGTGAAGCGGGCGACCTTCTTGAGCCCGCCGGCCAAGGCCAAAAGTTCGAGGGCTTCCGTAAATTCAAGGCGCTTTCCGGCCAAGGCTTCTAAAATAGGGACAATCATGGGCCGCGCCTTACGCGAAAACCATAAGCCCCAGCTGGGGGCTGGTCAAGCGGCCTTGGAGCCGCGCCCCGTTTCTCACTTCGAGATTTTGGGGGGCAATGATTTTCAAGCGGTCGCCGCTCTTGAGCAGGGCGGCCAGCACCCCTTCCAGAGAGCATTCCAGAGCCCCGGAGTCATAGTAAAGCCAGGAACCCCGGCGGCGGGCGGCGTTAAAGAGATAAAGCCCCTCATATTCGGTGTAGAGGATGGGTTTTCGGGCTTTTTCCAGGTAAAGCCCGGCCAAGGGCGCGTCATAGGCTTTCAATAGTTCATGGGCCTCCCGGGCCGCCTCGGCCGCCTTTTCGCAAAAAAAAGAGCAGGGGTAAAAACTCAAAAGCCCGTAGCCGAAGTATTGGGCGGCCACATTGTTCCAGGCCGGAAAAACGGCCCGGCCGGGGGCGGCCCCCAAGCTGGCCCGTAGCAAGGGCAACATGAAATCGCCCTGCTCCTTTTCCGCCTGGGGCAAATGCTCCACATAGAAATTTATGCAGCAGTCCGGGTAGCCCAGGAAATGGCCGAAGCGGGCGTATTGGTGCCCATGCTCGGCCTTTTTGGCGGCCAAGACCCCCGCCGGATCCCGCCCGACATAGAGTTGCAAAAAGCCGTCCCAAGGCGAATCCACCGGCGCTTCCAAGCCGTAGCCGCTCACCCAGCCGCCCTTGCCCTGGTCCGGGCTTAAAACCTGTTTCCGGTTATGCAAATCAACCCACAGCCCGTGGCTGTTCAGAAGCCGGACCATTTCCGTCACCCGGTCTTCCGGCAGGCAGAGCCGGGCCACTTTACGGCCGTGGGCGGCCAGAAGCGTCTCCCGCAGGGCCTGATGGCCTAAAAGCGGCCGGATATCTTGAAAGAGGTGGGGAAATATTTCCATGTCCGGTCAATAAGAGCGCCACAGGCGCAGACATTCAGCCAAATTCGGCGGCAGGGGGAGACAATCGCTCACCTCCAGGCCCCGCCGGCTCAAGGCCCGCACATTGCTCCGGGGCAGGAGCAGGCGGCAGCCCCCGGCCTTGGCCCGGCGCAGTTTGAACCTGGCCCCGCCGACGGAGACGCAGCGCAGGCCCCGCACCCGGCGCACCGCCCCGCTGGCTAGTAAGCCCTCCGGCCAAGGCCGCCCCTGAAACAGGCGGTCAAAGGCCAGGAAGAGGGGCAAGGTCCAGGAATTGCCCACCAGGTAGCCCTCCCGGGGCAGTTTAAGGTCCGCCCGCAGTTTTTCCCGTTCCGCCGCCGGCCATTCGACTTGAAAATTGACGGCCCGGGGAAAGAAGCGTTGGGACCAAAGCAGAAAATCAGACAGAAACGACGAAGTCCCGGCCAGGTTCAGGGCCAGGCTGTCGGCCAGCACGAAGCCCCGCCGGGGGCGGGGCCGCAGATGAAAAAAAGTTATTTCCGCCGCCCGGCCGTAACTGACCAATACTGGAAAGCGCATTAGTAGTCAGCATCATATTCGCCACCATATAGGATCGACTTTTCTCTTTTCTTTTCCTCACCGCCGTCTTTCAATATATTCATATACCCCTGCATCTCATTGTAGTAATAGCCCTGGGCAAGGCAATCGGGCGGGGTGGGCAATTCCTCGGGCCTTGAGTAAGCGTTCAAGTTTTCCATGGACACCCATAAAGACGTCTCATCTTTTTTGATGATGGTCATATCTCCATGCCCGGAAAGCAGAGTTTTATATATCCAGTTCATAAATCCTTCGTTCCAGTCTTCATAGTGCTTTTTAAAATAAAACCAACGGTTATGGGGAGCGGCGCTTAACCGGGTATAAAAAGTTTTCGTTTTTTCCAAGCGAGGCCAGGTTTCGTCCACAATTTTGCGCAGGCGCTTGCCCAAGTCGCTTCGGGCGCTGAACGACCCGTCCATGTTTTTCACCACTCCCCCTTCTTCGGCCTCCCGCTCGGCGTCGGCCATTATTTGTTCGAGCCGCCGTATTTCCCCATGCAACTCGACGAATTTCGCCTTCTCGGCCTCGGTCAGCCAGAATTGGGCTAGGCCCAAAGCCTGGCATTGCCGGTAATACGCGTCGGCCGCTTGCCGTTTTTGAAACCAACGGACCGGCTTGACTATGCCGAAATAACAGACCAAATAACCGGCCACTCCCCACAAGGCAATAGTGAACAAGGTTCCCATGTCCAACCTCCATTGAATGTTCGCGATTTTTGGCCCGCCCCGGCACTCTCAAGCGCTCAGGCTCGGCTTTAAGCCGGGCAGCCGCCCTTGGATGTGGCGGATAAGTTTTTTATAGTCGGCGCAATAGATGCTGGGATTACGGAAGCCGGTCTCCGGGCGGTAGCGGTGGGCGAAGTAGCCGCCCCCGCAGGTGGAGGCCAAATCGCAGCCCCGGCACTCTTCCGGCAGAGCCTCCAGGCCGATCTGCCGAATGTTTATCATGGGGTGGGCCAGAACCTTATCCAAATCATGCTCGAAGACGTTGAGGCCCAATTGCTCCACCCCCGGGTAGGCGGCCTTTAAGCAGTCCACCCCCTCGTAGGCCCCGTCGGTGGCGATGGTGATGAGGCCCACCGGCTCCAGGCCGAAGGATTCCAGCGAACCGTGCCCGCCGTAAAGGTGTTCTATTATCTCCTCGAATTTCCGAATGGGTATGCCTTGGCGGGGCCCTTCGAACCAATGGTCGAAGAGCCTTATCAGCCAATCGCCGTAACTTGCGTCCCCGGGCGAGCTTTTGCCGGGCGGCGGCGAGCGCCAGGTGCTGTGGGGCTCCAGAAAATCCGTGGAGGGCGGCTCAAAGCCGGCCAAGTGTTCGAAGATCTCCACCGGGTCGCGCTTTAAGTTGATGACCGTGAGAAACCCGCCCCAAATTTTACGGCCCACGGGGTTCAGCAGGCATTTAAGGCCGGCCAGGGCTTCGTCATAACTGGGCCGCCCATCGGCGAAGACCCGAAACTCATTGTGGGCCTCGGCCGGGCCGTCGAGACTGACACCTATGCAGATGCCCAAATCGGCCAGGGTTCTCACCCATTCGTCGTTCAATAGCGTGGCGTTGGACTGCATGCCAAATTCAATCTCTATCCCTTGAGCGCCGAAGCACTCCCGGGCCAAGCCCGCGGCCCGGCCAAAAAATTCCGACGAGCGCAAGAGCGGTTCCCCGCCGTGGAAACTGAAAAAACAACTTTGGATTCCATGCTTGACTGCGTGGTCCAAAATCCGGCCCACGGCCCGCTCATAAACCTCCCAGGACATTTCCCGGGGTTTGCTTCGCCAAGAGGTGTTGCCGCAGTTGTATTCATAGCAATAGTCGCACATCAGGTTGCAGCGGCTGTGCACCTTGACCAGGAAAGACGACAGGGGCGTGAACCGGGCCGGGTTCATATTTTCAGCGAGCCTTTCCATTTACTTACCTGGCCGTTAAAATAGGCGGAAAACGCCGGTCCGGCCGGTCCAGCTCTGGCCTGTGAAACCAGGCGATTTTTACCCGCCGGCCGCGCCGGTTACCGGCGCGGACGGCGAAACCGCCTCAATGAGAGGTGGTTGAGGAATGAGTTGACGGTCTCCTATCTTTAGAAAGTCCTGCCGTATGGGAATTGTGACTGGCCATGGCTTCCACGCAAGAGACCTCCAGTTGCTTTTTAAGTTTTTCCGCGACGCGCTGAAGAACCTCGTTCTTGGATTCTTCCAATTCCGCCACCACGGCCGGGTCGATGGATTTTTCGGTCATAAGGCAACCTCCTGGTTATTATGAATGGCGGTCAAGCCGCCGGTTGAAATCAAGCACCGGCCTCCGGGGCCGCGTCCCCTGACGAAAACCCAGGGCTCAGGCAAACACCTGGTCCGCTATTTCCGCCCAAGTCAAAAGGTCGTCAATATAGCGGCCGGAGAGGGAACCCTCCCCTCCCGGCTGGGCTTTTTCATTTTTTATGGCCATGACTTCCCGGGCCAGGAGCAGAAGCCCTTCCTTGGTGTTCCAATTGCGATAAGGGGAACCGGAGTCATAATAAAACCAGACGGCGGTTTCGTTGTTTTCGATTTTCCGGCCCGGAAACCGTTTGCGGGCCTCATCTTTCAAAACCAGCAGCCGCTCATGGTAAAGCGCCTTGGCGGCCTCCGCCGGTTGAGCCGGCGGAGTCAAAACGAGCTGGGAGTAGATGAGGGCTCCATAGTAGTTTTCACTGGCCAAGGCCGCCGCCAAGCCTTCCGGCCAGAGGCCCGGCGGCGGAGCCGCCATCAGCCAGTTATCTTTTATATCCACCAAGCGAGGGTGGGGCGCCGGCTTGGGCTGAAGCCGGTTTTGAGGGCGGCTTTGGCCAGGCGCCTCCACCCGGGCCTTGAGCCCCGGCCAGAGGGCGAGTTCGTAAAACTCGGCCGTCAGTTGACGGAAAAAGGCGTCGAAGCCGAAGTGTAGGTCCAGAAAAAGCCCCAAATCGTCCTGATCTTTAACCAATTCTTCAAACAAAATGGCGGTTACTGTTTGGCTCATGCTGCTCTGGTTTCTCCTTCACCGCTTGCCGGTTTAAAATTGTTCTCCACCCAGCCGGTCAAATCAGCCAGAAAATGCCGGACTTTATCCACCTGGCAAGAATCCCGGGCCTCGGCCAGCCAGGCGTTCAAGAATAAGCCGTGACCGCCGTGATAGCCCATGACCACCGGGGCGGCGTAACCGGAGTCGGCCGTGGCCGGCGGGGAACCGTCGCCGGAGAGATAGAGCAAGGCCCGGGGCCGGTCGGGGTATTTTCGGGCCAACTGGGCCTGGTAATCGGCCAACTGCCTTTCCTGTTCCCCGGCCCAGGGCTTGTTTTCTATGGCCAGCCCCCAATGGGGATTGACCAGCAGAATGTCGATGCGCCGCTGGGTGTTATCCAGGTGGCTGGTGGCCGCTTCGGTGACGACGATGGTTTCCGCCAGGGCCGCGCTCTCAAACGGCTGGTTCCCAGGCGGCGGGGCCAAGGCCATCTTTCGGTTAAAGGCGTTGAGGAAGAGCCTTAGAAACAGCTGGCCCTGGCCGTGCCGGCCCCGTGGGTCCAACAGGTCGGCGATGATGCGGGAGAGAGCCAGTTCATCCGGCCAGACATAATGGAACACCGAGAAGCGGGAGGCGGTCAGGCGCTCAATTCTTTCTTCCGCCCGCCCGGCGATGGCCTGGACCGCCCGATAGCGAAGCATGAAATTTTTCAAGGCTAGGGCCGGCCGGTGCGCGGCCTCGGCCCGCACCGCCTTATACCGCGCCAGAAAATTACCGAGCCCCACCTTTAGTTCCTCCGCCGGCTTCATAGCCGCCCACCTAAACGGATTCCTAGAAGCGGATTAGTAGCAAATCTCAATTCTGAACCGGACACCAAGGCGCATTTCAAGTTTTTTACCTTGGGCGACGGACAAAAGCCCGAGGCCAAGGCTACACGCCAAATAGACCATAGCCAAACAAATGACCGGCGCGGATTATTGCAATTAAATAAGTTGGTTAGAGAGAGAGAGAGAGAGAGAGAGAGAGAGAGAGAGAGAGAGAGAGAGCAAGAATCGGGCCAAGACCAAGCCACCGGCCTGGAAAGCTGGTTTTTATTGGTCAAAAAGGCCCGAATAAGACAAGTCATACCAGGCACCTGAAGCTAACGAAATTAAATCAAGTGAGTTTCTAACACAAAATTGGCAAAATGTAAAATTTTTTTCATTCGGCCAGGGCAAGTCGCGGCTTCCGGCCTATCCGGGGTTCTTGAATTATCAGGCGCTAAAGGCCATCTTTTTTAAGAGGGGATATTAAGCCAGTTCACCGTCAATTCGGGTCATTTTGCCCTTCCAGGGTGGCCGGTTTTTCGGGTTCAGCCCCGCCGTAGACGGGATTCGCCTGTGGCGGTTGCAGGTCATCGTCCAGATCATAGCGGGCGATATGTTTTCGCCACATGGGGGCGGTTAGAACCATGAACCGTTCCAGGCGACTTTTGTAGTCGTTTGGTCTGACCACAATATTGAAGGACGGGAAGGAATCGAAAAAATTAAATGAATCCCGTTCAACCATTGATCTGAAAGAGAGCAAGTCTATCGGGGCGTCATCCAACTGGAATTCAAAGAAAACGTCTTCTCTAGGGTCAATTCTTCGGCGTATTCCGACCTGACGGTGAATTTTTTTAAATGTCAGGATTTTACCGTTTTTTAACGCCTTGGCGATAGCCAGTTGTTCAAGGCTGGTTTGATTGACTGCCGCTTGAATCAAAACGCTGGTTTCCGGGTTGGGATTATAAATGCGTAAAAGCTGTTTACCAGAAGTCTTGACGAACGATTTCGCCACCGGCTTCCGGTTGCCGAAAGCCTTTAAAGCCAGAAGACCGGAGAACAGGGCGGCCAGGATGGAAGCGAAAACGGCCATCATAAACTCTCTTATCCGCCCTTGTGGGCCTGGAACAAACCTTAAATGACCGAAAACACAACAAATAAGTTTATCACCCCGGCCCGGAGCCGTCAAGATGACTTAAAAATCTGGCTGGCGGAGCGGAATTTGACCCTGGCCTAGCTGGGCCAGGCCGGCCTAAACCTGGAGGCGGCGCTTGGCTCGGCCTCCTGGGGGCGCTTCCAGGTCAAGGGTTTCAACTGGCGGGTCCGCGGGTTCCAATCCCTCCAGGACTTCATCAACGCCATGTATCGGGACGAGGCCGGCCACTTGGCCGCCTGCCTGGGCTACCTCAAGGGGACCGGGCTCATGCCGGCCTTGAAGCGCCTGGATTGGGCGGTGTGGCCGGCTGCTACAACGGCCCGGACTGCGCCGCCAATAACTACGATGCGAAATTGGCCCGGGCCTACGCGGGCGAACTTCGGTCGGCGCCGCGGCTGGCCAATTCCGACAAGGCCGAGCTGCGGGCCTGGCTGGAAAAATATACGGTCGACAAGCAGGGCAATCTGATTTTTGGTTTACCAGTTGGTTTATCAATATGGTTTACCAAAAGGTTCAAGGGCCTCCAGGATATTCCCGGAGACCCTTGATTTTATTGGAGCTGGCGACAGGACTTGAACCTGCAACCCCCTGATTACAAATAATATTCGGGGCCATTTTTCCGCTTTCTTTAAAATCCGTAAAAACCGACTTCCTCCGAAATGCCTTGAAATATAAGGGTAATGTGTGCTATAAATTCCGTGGGAGGTCCGAGGGAGAGTAGGCCGGAAAGCCTTATATTTCGGTGATGCGTAGGCAAAACGTAGGCAAAAATGACCAGGTTTTGGTGCCTTTGAGCACATGATTGGCATCCGAAACAAGAGAAAATCATTCCAACCAGGGGGGCAAACATGACGCGCTACACCAAAACCAAATTCACCGGGGTGTTCTGCCAGCAGTCGGCGACCCGCCGCCACCAGGGCCGTCCCGATATGGCTTGGTATATTGTATATCCGGTCAACGGCAAGCGCAAATGGGAAAAAATCGGCTGGGCCTCGGAAGGATACACCGCCGCCTTCGCCCATCAGGTCCGGGCCGAAAGAATTCATGAGGGTCGCGGCCATAGTGAAATAGCCTCCGCTTCCGGCCGCGACTATACTTTGGATGAAGCCTGGGCCATTGTCGAAGAGCGGCATTCGCGCCACCTGGGCATGTGGAAAGATGAAAAATCCCAGTACAACAAACACCTTGGGCCGAATCTTGGTTCTCTGTCCTTGTCCGCCATCAAGCGGGAAGATGTTGAAAAAATAAAGGCTGACCTCATGGATAAAGGCAAAGCCCCCGCCACAGTCCGGCATGTCATCGGTCAACTCGGCCGTATCTACAATTTCATGACCAAATGGGAACTGTATAAAGGGGACAATCCGACCGCCCATGTGGGTTTGCCGCGAGCCGATAACCGCCGTTCCCGTTTTTTGACCAGGGAAGAAGCGGAAGCTCTTTTGTCCACGCTCAAAGCCCGCTCCAAGTACGTTTATCACATGGCCATGTTCAGCCTCTATACCGGCATGAGGGCCGCCGAAATAATGAACCTTCGAGGGGAGCATGTAGATTTGCCTGGAGGCCGGGTAAGAGTTGTTGACACCAAAAACAAAAAAGACAGGACCGTCTATCTTCCCAATCCGCTTAAGGAGATGCTGGCCAATTTCGACCTTAAGCCGGGGGCTCTGGTTCTACGGCGTCCCCTTGGAGGAACCTATTCCCGCGTCAGCCATCTTTTTGATCGAGTGGTGAAGGAACTTGGATTTAACGCGGGCATAACCGACCGCCGGGCTTTGGTGGTTTTT
>Ga0268262_10003244_pt1 | contig 17791 bp, 16 predicted proteins | sample TergutNc150P3_FD_190354 | JGI IMG/M metagenome (GOLD analysis project Ga0268262, IMG submission 190354) | Nasutitermes corniger P3 segment gut microbial community from laboratory colony in Florida, USA - Nc150 P3 (SPAdes) (version 2) | ecosystem: Host-associated > Arthropoda: Insects >...
GAGGCGTCTTAATATGGAATTGAATTTCAGGAATGTACCATATTTCCGACGTAAACGGCGCGTTAAAGAAGATACAGGAATTCTCAAAGTCAAAAGGCGTTAATATAAAAGAATTGCGGCGTGTATAGGCATGGCGGGACATACAGACTTCACCGATGATTCCGGCTTTCCCTATGCCTTATTAAGTTCTTTCATCAGGCCTTTTTCAATAAGAGCTTTTCTTATCGCCAACTGTAATTCTTCGGACTGTTCCTTTAATAAAGGATACATATTAATTCCTTCCTCTTTTTCAGATTTTCCGATAACCCACACAAAAGTATCATTATCGACATCTTTTACCAAATATACCTTCATAATATCCCAATCAATTACCCGATTTATCATCGTAATTAATCTGAAATCTCCCATCAATACCAATTCTTCCGGGACAATAAATTTATTTAATAACCCTTGCAATTCAGGATTGGTTTTGTATTGTTCCAACAGTTCCTGATAAATCTTGTCTTCTTTCGATGTAATTTCAAAAACTTCGATTTTCATAAAGGCTCTCCTTTTTACTCCTCTCTAACGAAAGCCGGCATATTTCGGTATATTCCTCTTTTGTGAGTTTGCCGACATCGACAAAATTAAGCGCATGACCATCCTGCTTTACCGCATCAAAAAACAATTCCTTTGTTTTAAAATTATCCGGTACGTACTCAAGAGCTGTGCCCCGGCTGGCAACCGCCAGGCAGCAAAATTCTTCCGACATCAATGGCGAGGGCAGTTCCTTAAGCCAATAACCGTTTTTGGATACCGCTATGCGCCAGAGCTCCGGCGTGCGGTACTGTTCGGGTATTCTTTTAATCGCGTCTGCGTGGGATTCCACCGCCTGCTGGCACAAATCGCCGGTTATATATTTCACCGGCACATATTCGATAACCCTTCCGTCCTTTTGCGCTGCCGCAAGGCAGATTTCCCTCGTCTTCAATTTAGCGGGAATGGAATTGAGCGCAAAGGCATCGGTTTCAAGGGCGGCGTTGTATAAAGTTTCTGTTTTGAATTCAGGCGGCGTAAATTTAATTGCCGCGCTGTTGTTTTTAACAGCTTCAAGACAAAGTTCCTGTGTACGCAGCTTTTCAGGCACATATTCAAGCATTTCTCCGTTCACCCTGGCCGCAGCAATGAAAAAATCTTCTGTTTTGACGGATTCCGGTATATTTTCCACAATTGTGGAATATAGAAGGGGATGCTTGCTTAACATGGCAAGGCAATTTTCTTTTGTGTAATATTTTTCCGGGACATCGTCGTTAAGTAAGCTTAATCTCTGGTTCTTAACGGCTTCTATGTAAACTTCATCAGTCTGAAACGCCGCGGGTACGTATTCAACGGCGTTGCTGTGCCGTCTGACGGCGATAAGAATAATTTCCTTTGTCAAAATATGAGGCGGAATATATTTCAGTGCGTAACCGTTATTCCTGACCGCTTCAAGGCACAGCTCACTGGTCTTGAGATCTTCGGGAACGCCTTCAAGATTTGTACCGTTAATACGGATACAGTTAAGGCAGAATTCAGGGGTTTTGAATTTATCCGGGACGAATTTAAGCGCTGAACCGACGGTTCGATCATTTTGCAGGGCTTCAACACATAACTCAAAAGTTCTCATTTCTTCGGGGAGGGCTTCAAGCGCGTTGCCGTTTTTTCTGACAGCCTCCCTGTTTACTTCCTCTGTCATTGGCTGCGACGGAATTATTAAATCGAATGAAAAGCTCTCGGTGCCTGTCAGGTATTTAACGTAAAAATCGGCGGTTCTGATATGCTCCGGAACAAATCGTAACGCAAACTTGCCCATATACCCATTAAGCGCCGCAATGCAGATTCCATGGGTTTTAAGCGCCTCTGGCACATATTCCAAAGCGCTGTTATAATGCTTAACCGCCGCAAGGCATAATTCCGTTGTGCGTAACTGATAGGGTACATATTCAAGCGCGCCGCCGTGACTCTTTACCGCCGAAAGGCAAAGCTGTTCTGTTTTTTGTCTGTCGTCAAGGTGGTGCAGCGAAAGTCCGTTGTTTTTAATTACCCCGGCAATAACTTTCTCCGAACGGAATTCAACGGGAATGTAATCCAGGGAATAGTTTTTTTCCAGGGCCGCCTTTTCGCACATTCCCTCTGTGATAAATTCGTTGGGTATGTGTTTTAATACTTTTGCGTTTAACGCAAAGGCTTTTCTGTAGAACTCTTTGGACAATAGAGCCGCGGGTACATGCTTGATCGCCAGCCCCTGCCAGTCATTCTTTATAGCGTCAAGGCAGACTTTCTCACTTTTGTATTCCTCAGGGACGAATTCAATAGCGCTTCCGTTTACGTTATTTCCGATGGCGGCATCCAGCAGCTCCGCCGTCTTATGTTCTTCCGGCACATGTTCCAGCGCGCGTCCGCTTTCTTTTACCGCCGCAAGGCAGAGTTCATACGTTTTAAATTCCTCAGGCACATATTCCAGCGTCCATCCGTATTTTGTTACAGCCGCAAGGTATATCTCATAAGTTTTAAATTCTTCCGGCAGGTATTTAACGGATTCCGAATCATCCCTGACCGCGTCAAGGCAGAGTTCTTTTGTAATAAACTTTTGCGGTATCCAGGCGAGGGGGCATTTTATCTCTTTTTTTGTTTCCGTAAAGTTTAATTCTTTCGGAGACACCGCAAGGAGGCACAGCTCTTTGGTCTTTAGCGGTTCAGGCACAAATTTAAGCATTCGGTGATCTTCCTTTACCGCTTCTGTACACATTTGTGGGGTTTTCAGTTTTTCCGGCACGAACTCAAAAGCCCATTTGTCATTTTTCACGGCTTCAAAACAAAGTTTCTCTGTTTTGAATTTTTCAGGTACAAATTCAAGGGCTTCTCCCTGCTGTTTTACCGCCATTTGACACAGTTCTTCGGTCTTTTCATTTTCATCGACATACTTGAGCGCGTAATAATAGTTAAATACCGCCTGTTTGTACATTTCCTGTCTTCTCATTTGGGCGGGAACATACTGAAGCGCCGCGCCGTTTCTTTTTGCGGCCAGAGCGCATAGCTCCGGCGTTAAGTATTCATCAGGAACAAAGAAAAGGTTATAGGAGCTTATTTCTATCGCGATTCGCCAGAATTCAGCGTCCTGTTTTACTGCGCCCACGCTTTTTTCAGCCGCCATTTTCGCGGCTTCCTGTTCCGCGGCCTCGGGGCTTTCAAAGAGCAGCTTTTTAGCGTTTGGAGGCATACGCCAATTTTTCGCTTCTTCGGTTCCTGCTTCCAGCATTAAATCAGGCCAAAAACCATCGTACTTGCTTCCTTCTGCGGTGAAGCAGTCACTGCCTTCAGCGCGGAGCGCCCAGAATGTGCCGTCTTTATATTCGTAATATGCTTTCATTGCCGCCTCCTTTTTTTCTTGCGAATGTAAACATGTATATAATATAAAAACTTCACCATGTCATAGAGCACCGAACGCCAATCTTTCATGTCTTACAGTTCCAATGATGATGTCTTGTTACCGTAAATCCGGCAGAACCTATATTAATTAAATTAAAATAATCTTTAATCAAATTAATAATTTTTTCATCTTCTGCAAAACAATCTTCTCCAACCCAAATCCTGAAAATATTTTTTTCATAATTAACCCTGCCTCTGGGAATACTCTTGGGCATATCAAATTCGGCATGAACACCGATTGGATCCAACCTTTCGGGTTTTGATAAATCTTCGTTGCTTATTTCCAATTCACCTTCGGTTCTTATTATTTTTGTAAAATCCTGAGAAAACCAAAATAAGCCTATTCGAGCAGCGCCCTTTTTTACATCTTGTTTGTTTAATTCAGATTTTTCCATAATTTACTCCTGCTATAAATCTACAATTTTCACAGTGTCATATAATGACATCATGAAAACGCCATATTGATAATAATTCACCTATAATATGCATAACTTTTACAATGGACTTGTTCGACAACTTGGTTAGTTGTCTCACAAGTTTTTTAACAATGTCATTATATGACACTGTCATAAGCTTATATAAAATAATAAAAACTGAAATTCTTGTGCAAATTAAAGGAGGCGTCTTGATATGGAATTGTATTTTAGGAACGTGCCGTATGGCAGAGATACAAGCCAAAGATTTGATATGGTATGCGCGGGAAATAACGTTCATGCCGTTGTATATATTCACGGGGGCGCATATTTTACAGGCAATAAGGACGAATATCCTTTGTTCCTTATGGATTATTCTGAAAATTACTTATTTGCTTCCATAAATTACAGAGTAATAAATACCGGGAATACCATTCACATGGGGAGTATTATCTCCGATATAAACAGCGCATTAAAAAAGATACAAGAGTTCTCAAAGGCAAAGGGCATTAATATAAAAGATTTTATACTCATAGGACATTCGGCGGGAGGGCATATAGTGTTACTATACGGGTATAAATATTTTAAGGAGAATGAAAATATAAAAATTGCGGCGTGTATAAGCATGGCGGGACCTACAGACTTTACCGATGATTCCGGATGGTCTTCAATGACAATGTGGGGCAAAGACGAAGAAGAAAGACTGTCATTTTTGTCATGGATGGGTACGAGGCTGACCTGCCATCCGATAGCACTCAAACAGCGCAATTGGACAAAACAGGCGGATTATCCAGAGTTTGAAAAATACATAACTGAAATTTCTCCGATAGCGCATGTATCAAATAATGGGAAAATTCCCCCTACTCTGCTGGTTCATGCCAGAAATGACGATCAAGTTCCTTATAGCAATGCAATCAGGCTGAAAACCATATTGGAAAAAGCTTCCGTGCCTCATAAATTGATAACGCCGGAAGGCAGCGGAGATAATCATATGCTGGGCGGGAAAGTTGACAAAGACAATGAACCGATAACATTTAACGGTCAAACATGGGTAAAGAAAGCGAAAGAATGGCTGGAAGCGTATTTAAAATGAAAATAAAAAAATCCTGTACACTGACAGAACTTTTTAATATTATAATTCTGACAAGGATAAATTAAGGAGATTCCGTGAACCTGTCCAAATCCCGCTACTGCAAGGGAATTCGATGCCCAAAGATACTCTGGCTGGACGAACATAAAAGCGAAGTAAGGGATGAATCCGTATTTAACAGAAAAATTCTTGATACTGGGAACAAAGTCGGCGATTTGGCAATGGGCTATTACGGCGCTTACAGCGAAGTTCCCTACAATAACGATAAATCGGTAATGATTGCCGAAACAAAACGTCTTTTGAACGCCAATACGCCAATAATCTGCGAAGGCTCTTTTTCATTTAACGGCAATTTTTGCAGTGTCGACATACTTCGCGTTTGCGGCGGCGAGACAGAAATTACCGAAGTTAAAAGTTCGACCGATATAAAACCAATCTATTATGACGATATTGCGTTCCAATACTATGTCCTTTCTTCATGCGGATTAAACGTAAAAAAAACTTTTATAATGCACATAAATAACGAATACGAAAGACAGGGAGATATCGATCTTACAGGGCTTTTTACAGCGCATGACTGTACGGAAATAGTACTCTCCCTGCAAAAAAATATTGCCGTCAATATCGAACGCTTTAAAAAAAGCTCCGAAGAAAATAATGAACTTGATATTGAAATAGGGATTTATTGTTTTGAACCTTACGAATGTGAATACCGCACCTACTGCTGGAAACATATTCCAAAGAACAGCGTATTTGATATTTCGGGACATGCTCTGCGTCGGGATAAAAAATTCGATCTGTATAAAAGGGGTGTTATAAGCTACAAACAACTCCTTGAAAGCGGAGAAAAACTGAATGACGCAGCTCTTCTGCAAATAGAAACTTTTGTTTACAAAAAACCGCCTGAAATTAACAAGGATGCTATACGGCTTTTTCTTGACACATTAAGTTGGCCTCTTTATTTTCTTGACTTTGAGACTTTTAAAGAAGCAATTCCGCCGTTTGACGGACTGCGCCCCTATATGCAGGTTCCTTTTCAATATTCGCTCCATATTCAGAAAACTCCGGACGCAACGCCTGAACACAGGGAATTTCTCGCAAAAGAAGGCATTGATCCGCGCGTAGAACTTGCTGTAAGTCTTTGCGAGGATATTCCCCGAAACGTCTGCGTACTTGCGTATAACATGAGTTTTGAAAAAAGATGTATTAAAGAATTAGCGCATTGGCTTGAAAAACAGGGCAAAAATGAAATAGCCGCACATTTAGTGAATATACACAACAATATCAAAGATCTTATGAAACCTTTCCAACACCGCGATTACTACAGTTTTGAACAGGACGGATCCTTTTCAATTAAAAAGGTACTGCCAGCTCTTTGCCCTGATGATCCTGATCTTGACTACAATAAACTTGATCTTGTACATCACGGCGGCGAAGCTCAGACTGCCTACTCCGATCTGTCGGAAAAAAATCCTGAAGAACGGAAACATATACGGACGTCATTACTTGCATACTGCCGCCTTGATACTCTTGCGATGGTAAAAATTCTTGAAAAATTGATAAACATCCGCTTGTAATAATAAAAAAATTCTTTACGAAAAAGCGTATTCCCGTTATCTAATGATTATATAAAAATAGGAAAAATACACTACTGCATTATTGCAAAGACGCACTATGTACGCTGTTTTTTAAATAAAAGCAGGATTGAATGCCAAATCCTTTTAAAGATATTTCCTTTTTCGTATTCACGAGCCGTGAATAAAGGAACACGGTTCAATTCTCCGTATTCATCAGAAATAACAAGATATCCTACCGCCGTGTCCTGCTTAAGCGGAGCGATTAACGGCTCCTGTATCAAATATTTAAAAACAAGCGTATTCGCGCGGTCGAACGGAGATGTAAAATCAGGAGTACCCGCCAGTTTAAGTTCTACATAGTCCGCCCTGCCCTTCCACAGACGCGGTCTTTCTATATCGTCTTTTTCAGGGCGGATTGTTTTAAAATTGTCAAAAGCCCACGTAAGAAGACGCATACCGTCATTGTCGCGGTTTCTTCCGTTGTCCGCTCCCATAGTTACTAAAATAAAACGGGTTTGATTTCTCTCGGCCGTAAGCGCGATATTGTAACCGGACTCGTCAATATAGCCTGTTTTCAATCCGTCAACGCCGGGAAATGTTTTAAGCAGGTTGTTCCTGTTCTCCTGCGTAATTGTCTGCGGGTTGTTTTTATACGCCTGCGATACGTTAGCTGCCATTGGATATGAAAATTCTTTTACCGAATGAAATTCAATCAATGCTTGCGGGTGAAGTTTTATGTACTGCCGGCAAAAAAAGGCAAACTCTTCCGCAGTTGTCATATTGTACTCGGAAATTCCCGACGCTTCCGTAAAACGCGTAACTTTAAGCCCCAAGCGGCGCGCTTCCGATGTCATATTAGAGGCAAAATCTTCCATTGTCGGAGCAAAACGCAGAGCTACGGCGACTGCAGCGTCGTTTCCGGACGGTATAGCCATTCCAAGCAATAATTCACGCAACGTTACAATTTGTCCGGGCGCGAGGAACATCAGGCTTGAACGCGGCGGCTGGCTTCTTGCCCAGCTTTGCACCGTAACAGGAACAATCTCATCCCATGATGCCCTTCCCGCGTCAATTTCATTCATGGCAATGTGCATGGTCATAAGCTTTGTTAATGAAGCGGGAGGAATCTCCTCATAAGAATTTTTTGAATAAAGCAGCGCTCCCGTATTAGCGTCAATAAGCGTTGCCGCTTTTGAAAGTATTTCAGGCGCGTTTGACGTATACGGAGCAAGAAGCGGCGGAGCGCTGAAATACTGCGCTGAAAGAAAATACGGTATAAAGCCAAAAAATAAAAGCAGAATTCTCAAAATTCAGCCTGCCCTACTGCGCGCGGATACGGTATTACATCGCGGATATTTACTATGCCGGAAATGTACTGTATGAGCCGCTCAAAACCAAGACCAAATCCCGAATGGGGAACAGAACCATAGCGCCGCAGATCAAGATACCAGTAATAATCTTCAGTCTTCAAATTCATTTCTTTCATGCGCCTGACAAGTTTTTCAAGATCATCTTCGCGCTGCGAGCCGCCTATTATTTCACCCAGACGCGGTACAAGTACGTCCATAGCGCGGACAGTTTTACCGTCATCATTTTGTTTCATATAAAAAGCTTTTATATCTTTGGGATAATCCGTAACGATTACAGGACCGCCGGCGACTTTCTCCGTCAAAAATTTTTCATGCTCGCTTTGCAAATCACTTCCCCAATGCGGTTCAAATTCAAAAGAAACTTTTTTTGAAGCGGCGGCTTTTTCCAGTTCCTTAACGGCCTCCGTATATGTGATATGAGAAAATTCTGCGTTAGCTGTATTCCTAAGGCTTTCTATAATTCCTTTCTCAATATGCGCGTCGAAAAATTCAAGTTCATCCGCGCATTCCGTAAGTGCGGCGTTAATTATATATTTCAGGAAGTCTTCCGCAAGAGACATATTATCATTAAGTTCCGCGAAAGCGATTTCCGGCTCCACCATCCAGAATTCCGCAAGGTGGCGTGCTGTATTTGAATTTTCCGCCCTGAATGTAGGCCCAAAGGTATAGACGCGCGAAATCGCCGCGGCATATGTTTCAGCTTCAAGCTGCCCTGAAACCGTCAAAAATGTTTTCTTTCCAAAAAAATCTTTTGAGTAGTCAACGCCGTTTGCGCCTGTTTTTGCAATACCTGAAATATCAAGCGTCGTTACCTGAAACATCGCTCCCGCCCCTTCGCAGTCGCCCGCTGTGATAACCGGCGTATGAAGATAATGAAAGTCTCTTTCCTGAAAATATCGGTGAATTGCAAACGCCATTTTACTTCTAAGCCTCGCCGCCGCGCCGAAGGTGTTTGTACGCGGACGCAGGTGCGCAATTTCGCGAAGGAATTCCAATGAATGCCGTTTTTTTTGCAGAGGATACGCCTGTATATCAAGTTCCGGAATTTTTCCGCTTATGTTTTCAGCAGGCGCGTCGCCTAATACTTTTAATTCACAAGCGGCGATTTCAACCGCCTGACCTGAAGACGGAGAAGGAACAAGCCGTCCCTTTATTTTTACCGAAGCTCCTGTTGTAAGCTTTGAAAGATCAGTTTCCGTCTGCGCATCAAGACCTGCAGCGCGGTCAAATGTACATTGAATACCTGCAAAACAGGAGCCGTCATTCACTTCTACAAAAACGAGAGTTTTCATATCCCGTTTGGTTCTTACCCAGCCTGAAATTTCAATTTCCTGAGACTGAGGCGTTTGTGCAAGTATATATTTAACAAGTTTAGGTAACATTGTCTTATTATACAAAATGATTAATATATATGGAATAGCCGGAAGATACTGCAATACAGAAAAATATGTTAAAATAAACCTTAACCATGTTAACAGACGCGCATTGCCATCCATTTGATCTTTACAGTTGTTTCCCTCAGGTAGAAGAAGGCGAATCTTTATACGTTACCGCCGCGGCAAGCGCCTGCGATTTAGATGAATTTGCGTATAATGAAGAATTGGCAAAAAGCCGCGCCGCAGGGAATCTGGCTCCGCTTTTACCCTGTTTTGCAATTCATCCGCAGCTTCCCGTCGTTAAAATTTTTGACGGCAAGCCTTTAACTAATGATGAAATTAACAACTACCTTGAAACTCTTAACAGGTTAGCGGATGCCGGCAGGCTTGCCGCAGTCGGCGAGTGCGGATTCGATCTTTTTAACGCGTCTTTCAGAGAAACAGAAGCCGTTCAGGACAGGATTTTTTCCGAACATCTAAAAACCGCTCTTTGTCATGAGCTTCCGGTTGTACTTCATGTTCGCCGCGCGATGTATAAAATTTTTGCATATGTAAAAATTCTTTCAAAGTGCAAGGCTGTTGTTTTTCACTCATGGTCCGGCACTTTTGATGAAGGAATGTCTGTCTTAAGGCACAAGGTAAACGCGTATTTTTCTTTTGGTAATACAATCCGTAACGGCCACAAACATGCTATGCAATGCTGTTCAGAATTTCCGGTGGAAAGGCTTTTAACAGAAACTGACGCTCCTTTTCAGCCTTCACGCGGACAAAATTTTTCCTGCTGGACTGATCTGCCTTATATCGTTGAAAAAGCCGCTTCCCTGCGCAATGTGCCTGCAAAGGAGCTTGAAACACAAATAGAGATTAATTTTAATAATGTTTTTAAAAGCTTCAGAAATTCTTAATACCGGCAAACGCCGTGCAGGTTTTACACAGTTTGTGATATTGAAATATTTATAATTTTATTGTATTATCAATGCTGCTGCAAAAAGCGGTAAATTACCTATATATAATGTAAATAAATTTGTTGGAAGGAGTTTTTTATGAAAAAATCAACTGTCATTATATGGTTATTTTGTTTAGCATATATTTTTTTATTGTCATCATGCGGCATAAGCAAGGATAAAATGGCTCAAGGCATAAAAGAGAGTTTTCAGGAGAAAATGGATACAGATCCAAAATATAAAAAATACAATATGAAAGTTCAAAAAGTTTCTTTGATAAAATCAGGTTCAAATTCATACGACGGATATGTAAATGTTTTATTGGATGATGAAATACATGATGTTTTAATATCCGTAACAACTGAAGGATCATCATATAATTGGGAAGCAAAGCCGTTAGCTTTCAGTTTCCTTGTGCAATATGAATTGAAAAACTTTGATTGGTAAATGAATCTTTTCCGTAACCGACTTTGCGGACGGACACTAATTAATTCTCGTCATTCGATAAATTTTCTTTTTCCGTCTCGTCAAGTCCGTACTCGGCAAGTTTGCGCAGGAGCGTTTTGCGTCCGATTTCAAGCATATTTGCGGCTTTTGTTTTATTTCCGTCACAGTGGGAAAGGGTTCCGCGTATTATTATTTTTTCACACTCAGCCATATTCGCGCCCAGCTTTATGTTTATCCAGCCTTCATCGCTTGAACTGCGCAGGGGCGGCGGTAAATCTTCTACTGTGATAACTTCCGACTGGCACATAACAACAGCGCTTTCAATACAGTTGCGCAATTCGCGGATATTTCCCGGCCAATCATAGGCATAAAAACGCGAACGCACTTTTTCATGAATGCCATTTATTGTTTTTCCGTTCTCAGAGGCAAATTCATCCAAAAAAGATGCCGCAAGCAGAGGAATATCATCTTTTCTTTCGCGTAACGGAGGAACATTAATATTTACAACATTCAGGCGGAAATACAGGTCTTCACGGAAATTGCCTTTTTCAATTTCTCCTTTTAAATCCTTGTTGGTAGCAGTTACAATTCTCACATCGGTTTGAATCGTCTGCTCTCCTCCTACACGTTCAAATTTCTTTTCCTGCAGGACACGAAGCAGTTTAACCTGAATGTTCTGATCAATCTCGCCTATCTCGTCAAGAAAAAGCGTTCCGCCGGAAGCAAGCTCAAAACGCCCCCGCCTTTGAGAAACTGCTCCTGTGAAAGCTCCCTTTTCATGACCGAACAATTCGCTCTCCAAAAGCGAAGATGAAAGAGCCGCGCAGTGTACCTTAATCAGCGGTTTTTCCTTTCTAGGAGACAGTTCGTGTATTGCGTCGGCGACAAGTTCCTTTCCGACTCCCGACTCGCCTGTAATTAAAATTGAAGCTTTTGTGGGAGCGACTTTGTTCATTATGTCGAAAACCTCGCGCATTTTATGAGAGTTGCCGATGATCGATTTAAATTGCTTTTGCCTTCTCAGTTCTTCTTCCATTCTCCTGTGCTGAAAAAACAATTCGCGGTTTTCAAGCGCCCGCTTCACTTTCATGGAAAGATGGTCCAAATCAACCGGCTTGGAAAGAAAATCCCACGCTCCGTCCCGCATGGCGGCGACAGCCTGTTCTATCGTGCCGTGTCCCGTAAGAATGATTACGGGAAATCCCGGAACTTGCGTCAATATCCGGCACAAAAGTTCTTCGCCTGAAAGACCCGGCAATTTTAAATCCGTTATTACAAGATCAATGTCGCCGTTATTGAAAAGTTCCCATCCTTCATCCCCGTTTTCCGCGCAAACAACATCATAGCCGTCTCCGTTCAGGAATTCGGCAAGCCCTTCACGGATATTTTTTTCATCGTCAATTACAAGAAGGCGGAAATTCATTTGTTTTCTCCATTATTAACATTTATATCTTTTTTGCGGTTTTTTTCAGCAGCGGCAGAAGGCGTTTTTATTTTGTTTACCGCGACATTCGCGTTATATGCAATCATCTTAGTCTCTTTCTGCGGTACAGGCAGTATTATCCTGAATTCCGTCCCTCCCTCAGGCTCTGAATCAACAGTTATTTCACCCTGATGTTCCCTGATTATCTTGTAGACCTGCGTAAGCCCCAGCCCGGTTCCCGTATCCTTTGTTGTAAAATACGGCTCAAATATTTTTATAAGATTTTCTTTTTTTATTCCTATGCCCGTATCGCATACGGATATTCGTATCTCATTATCAGCAAAATTTGTCGCTATTGTAAAAACCCCTCCCTTGGGCATTGATGCCTGTGCATTTTTAACAAGATTAAGCAAAGCCTGCCTGAATAAACGTTCGTCTATTAAAATTCCCGGAATATTATCGTCAAGTTCAAGAAGACATAAAATTTTCGATTGTTCCATCTCTATTTTTACAAATTCCATAACCTGCGAAATAAGCTCATTTACATTTTCTTCCCTTAATTCAAGCTGCATAGGACGCACCGCAAAAAGAAAATCCACAACAATACGGTTCAGTCTTTCCAATTCCTCTTTTATAACATTTAAGTACTTTTCGGTTTTATTTTCGGTATATTTAATTTTTGTCAATGTTTTCTGCAAAAGCTGAAGATGAATTGAAATTGAACCAAGCGGATTTTTTATTTCATGCGCAACGCCGGCTGCAAGCGTTGTAAGGCTTGCAAGATTTTCAGCTCTTCGCAGTCGGGTTTCCGTTTTTCTCTTTTCCGTAATGTCTTCTATATATATAAGAGAACCTGTTATCTTACGGTCCTGAACAAGCGGCAATACGTTAAACGAAAGCAGCCGCTCTCTTCCTTTGTTTACAATGTAAATTTCCCTGTTAATAACCCTGTCCCTGTTGAGAAGGGTCTCTTTTAAAAATCCTGCAATATATTCATCTTCAACGCTTGAGTCGATTTCTTCGCCTTCGCTGTAATTAATTGGAAAAATCATCTGCGCATACCTGTTTGCCATTACAAGCCTGTTTTCTTTATTACAAACAAGGATTCCCGCGTTTATAGAATCAAGAACATTTTCAAGAAGTCCGATTTCCTTCACTGCGGAAACCAGAATTTCGCGGCGCTGTTCATTATTGAGTTTATCAATTTTTTTTAACGCCCGTTTGAAAAAACCAACCATTTTTTCCTATACCATATTCGTTTTTAATTTATGGACAAGCGATTCAAGGGCTAGAGTCGTATTCTGATTTAAAATATCGACTGCCGTTACAGTTTCGCCGATGTATTTTTTAAAAACACCGTTAAGCGCAACACACCCGGGATCGTCCGCTTCTCTTGAAACAGAGGCAATTAAATCCAGACAAATCTTCAGGAAGCGAGGTAATGAATCATTTTCAAAATTACCGCTTTGGACAAGCAGAGTTTTGACAATACCTGAACTTTTTTCCGCGCGTTCAATTCCTGTTTCTCCAGCTATAGGCGCATAACGTTCTTTCAGCGCGGTTATTATTACGGGAACTGATTTTGCGTTTCCCGCAGCGGCAATCCGCACAAGTGAACAGATAAACCATGCGGCAAGGGGATACAATTTTTCAGTATTTTGCGGTAGAAAAGATTCTATATAGGCGTTTATTAGGGATCCTTCCGTTTTTTTTTCTTTTTCGTTTACCTTATCCTGAAATACCCTGCGAATTATCTCTTTTTCGCTCTCTATACTTCTTTTCAAAAAACGGTACGGCCTGAGCCGGGATAAAATTGTAGGGATGATTGCTTCACGCCGCTGCGCCGTTAGAACGATACTTACAGTTGAAGGCGGCTCTTCAAGAAGTTTTAATAGGGAGTTTCGGGCTTCTTCTTTCATATTTTCAGCGTTTTCAATAATTAAAATCTTCTTTTTACCGTTAGGCGCAAGCCTGCACCACCATGCGGCCTGCCTTATCCGGTTAACAGGAATATTCGCGCTTATTCCATCCGCTTCAAGAACAAGCGCGTCTTTTACCAAAGCGCCGCATAATTTTTCCAAAGCTGTGTCTTTTTCAGTGTTTTCTTTTATTAACAAAAATTCATTTAACTTTTCATCAAAAGACTGTAAAACTGACACGAGCTTTCCGGCTTTCGGATCATCTTCCAGCAAAACGGGTGAAAACCTTATCTGTAATTTGCGTAACGAACGGAAAAAAAGCAGTTTTGCGCTCATACTTGATGTATTACGCAAAAATACGGAACAGTAGGCGGCGATTTCCGCGGAAAAAGATCGTTTTCCGAGCGCCAAAAGATCATCATGCTGCAAATAACGGTGCTTTTCACATGATGAACATCCGCATTTCCATGCGGAGTCATTTTCACATGAAAGGACGCGCGCCAATTCAAGAGCGGCACTGCCCTTCCCGGACTCAGACGGACCGTAAAACAACAGGGAAGGAGCAAATCTTTTTGAAATAATATCGTTTTGCAACTGGGAAACGGCTCCCTGTTCGATTATGTTTTCAAACACCGTTATTATTCTCCCTTGTTATTATGGGCAGCAGAATACGCGCGAAAACGCTTTCCGATAAAATTGAAGACGGGTCAAAAAGAGGCTGTATCCGCAGAACGAACAAAACCAAGGTTATAACAACTATCCCTTCCGTTAATCCGAAAAATATTCCGAGAAATCTGTCCGCGCCGCTTAAATGGACTCCCTGTATGATTCCTCTAAGCATTAATTCCAGAATTTTAACCAAAAGAAAAACAATTACAAACAAGGCAATAAATGCAATAACTTCAGGAATTATATTCAGGTTCGGCCATAATTTAACCCTCAAAAATTCTCCTCCGTTTTTGAAAAAAAACAAAGAAGCGAGAAGTCCGAGTACAATAGCCGACATGGATAAAAGTTCGCTGACAAAGCCTTTCAGGTAACAGCGTATAATAAAAATAGTTATAAGCAAAATAAAAATAATGTCAATTACGCTGATATTCATGTTATTCCTTATTATGTTTTTCTGTTTCTTCCGCAAGAATACCGGCTATTATTTTCGCGCTGTCACATTCGCCGATTTTTGACGACGCATCCGCCATTTCTTTTCTTTTTGCCGCATCCTGCGCCAGCGTTTTAACCGCATTTAAAAGCGCCTGCGGACTTGCGTCATCCCCCGCAAGAACAAGAGCCGCTCCCGCTTTTTCAAAATAGCGGGCGTTCTCAACCTGATCGCCTCTTGTTCCCGAACCTCTTAAAGGAATCAGAATCATCGGCTTGCTGGAAACCGCCCATTCCCAAATACCGGCTCCGCTTCTTCCCATAACAATTTCCGCCGCCGCTATTACATTGATCATCTCATCCTTGATGTACGGATATGGTTTGTATTTCTCGGAAGCGGCAACATCCCATTCAAGATTTGGTCCCGTCTGATGAACGACGGTATAACTATCGGTTAATTCAGGCAATGCGGCGCGAATAAGCTCATTTATTTCCAGCGCTCCCTGACTGCCGCCGAGAACAAGAAGTATCCGCTCTCCTTCTCCGACTCCCAAAAAAGCCCTGCCTTTTCCGGCGTCCGCGCTGCGAAAACCGCCGCGCACAGGATTTCCGCTTACCGTTATGCGCTCACGAACAGTTTCGGGAAAGAAGCGTTCGGTATCTTTGTACGCTGTGAATATACGGCCTTTAGTGCGCATAACAAAACGCACGTTTATTTTTGTGGCAAGTCCCGGGCTGTAATCGGACTCATGGGTAAAGACGGGAATGCCGAGAGAAGCCGCCGCCGCACAGGGGGGCACGCTTACAAACCCGCCTTTGGAGAAAAGAAGGAAAGCCTTTTCTTTTTTTAGGATTTTTCTTGCCGAAAAAAAACCCGCAATTACTTTAAAAACATCTGCGGCGGTTCTTAATGAAAAATAACGCCTTAATTTACCGGAAGGAATTCCGTAAAAATCTATCCCCGCTTCTTCCACAAGGCTGCGATCCATACCTGAGGAAGAACCAATCCAAATCAAACGGGAATCACTAACGGACAGTTTCTTTAATTCAGACGCAACGGCGAGTCCCGGATAAATATGCCCCCCTGTCCCTCCCCCGGTAAAAGCAATAGTTATCATGAAAACAGTATACTGAAAATTTTACTTCTTAACCAGTTCCGTAATGCCTGTAACAAGCCCTGCCAGATTTTGAATTTCGGACGGAATGATTATCTTTGTCGCCTGACCGTCAGCGACTTTTTGCAGGGCTTCAAGGCTTTTCAGTTTGAGTAACGGCTCATCGGCATTTACGCTTTTAAGCATAGATAAACCGTCCGCTGTGGCTCTTTGCACATTCAGTATCGCCTGAGCTTCGCCTTCCGCTTCGCGGATTTGGGCTTCTTTTGCGGCTTCCGCCTGTAAAATAACAGCCGCTTTTTCCGCTTCCGCCTTAAGAATCGCGGATGCTTTCTGCCCTTCGGCGACAAGAATCGCGCTCTGCTTTTCACCTTCGGCTTTAAGTATGGATTCGCGGCGTTCACGCTCGGCGCGCATCTGCTTTTCCATAGCTTCCTGAATGCTCTTAGGCGGAGCGATATTTTTTACTTCAACACGGTTTACTTTGATGCCCCATGGATCGGTAGCCTCGTCAAGCACTGTGCGCATACGGGTATTGATCATGTCGCGGCTTGTCAGCGTCTCGTCAAGTTCCAGTTCGCCGATAATATTACGCAGCGTTGTGCTTGTCAGGTTTTCAATTGCGCTCATGGGATTTATAACGCCGTAGGTGTACAGCTTGGGGTCTGTTATCTGCAAATAAATTACGGTGTCTATCATCATGGTTACATTGTCCTTGGTAATGACAGGCTGGGGCGCAAAATCCGCAACCTGCTCCTTTAGGGAAACCCTGCTAGCGATGCGGTCAACAAAGGGCAGCTTTACACGGATGCCCGTACTCCATGTGGAAGAATAAGCGCCCAGACGCTCAATTACAAAAGCGTTTGACTGGGCGACAATTCTGACATTGGAAATGATCAACACCAAAATAAAAAACGCAATTACAACAATTGAATACATAACTACACCTCTTTTATTTCTTTTATTATGCGCACAATCGCATGAACGCCTTCAATGCGCAGTACTTCACATTTTTCTCCTTCGTTTATTACAGAGCCGTCATCCGAGCGGGCTGACCAAATCTGACCGTTCAGTTTAATTTCACCTTTGTCAAATTCTTCGATTTTTTTTGTTACAAGAGCGTGCTTCCCCGCCAGACTATCCACATTGGTTTTTTCCGCGCCTGTCTTAAATTTCTTAAGCGCTACAGGACGTGTATAAATCAGGAGAACGGCGGAAATTGCCAGAAAAATCATTATCTGATATATAAGGGGAATTGGCAGAAATGACAAAAATACCATTACAAGCGCCGCTATCGCAAACCACACGGTTGTAAGTCCGAGGGTAAGGACTTCTATAATAGAGAAAATAATTGTAAGGGCTACCCATATCCAGCGCATGGAAACATAACCGAAATCAAACAGCATGCTTCAAGATAAACCTAAGAAAAATAACTGTCAAGGTTCCGCAATGCCTCACGTAAAATCAAACCGTAACAAGGCTGATGCCTCATAATAAAAATCTAACCATACGGAAAATGAAATAATACCGGCAAGAACACTTACCGGAGTACGTATGGAGTTAAATTTGAAG
>Ga0268262_10003245_pt1 | contig 17790 bp, 17 predicted proteins | sample TergutNc150P3_FD_190354 | JGI IMG/M metagenome (GOLD analysis project Ga0268262, IMG submission 190354) | Nasutitermes corniger P3 segment gut microbial community from laboratory colony in Florida, USA - Nc150 P3 (SPAdes) (version 2) | ecosystem: Host-associated > Arthropoda: Insects >...
TCTGCTTGTCCCGCACCCAGGTATTCAGCGCCGTATCAAGCTGCATAATGTCAATCGGTTTGGAAATAAAAGCGTTACAACCGTGGGCAATAAACATTTTTTCATTTCCGGTTAAGGCGTTGGCGGTAAGCGCGATAATGGGCACTGTCCGGCCATAATTACCGGGAAGCTCGTTACGGATTATCCGCACCGCCTCAAGACCGTCCATCCCCGGCATCATGTGATCCATAAAGACCACGTCGTAGCGGGAAGACTCATCCCCATCTCCGACAGCCTGAATTTTTTCAATCGCCTCCGGACCGCTCGCGGCAGTATCAATGGAAAGTCCATAAGGCAGCATCAATCCTTTGGCGACATCCAGATTGGTTTCCACATCATCCACTACCAGCACCTTGCCGTATGGCATATAGCTCCGCGCCAGCCGTAAACTCTGATTATGATGAACATCCTTAAAACGAAATGATTCCAGATTTTGCGCTATTGTTTCCCCGATGGGAGTTTCATCGACAATCCGCTGGGGAAGCTGCACGGTAAAGGTAGAACCCGATCCGTATTCGCTGTCCACGCCAATTCTCCCATGCATCAATGACACCAGATTTTTGGTAATGGACAGGCCAAGTCCGGTTCCTTCAATATGGCGGTTTGCCTTCGCGTCAAGCTGACGGTATTCCGAGAACAGCTTGGGAAGATCCTGCTGCCTTATGCCCTGCCCGGTGTCCTGTATCGCGAAAACAACCCACGCGTCGTCTCCCCGTTTTTCCCAGGAAACGGTTAATACCACGTTTCCTTTCTCGGTGTACTTAAAGGCATTGGAAAGAAGGTTATTGAGAATTTGCTTTATCCGCAGTTCATCGCCATATAATCTTACCGGTATGGTCTGATCTATCTTGAGTTTGAATTTTAAATCTTTTGATCCGATACGCACGATATTCAACTGCACGGTATCATTTACCAGACTTGGTATATCGTAATCCACCGGAATAAGATCAAAGTTTCCCGTCTCAATTTTTGAAATATCCAGAATATCATTGATAATCGCCAAAAGAGCGTCGCCGGAATTGTGAATTTTTTCCAGGTTTGTACGGGCGTCCGTAGACAGTTCTTTCTGAAGCTCAATATCCGAAAGCCCGATAATGGCGTTTAACGGCGTGCGGATTTCGTGGCTCATGGTGGCAAGGAACGCGCTCTTGGAACGGGAAGCGGCCTCGGCCTCAAACTTTGCTTTCATCACCGGAGTTATATTAACAATACTGATTAAATATCCCCTGGGCTCAGTGGAAAGTTTGGAAACCTCTATCTCGAAAAAGTACTGCTGGCCGTCCAGAATGATTTCACGGCTGGTATGGGAGGAGTCTCCTTTTGATAAAAGTTCGTAGAACAAATCTTTAAGGTTTTGATCTTTCAGCAGATCAAACACCGATCTGCCTTTGGCGTGAGAAGGCCTTTGTATATTTATTATTTTCATAAATGAAGTGCTGATATAGGTTACTTTGTTCAGAGAATCCAGCAGGATCATCGGGTCGGGCGTTGATGAAAGCGCCCCAACAAAAGAATCCTGGGCTTTTCTGGCATCGTTGTTTTTGCCCTCGGCGAAATTTGTTACAAAATAAACAGCCATGGAACCAACCAGGAAAGTAAACCAGTTAAACAGCGCTTCAAATCCGGTTATCGCGGCGTAGACATTCTGTTCCGGTTTGTTCATGGGAAGACGAAACACAATCTGCGCGGCAATAATCAAATTGGAAAAAAGAATATATCTTAATAATTCCCGCCTGTTGAAAAACAGCGCCCCCAGGCAGCTTATTCCCAGACAGAGAGAAAAGTAATGCGAATAATCGCCCGTAATAAAACATTTAAAAGTATTTGCCAAAAAAAGAATAAAAGGTATGGAAAAAGCCTCTGTCGCGGCCTGGCCCCGGCCATGCATCATGAAAAGTAAAAAACAAATAAAAGCCAGAAAAGTCGCTGTCATTACCAGAGACATAAACCCCTGATCAGCGGCGGCTATAAGCGAGAAAGCTGAAAAAATGATAAAGGTAAGCATGACGAGCAGAAAAGCGCGGGAGTATCTGGTATTACCGACTTCTATCACGGCCGCCACCCCTTGTATCCGTGTCTTCCGGCGTCCACAAACTGTACCGCGGCGGGCAGCAATTCTATTTCAAGTTCAGGTTCAAAAAACACTATGCCATCCATACTGATCAACAAAATATTTTCAGAACGAATGCCGATTTTTTTCCCCTGTCTCAGGGTAAAATTCCGCGGAAATATTTTGTAATGGCCTGATACATAGAAGGGATATAAACAACAGGTTTGCAAAACTCCCTGATTTCGGATAGTGAGCACATCCAAAACACCGTCATTGGGCATGGCTTTATTTATCGGATGATAATTTCCGCCGTAATACGGGCTGTTAAAAACGGAAATACCCTGATAAATGCCGGTGAAATTTTCTTCGTCAACGCTTACTTCATACTGCTGATACAGCAGTTTTTTATCGCTGCAGGTGCCAAGACAGCCCGCATAATAAGATCGCGAGTACAATCGCCTGGATAACCATCGATTAAAAGGATTACTTTTCTCCATTTGTTCCCGTATCTTCCCGGCGCGCTGTACTGTTTCCGCCTCAATACCGATAGTGCAGTAATTCAGGGCATAATTGTTCCCGCAGCGCATAACATCCACCGGTATTGTCGGGGCGTCATACTGCTGGGACATAAGCCGGAACAAATTTCGGTCGTTTTTGTCAAAACCCCGTATAAAATTATTGGTATACCCGTAGGGTATGGCGGCAAGCTCGACGTTTTTGAGCCCCATAATGCCGTTTAAGCAGTCAAACAGGATTCCGTCGCCGCCTACGGCATATACCCTGAGAGTGGTCGTATCGGGGAGATTTTTGGCAAATAAAGGGATAAAACCTACCGCGTCCCGGGGAAATTGTGAGACATGTATATCATATTCGCTGTTATTTATCTCCCTGAAAAACTGATGAATTCCGACAACTATTTGATTTTGGTACGTTTTTTTCCAAAAAGATCGGGGATTTATGATAAATAAGTGCTTTACATTTTGATTCATCTATATATTATAATATACGGGTGAAGACTTTACCATATTGTCGATAAAAATTACATTTAAGTATGAAAAAGCTCCATATTATTGACCGGGAATACCGTCATTTGGAAAGGATTATAGCGGCTCTCCAGTGGGATCAGGAGACTTTTTTGCCCCCACAGGGGGTAGAAGAGCGCGCCGAGCAGCTTGCTTTGCTTGAAGGCATCGCTCATCGGCGGCTTATAGAGCCGGAAACGGGGAATTTGCTCGCCGAAGCGGGGTCAAGCGCCAAAAATCCCCGCGGCAATGAAACTTTTTCCCCGCTTGAACGGGATTTTCTGCGGGTAATGCGCCGCCGCTATGACCGTTCGGTAAAACTTCCGCCGGATTTTGTCACCGCCTCGGCACGGGCGGAAGGTCTTTCCCAGGCGGCATGGGCGGCAGCCCGGCAAAACAACGATTTTGCCGCTTTTTTACCCCACCTGAAAACCATGATCAGCATTGCCCGCAAAAAAGCCGAATATTGGGGCTTTGGAAACGGCTCCCCAACCCTGTACGACGGCTTGCTGGACATTTATGAGCCGGGCATGGGCGAGGCGGAGATCAGCGTACTGTTTGCCACGCTGCGGGACAGGCTGACAGCTTTACTGAAGAAAATCCAGGGCTGCGCCCCGCCGGATACGTCTTTTCTGAAACAGACCTTCCCTATTGAACGGCAGGCCGCTTTTAACCAAAAACTTATGGATTATATAGGTTTTGATTGCCGGCGCGGCAGACTGGATATCAGCGCCCATCCCTTTACCACCACCCTCGGCACGGACGACATCCGTATTACCACCCGTTATTTTCCCGGCAACCTGCTTTCCGGCGTTTTTTCGGTTATTCATGAATCCGGCCATGCCCTGTATGAAATGGGCTTCCCGCCGGAACTGCGGGGCTCCTGCCTCGCCGACGGCGCTTCAATGGCCATCCATGAATCGCAGTCCCGCTTTTGGGAAAATGTTATTGGACGCAGCCGTCCCTTCTGGGATGGCCTGTTTCCCCTGCTGCGGGATTCTTTTCCTGAACAGCTTGCCGGCGTAGACACCGATCATTTTTACCGCGCGGTAAACGAGGTTAAACCATCGCTTATCCGCGTTGACGCTGACGAGGTAAGTTACTCCCTCCATGTGATTCTGCGCTTTGAACTGGAACAACAGCTTATCGCGGGCACTCTTGAACCGGAAAATCTTCCCGCCGCCTGGCGTGAAAAAACCAAAGAGTATCTGGGTCTGGAAATTGAAACCCTTAACCCTGCCCGTTCCGACGCGGACGGCGTTTTGCAGGACATTCACTGGTCAATGGGTTCTTTTGGCTACTTTCCCAGTTATGTGCTGGGCAACCTGTACGGTCTGCAATTTACCCGCAAACTCAGGCAAGATATTCCCGAATTTGAAAACCTGATCGCGGCGGGCAATTTCGGGCCGCTTCACAACTGGCTGAAAGATACTATTTACTGCTGGGGCTGCCGCCTGGAACCGGCGGAACTGCTGCGCAAAGTGACCGGAGAGCCGCTGCGGGCCGAGCCGTTTCTGGACTACATCGAAAAAAAATACGGCGCGTTGTATCATATTGACAAAGGATAAAATTCCTGTCATAGTTGAACAATTCTTGCGGCCGTCGTATAACGGTATTACCCGAGCTTCCCAAGCTCGTGACGCGGGTTCGACTCCCGTCGGCCGCTTTGCGATGATGTTTTTGATCAGCGGAAGATTTTATCAGTTTTATTTATATATTTCCGTAATGAGTCCCGCTGCGCGCACGCACGACTAAAGTCGTGCTACCGTTAATGTTGACTGTGGCTTTTGTTGTGCGCGGTAACGAGTCGCATTTGTCGGTCAACGCCCCTTGACGGGGCGCTGTTGTTGGGTTACCCGTCGGCCGCGCCGCTAAGGGTAACTTTTTTGAAATTGTAATTTTTTTTGTTTTACTTATCAGTTATTCCGCAATGAGTTCCGCCACGCGCTGGGCTCGCTAAAGCAAGCCGACAGTAACTACAAGCAGCAGATTTTCTCTCCGTCTTTATACCATAAATAGCCCTAGTTGGTAATTGTAGCCATATTTTTCCTCTGCATTTGTCTTCCAAATAATACTTGGGTTTGCGTCCATCTATTGTCCTGCGATTGTATCCGATTCATTACGCATAAGAATTGCGACACAATCTTCGACAATTTTCTGTATTTCCTTGTCTTCCATAATTATACCCTCCAAAATTAATAATACATAAGCTCAATTGTAGTATTATAATCAGTATTAGTTGCTGATCTCACTTCAATTATACCATAGCTCAATATTAGTTCTACTATCAGTATTAGTTGCTGATCTCACTTCAATACCATCAATAAATATCTTTGCTGTAATATGACCTTCAGGCTGACCCGAAATGGGAACTGTTAAACATATCATAGCTGACGATGCGGAAAGTGTTTTTTCCCATGGAAGCTCAACATATCCGAGAAATACCATTTCATGAGAAGAATCTCCATATCCTATCCATGGAAGATTATCTGACCATGTACTTGTAACTTGATACTTAATTAATCTTGTTCTAGGCTCATGCTCAGGTTCCTGACAACCAATAATCATAATTCCAAATGCCAGCATAATACCGAACATTCCAACAAGAGATACCTTGTTTTTCATAATAGCCCCCTGAAATTATCTTAATATAAACTACTCCTATTGTCAATAGTTTATATACTCCTAATATCGGATAGTTTAGCCTTTATATATGGGCAAAATAAAAAGTATATTGGCAAAGCAGGTCACCCCCGAAGAACGGGCATTAAAGGATATTTTAAGCGGTAATCTCAAGAAATATCGTCAACGACGGAACTGGTCGCAATTTACATTGGCGGAAAAAATAAATATTTCCACAAACTTTTTGGCGGATATAGAGGCAGGAAATACATGGGTTTCCGCCCAAACATTGGTAAAACTTGCTCAAGCTCTTGAAGTTGAGGTTTTTGAACTCTTAAAACCGCAAAATGAAGACCCAAAAAATAAAAAAGAAGTCGATAAAAGCAAGGTAATGCTGGGTCAATTTTCACAGGATTTGACCGTTGTTTTGCAAGAATCAATAGAAAAAGCGCTTACCCATGTAAAAAAACAATATAAAATCTGTTGAATAATGAGTTAGCCTACACAAAAACCGGATACCGGATAACCGAAAATATCTCCTTGACATTAGATACAAAATGTATTACAGTTTAAGCATGCATGGGACAGATGTTGAATGGGACGATGGCAAACCCTGGGCATGGTGGGGAAGGTTCTCTTTGCGGTCTATACGGAACGTGGGAAGAAGAAACGAATCATATCGGCGCGCCTGGCCAACAAGGCGGAACGGAGAAGTTATCATGGGAATTACCAGATCGACGGTAAGGGTTGGTCAAAAGCCAACTAAAGAACAGTTAAAGAAAATTCGGGAAATTGCGAAAAAGCCAATTCACTACACCAAGGACTGCCCGGAATCTACGCCGGAGGCTCTTGCGGAATTTGCGGCAATGGCGCGGGCTCGACGGCAAAGAAAAGTAAAACCGATGGTTGCCCTGCGTGTGGAACCTGAAGCTCTTGAAAAGTACAAGTCTCTGGGAGACGGTTATACCGGTATAATGGCCGATGTGCTGAATTATGTTGCGGATAACCCAGAGATACTTTCAATGGCTTCCGGGGCAATGACTACCCGCTAAACCATTGCGCTGGGGTAGTTTAGATTTTCCTGGCTGGGGTTTTTTAGGAGAGTGGCGTAGCGGCGGCATTCCCATTTTGCCATGTCGATGTTTTGATCCCGCCAGTTGCCGCATTCGGCCGCTGTCGCGCCGGGGATGGGGCCGTCAAAGTTTTCTATCCAGACCATCAGTTCTTTCAGCAGGGGAAGAATTGCCTCAGAGTCCAGGTCGCCTTCGACAATCAGATAAAAGCCGGTTCGGCAGCCCATGGGGCCGAAATAAACAACACGGGAACCCCATTCCTTGTGGGAACGGAGAAAGGTTGCCCCCAAATGTTCAATGGTGTGCAGGGCGGGCTGGTCCATGACCGGCTCTTTGTTGGGTTCCTTGAAACGAAGGTCAAAAGTGGTCAGCGCCGTACCGCCAAAACGATCTTTGCGGGATACAAATGCGCCCGGTTTAAGCCGGAGATGGTCAATTTGAAAACTGGCAATTTTATCCATAATTATCTAACTCCTTACAATATAGCGTACCATTTCCGCCGAATGTTTTGAAGCGATAGGCAGGAATTCGTCAAATTTTACCGGCGACTCAACGCCGGCAACATCGGAAAGGGCGCGGATAACCAGCACGGGAACGGATAACAAACGGCAGCAGTGGGCTATGGCGGCTCCTTCCATTTCTACGGCGGCGATATTCGGAAACTTCCGGCGCAGCGCAGCGATACTTTCCGGCTGGTGCATAAAAATATCGCCGGTTCCGATAAGGCCCCGGCAGTAATTAAGATCGACGGGAAGTATATTTTTTTGTTTAAGTTCCTTCATGGCCTGTTCCGCTTTGACGATCAGGTTTTCGTCCGCGGGAAAAATCTGCGGCTGTCCGGGAAGCTGTCCCGGCGCGTAATTAAAGGCGGTGACATCTACATCATGATACACAAGGCCGGTGGAAATAATGACGTCGCCGAAACGCAGGGCGGGATCAATGCCGCCGGCGGAACCGGTGTTAATGACAAAGTCCGGCTTAAAAGTATGTATAAGCAAAGCGCAGCCAACCGCGGCGCTGACCTTGCCTATGCCGCAGCGCAGCAGGACAACGCTCTTGCCTTCCAGTTTTCCCTCATGAAACTCGAACTCGCCGATTTTGGTTTTTCGCGGCGTTTCCATCGCGCCCAGAAGCAGGCTAACCTCATCTTCCATCGCGCCAATAATACCTACCGCCATACTAATAATTCCTTAATGCCATAGCGGGCATATTATCGAATAAACCGGGTTCCCAAACAGTACTGCAATTTCTGCCCCTGTTCTTGGAAACATACAACGCTTCATCAGCGTGACGGAGTATATCGGCAGGTTTCAAATCACTACGCTGGTCAAAAGAAAATACCCCCAGACTGATAGTTACCTGGGGCAGAGTGGTTTCTTCCCAGGGCACATGCATCTTTGCCACGCTGGTTCGCAGCCGTTCCGCGACCATTTTCGCGATGGTAGTATCGGCGTGGGGCAGCATAACGGTAAATTCTTCACCGCCAAAACGTGAAGGAACATCCTTGTTTCGTACGCTCTGCCGGATAACCTGCGCCAGTTTTTCCAGCACTTGATCTCCCGCGAGATGTCCGTAAGTATCATTAAAGTCTTTGAATCTGTCCACATCTATTACAATAACCGAAGATGTGCAGGAACTATGCTTTGTCTGGGCAACTTCTTCCTGCAGGCGGGCCATAAAAAAACCGTGATTATACAATCCTGTCTTTACATCCCGCAGTGAGTGTTCGTAGTGCAAATAATTTTTTATCGCGTGTGACATAAAAGTCATAAGCTGGTAAAGGAATTCCTGTTCTTCCGCGGTATACTTCCCCCCCTGAACTTTATGTCCTACCAAAATAATTCCATACAGGCCAAAAGGACCAAGAATAGGTATGATGATTTTCGGCTTCGCCGTATTAAACGGCAAAAGGGCTTCAGGGTTGTTGAGTTTTTTCGCGAAAGTCTCAAAGCTGACCGGTTTGGGAAACTCCTGAAAATAATTTTCAAAAGGGGAAAAATCGGTGATTTTCAGGCCCACATCGGCAGGCCGGTAGTTACGGTACGCGCGTATGTTAATATCGGCCCGGTTTTGATCCGGCTTCCAGAGAAAGGCGATATACGAGGGCAGGAAACGATATGAGATTTGTTTTACCGTGGCGTCCATTATCTCACTGGTACTGGTATGATTAAAAATATCCAGTCCGCCGGTCAGCAGAGTTTTATAACTGTGTATGTGCCGCATAAGGTCGTCAATAAAAGAAAAAACTCCCAGTTCACGGAGCAGGCTGTAGTTTTCTACGACTTTAGGATTAGAGATAAATTTTTTTTCAGATTCCTTGCTGCTTATCTCCATCCTTTCTCCTGTATTCTGTCTCAAGTAGTCGAAAAATGTTCGCTGATTGTTACACGCCAGTCAGAACGGCTTTCCTTGTTTTCCCATTCAAAAATTTTCTTTATGGTGAAATCTCTGGTATCCGGGGGATTGTTAAAATGAATAACGCCGAAACGCCCGCCGCCGATATAGCTTACTGTATCGCCGCTTTCAAGAGTCTCTCTTTCAATAATCCGGTTAATAACACACTCAAAATGTACGGGGTTCCCGGTGCCGGGTTCGGAAATGGCAAGGGAAATGTCTTTGATGGGCTTGTCGCACCAGGCGCAGGAAGCTGTCGGTAAAGGTTCGGAAGGCGGGATCGGCGGAACCCATTTGGGACGGTCAAATAAAATTCCCCGCCGTTTATCGGGTTTGGTTTCGCCAAAGGGGGAAAAATCAACCATCTTTTTCCCTATATTTTTTGAAGCGTCACGGGGTCGTGATTGGTTATTTTCCCGTTCCCGGCGCTTGAAAAACTTTTTCCGGTTTCCCCGGTTATCTCCTCCTCTGCCGTTGCCATTGCCGTTCATTATTATTTCCTCCTCCCGGAGTCATATCCATCAACTCGTTGCTCAGTACCAGGGCAATCCGCTGTATCGCCGCGTACATATAATTCTGATCATTGATACGCTTTCGCAATTGCTCAAGTCTTGTGGAACTTAATGTTTGCTCCATTATCATCATACATGCTCCATGAAGGCTGATGCAAGATGGGTAACCGCCTCTTTGCCGACAAAAACCACATCGAAGCGAATGGCCCTTCCATAATATTGTCGATAAACGGAAAGGAAATACTTAGCTGTTTCTATGATCCGGTTTTGCTTTTTCGGGTTAAGGCTATATGTTAAGTTTTCAATGCCAAATACCGACCACGCTTTTACCTCGACAAACACCAAAGTTTCCCCATCAAGGGCAATAATGTCAATTTCTCCCTTTCGGGAACGAAAATTCCGGGTAATTATGGTCATTCCCGCCATTTCAAGCGCCTGAACTGCCCGATTTTCGCCCTCTTTCCCCAAACCGGCCTTGTGCATACTATCCTTGTGCTTTTGATACAAAAACGAGGATTTTTGCCGCCGCTTCCCAGCACCAGGGCGGGATGAAGTCGCCCGGTTGGGCGCTTGAGTCCAGCAGGGCCGCCAGCGCCGAGTCCTCCACTACCGCGACCCCCGCCTGTTGCGCGACGGCAATGATATATTCGGCTTCCCTGTCCCTGCCCGACGCCAGCACGGCGGGAGCGGGGTCTCCCGGCACATACCGGAGGGCGGACGCGAGTTTCCTTTTCCGCATACTATACCGCCTCATTTACCGCGAGCGGCCAATCATCCGTACCGCCGGATTCGCAGGGGAAGGATTCTGTCCGGTTTTTCACGGCAACGCGCTCAGGGGGAATTTCCATAAGGGTTGATAATTCGCGGGCCAGCGACGCGGCGGCCTGGGAGGGAAGTTCAGGCTGAAGGTAAACCGTCAGTCCGGATGCCGCGACTTTGCCGTGCCGATTGGGGCCGTTTATCACAAAAAGCCAGCTTTGCCCGGTTTCACTTTCGGCAATATCCACCGCCATACAAACCGCGCGATTCGATGTTGAATCAATCGTATCAAGCAGTATTCTCAGTGACACTTTATATTCCCTGCCGTTTTCATTGAAACTAAAAGGAAACGCCATCCAGCGTTGCGCGTTTTTGCCGGGCAGCTTGTTTAAGACAGCAAGCAGGGGATTTTTTTCCGCTGCGCTCAGCGCCATTTCTTTAACGCCGGAAGCGGATAGAGGACCGGTTTTGGGAACCGTGTTTTCTTTTTCCTGTTCATCAGAATTGTCGCGCTGCCGTTTACGGTTACGCTCATCAGGGTCTTGCCGCTTCTGCCAGTCCGGGTCAATGGCTTCGGCAAACTGTTCAAGCCCTTTCGGATCAAGTTCGACTCCCTTGCTTTCAGCGGCGGCGGCGGCGAGGGAAAGCGCCTCACGGTTTTTGGCGACAATTTCCAAATCAGACGCGCTTTCCGCTGTAGGCGACACCACAGGCGGCGCTGCCGTTGCCGATGGCGCTAAAGCCTGACGGCGCATTGCCGCCATAAGTTCCGGTTTGAAGGGCAGGGAAAAAAAACGGGCAAAAGAAACAATGGAAGCGGAAAGTTTATCCGTGGGAAGTCCGGCGGCGGCGATCAGCGCGGGAACGGAACGGGCAGCGGCGGGAGGCGGAACCACGGGCGGTTTTGCCGCCGCGGACGCGGACTTTAAGTCCGAAGAAGCCGCCTTTGTTGACGCGCTATTCTGCCGGGGCGGCTCCGCTACGGTTTTACCGGCAGCTATATCTGAAACTTTATGCGAAAACACGGAGTTATTATACCAGAAAAATTAAAAAGATGCGGAAGATTTTATACATTTGGCTAAAGCTTTTTGCAACTTTTCACCCTATATAGTGTATGGAAAATGAAGATAAAATGAAAGTTCCAAGGGGGGTAGTTATTTTTCTTAATAACCAGGATTATACCATTATGAACATTGTACGGGCAGCGATGATTGGCGATGTGGTCGGCGAACCTGGACTCAAGGCGCTTGAGGATAATCTGTCCCGAATTATCAAAGACAACGCCGTGGATTTTATCGTGGTTAACGGCGAAAATTCCGCGGATGGTTTTGGCATGACAGAAGTTACCCTGAAACGGATACTGGACTGCGGCGTTGATGTGGTGACATCGGGGAACCATGTTTGGGAAAAGCGGGAATTCTGGCCAACCATTGACCCTGTCAATAAAATACTGCGTCCGGCAAATTATTCCGGCAACGCGCCGGGCCGGGGCTGGCTTTGTACGGAAAAAGCCGGCGCGCGCTGGATTATCATCAATTTGCAGGGTCGGGAATTTATGACCCCCATTGATTGTCCGTTCCGCTGCTTTGACTCTATTGTTACCGAATTGGTTTCACCCGAAACTTCTCCCATTATCATGATAGATTTTCATGCTGAATCAAGCCGGGAAAAAGAGGCTCTAGGTCATCACCTTGACGGACGGGCGACACTGCTTGCCGGTACGCATACCCATGTCCAAACCGCCGATGAGCGCCTTCTGCCCCAGGGAACCGCCTACATCACCGATTTGGGCATGACCGGCATTACCGACAGCGTCATTGGCATGGACGCCAAAATCTGCCTTGATCGGACGCGCAAGCAGGTTATGTACCGCATGGAACCCGCGGCCAATAACCAGACCGACGGTAAAAGCGGCGCTAAAGTGCAGGGCGTTATCGCGGAAATTGACGCGGAATCAGGAAAAGCCGTATCCATCAGGCGAATTTAAATTCAATTTCTGCCTATGGGGTTTCTGATTATTATCCCTTCCATTAAAAAATCGACAGTTTGACCTTCAATTTGTATTTGCACGTCGTGTACGTTGGGAAATTCGGTGGCTGTCCAGACTATTTGCTTAAGCTGGGCGGCGCTGCCTTCCCTGCCCAGCGTGTTGTAGCGAAATTCTTCGTTAAAATTAAGGTAAGCGGTATTTTGCCTGACCTGCGCGGAAATAAGCCGCGTACCGGAGGGCACAAAACTGACCAGACCGCGTTTTTTTTCTTCGGCGCTCGGTCCGGCAAGCAGCGCGTTCAGGGAATCAAGCATGGGAGAGTCCGAAACTTTGATTTTTCGGTTAACTTTTGCCAGCAGCATATCAGCGCCGTCTTCCCGCATAAAGTAAATAGTCCGGTCACGGGTTTCAGCGGGCTTTTCCGCCTGCTGGTTGGCCGGTTGCTGCGCTTTGGGCGGGGAAGATGTTTGTCCCGGTGATTTATCAGCCGGCGGTTTTTCCGGGGCAGGCTTTTCTTTGGGCGGTTTATCAACCGAAGGCTTTTCTGAAGGTTTTGCCGGCGGCGGTTTTTCAACCGGCGGTTTTTCAACCGAAGGCTTTTCGGATCGGGGATTTTGCCCGGAATCCGGCGATTCTTCCGGTGCGATCTGCTCTGTAGTGGTGTTTTGGGGGAAGATATTCACGCCTTTTTTGACTTTTGGCAGAAGCACAAAAAAGGCCGTAATCAAAATAATGAAGAAAAGCACCCAAAAAATCATCGAAACCGGCGCGCGATCACCCCTTCCCGGCGATTTTTTGCGGGAATTTCTCGTTTTTTGAGCGCCAGTTCTGCGAACAGCCATACTATATGATACGGTAAAGCGGAAAATCGGTCAATGAGAGGCTAATATCGCTGAGTATCATTGACAGAAACTACCGGAGGGTATATGATTCTTCTATGAATATATCCACATACACGGTAAAACCGAAATTGCCGGCTTCCCTCAAGCCTTTGGAAGAGATTGCGCGCAATCTCTGGCTTTCATGGAACTACGATGCGATCCAACTGTATATCAGGCTGGATTACGACGCATGGATGCAATCCCAGCAGAGTCCGATACGGACTTTGGGCATGGTCAGCCAGGAACGGCTTGCCCAGGTGGCTAACGATGATTCGTATCTGGCCGCCCTCAAGGAAGTGTATGCCCGTTTCCAAAGCTACAAAAAGGGCGAAACCTGGTACCGGGGCAGCCATAAAGACGTTGTCGCTTACTTCTCAATGGAATACGGCATGGATACCTCCCTCCCCATTTATTCAGGGGGCCTGGGAATCCTCTCGGGCGACCACATGAAGACCTCTTCCGATATGGGGCTTCCCCTCGTTGGCATAGGATTGCTGTACCGGCAGGGATATTTTACCCAAATGCTCAACGCGGACGGTTTTCAGCAGGAAAGTTATCCGGAAAACGACTGGTACAATATGCCGGTAGAGCGCAAAACCGGCAAAGACGGCAAACCACTCAAGATTTCCGTGGATTTGGCGGGCCATCAGGTCGTTGCCCAGATTTGGGAAGTAAAAGTAGGCCGTTCCTCGCTGTATCTCCTTGATACCAATATCGAAGAAAACACTCCGGAACTCCGCAATATTACCGCGGCGCTGTACGGCGGCGACAAGGAAACCCGGATGCAGCAGGAAATTCTGCTGGGAATAGGCGGTATTCGCGCCCTGCGCGCTCTGGGGATTAACCCCGCCGCTACCCACATGAACGAAGGCCACGCTGCTTTCCTGGGCCTTGAACGCATCCGCGAAATTATGACCGAAAAGAATTTTACTTTCGATGAAGCGAAAGAAGCGGTTTGGCCCACCAATATTTTCACTACCCACACTCCGGTTCCCGCGGGTAATGAGCGTTTTGATATTAGCATGATGGAAAAATATTTCCGGTCCTGGCCGCAGATTCTGGGTATATCCTGGAAAGACTTCCTCGGCCTGGGGCGGGTTAATGTCTATGATGAGAAAGAAACATTCTGCCTTACAGTGCTGGCCCTCAAACTGGCGGCTTATGCCAACGGCGTTGCCAAACTGCACGGGGTCGTTTCCCGTCAAATGTGGCAGGGTTTGTGGCCGGGTCTCCCGATAGACGAAGTCCCCATCGGCCATGTAACCAACGGCGTGCATCCCCGCACATGGGTTTCCAGCGGTATGCTGGAACTGCTTGACCGTTACTTTGGTCCCCATTTCGAGGATGAGCCTACCGATTTGGCAATTTGGGACCGCATGGACCGGATCAGTGATGAAGAACTGTGGCGCACCCATGAACGCCGCCGCGAGCGAATGGTAGCCTTTGTCCGTGAACGTGTCCGGCAGCAGTACAAACGCACCGGCGCGGTAGAACGCCGTGTCCGGCAGGCGGAAGACGTTCTGTCGCCTTATGCCCTTACCCTGTGCTTTGCCCGCCGCTTTGCCACCTACAAGCGGGGCAATTTGCTGCTGCGCGATCCTGAACGGCTGTTGAAACTGATCAAAAACAATGACCACCCCATTCAGTTGATTTTCGCGGGCAAGGCCCATCCCCATGATATGCCGGGCAAAGACCTTATCCGCGAACTTGTCCATTTTGCCGAAAGATACGATGTCACCAGCCGTATCGTGTTTGTTGAAAATTACGACATGACCGTCGCCAAATACCTTACATCGGGCGGCGATATATGGCTCAACACACCCCGGCGGCCCATGGAAGCGTCCGGTACCAGCGGCATGAAAGCCGCGATGAACGGCGTTCTTAACTGTTCCATTATGGACGGCTGGTGGGATGAAGCGTATAACCCCGAAGTAGGCTGGGCTATCGGCCACGGCGAGCAGTATGTAGACGAACATCTTCAGGACGATGTGGAAAGCAAGGCTCTCTACGATCTTCTTGAAAGGGACATTGTTCCCCTGTTTTACCAGCGCGGCAGGGACGGCCTTCCCCGTGAATGGATAAAAAGAATGAAGGACTGTATGCGCCAAATCGGACATTCAATGTCCAGCCACCGTATGCTGATGGATTATTCCAACAATTTCTACTTTCCGGCGCTTAAAAACTACCGCAGACTGGTCAAGGATGATTACGCTGAAGCGAAATCGCTTGCGTCGTACTTTACCAAACTGCAGGATTCCTGGAACAGTCTCAAGATAGTCAAGATTGAAGCCAACACCAAACCGGTAATGCAGCGGGGCGATCCTCTCAATGTCACCGCCTATATCGATCTGGGGCAGATGTCGCCTAATGACTTGCAGGTAGAACTGTACCACGGCACGGTGTCAAACCAGAACAAGGAAATAACCAATGCCCGCAGAACCGAGATGAAGTGGACCGGCAGCAAAGACAATCTGAACCTGTACCATGTGCGGGTGGAATGTGAAGACACCGGCTTCCAGGGCCACACCGTGCGAATCCTGCCCAAACACGAAGCACTGATTCATCCCTACCGCACGGGCCTTATCAAATGGGCGTGAGGATAGGTAACAGGTATTTTGACATTTTAATGGCGCTGTTTGCCGCCATTCTTGTGCTGAGTAACATCGCTTCTTCGGCAAAGATCGTTGACCTCGGTTTTTCCCTTTTTGGAATCCGTCTGGCTTTTGACGGCGGCACTTTGCTTTTTCCTCTGGCGTATGTGCTGGGCGATGTGCTTACCGAAGTCTACGGCTTTAAGGCGTCCCGGCGGGTCATTTACACCGGCTTCGCGATACTGGCGTTTTCCGCGCTGGTATTTTTCGCGCTGCGTATCCTGCCGGCGGAAAGTTCCTGGGAAGAAGAAGCCGGAACCGCCGCCTATAACGCCATTCTTGGCGGCATGAGCTCCGGCGGCATTGTTCTGGCAAGCCTCGCCGGATATCTGGTAGGAGAATTTTTCAACTCCGTCCTACTTTCAAAAATCAAAGTGATAATGCGGGGGCGGCTGCTCTGGTTCAGAGCCGTTACTTCCAGTCTGGTGGGCGAACTGCTGGACAGCTTAATTTTTGTGTCAATAGCGTGTCTGACCGGTGTTTTTGGCTGGCATCTGTTTATTACACTGGCACTGACCAACTATATCCTGAAATGCCTTATCGAAGCGCTGGTCTTACCGGTCACTTACGCGGTTACGCGCCTGCTGAAAAAACGCGAAGGAATCGACGTGTACGATGTGGGGATAAAGTACCGGCCTTTTGGGTAGAATAAAAAACTTTTAGCCCTTGTTTGCTATTTTTGCCCAGGTGTCCCGCAGGCCGATGGTTTTGTTAAAGACAGGCCGCCCGTCCGCGCCGGTGTCGGGGTCGCGGGCAAAATAACCAAGACGTTCAAACTGAAAGACTGTCTCCGGCGCGGCTTTCGCCAGGCAGGGTTCGCCCCAAGCGTTGGCAATTACTTCCAGCGAGTGGGGGTTAAGGTTGTCGGTAAACTCGCCGGGACTGCCATTGGATCGGGGGGCGATTTCCATTGGTTTTTCAACGCTGAACAGGTAATCGTATAAACGGGCTTCAAGCGGTACGGCCTGGGCCGCGGAAACCCAGTGAATTGTGCCTTTTACCCGGCGGTTGTCCGGGGCATTGCCGCCTTTGGTTTCGGGGTCATAGGTGCAGCGCACAGCGGTAATGTTCCCGGCGGCGTCTTTGTCAAAGCCGGTACAGGTAACGATATACGCGTAACGCAGACGGACGGCATTGCCGGGGAAAAGCCGGAAATATTTGGGCGGCGGGACTTCCGCAAAATCATCCTGTTCTATCCACAGTTCGCGGGAAAAAGTTATATTCCGTTTTCCGGCGCTTTCATCTTCGGGGTTGTTTACCGCTTCAAGGTCTTCGGTTTTACCTTCATCCCAGTTCTCGATGATCAGTTTCAGCGGCTTCAAAACTGCCATTACCCGCAGCGCCCGCTTGTTCAAATCTTCACGCAGGCAGTATTCAAGAAAGGCGATGTCTACCATGCTGTCGGTTTTGGCAATGCCGATCCGTGAGACAAAAGTGCGGATTGCCTGCGGCGTGTAACCACGGCGGCGCAGGCCCGCAATGGTGGGTAAGCGGGGATCGTCCCAGCCAGAAACGTATTTGTCCTGCACCAGCTTCAGCAGCCAGCGTTTGCTCATTACCGTGTGGCTCAGGTTAAGCCGCGCGAACTCAATTTGCCGTGAGGGAAAAACTTCCGCCTCGCGGATGAACCAGTCGTACAAAGGCCGGTGAATCTCGTATTCCAGGGAACACAGGGAATGGGTGATGCCTTCTTTCGCGTCCGACAGGGGATGCTGAAAATCGTACATGGGATAGATGCACCAGGAATTGCCGGTTCGGTAATGGGTCTCGCGGCGTATGCGGTACATTACCGGATCG
>Ga0268262_10003246_pt1 | contig 17788 bp, 19 predicted proteins | sample TergutNc150P3_FD_190354 | JGI IMG/M metagenome (GOLD analysis project Ga0268262, IMG submission 190354) | Nasutitermes corniger P3 segment gut microbial community from laboratory colony in Florida, USA - Nc150 P3 (SPAdes) (version 2) | ecosystem: Host-associated > Arthropoda: Insects >...
GATGGGCGTTGGATAGCCGAGATTCCTGAAATACCAGGAGTGCTTGCTTATGGAGTAACTCCGCTTCAAGCTGGTGCAAGAGCAAAAGCTTTGGCTTTACGAGTTTTAGCAGAACGCATGGAAAATGAAGTTTCAATACCAGGCATTAATTCTATAGTGTTTGCAAGTCATTATGAGCCAGTGGCCGTCAATTAAAGCGAATCGTCTTTTGTCATCATTGATGAAAATAGGTTGGTCTGTAAAAAGGCAAACTGGTTCACATAAAACACTGGAAAAATTTGGTTATCCAGATTATGTTTTTGCATTTCATGACAGTGTAGAAATTGGTCCGAAAATGCTTGCAAGAGTGGCTAAACATACAGGATTAACTCTTAACGATTTGTAAAAAATATCTGAAAAAAATTGCTATCAAGGCATTGCGAGTACCAAGGTCACAAAATTTATTCCTGCCGCAACAAATTTTCTACATTTACCACCAAAATGAAATTAGCTCTTATCATTGGAATAGGCAGTTTTATAGGCGGTTTTTCTCGCTATCTGCTATCTTTGTTAATACAAGCAAAAACAACATCGCCGTTTCCATTGCATACCTTTATAATAAATATCATAGGTTGCTTTTTGATTGGAATTGTTTTTGGATTTTTTGATAAAGGGCAAATTTCAGGGGAATGGAAATTGTTCCTTGCAACGGGTATTCTCGGCGGATTTACAACTTTCTCCGCGTTTTCAATTGAAACATTGACTTTATTTAGAGAAGGATATGCAGTCTATGCCTTGGTTTATATTTTCGCTAGTGTTTTTTTAGGATTGTTACTAACGTATATTGCTTATTCGTTGGTGAAATAATTTTTCTATATTACCCCAAAACCCAAAAGGAGGCCATAAAATGGCAAAGATCAAAAATGTAGTTGGCCGTCAAATTTTAGATTCGCGCGGCAACCCGACCGTTGAAGTTGAAATCACTTTGGATACAGGCTTTGTTGCCCGTGCCGCAGTTCCAAGCGGAGCAAGCACTGGTGAATATGAGGCTTGCGAACTTAGAGATGGCAACAAAAAAGTCTATGGCGGCTTAGGAGTGCTAAAAGCGGTGGCTGCCGTTAATGGCCCCATTGCTCGCTTGCTCAAAGGCAAAGACCCTCTGAAACAGGCTGCCCTTGATGATGCCATGATTAGGCTAGACGGCACAAAAAACAAAAGCAAACTCGGCGCAAATGCAATTCTCGGTGCTTCCATGGCAATCACCGTTGCAGGCGCAAGCGTTAGCAAATTGCCGCTTTGGAAATATATCGGCAAATTGCACGGCAACAGTAAATTCATACTTCCAACCCCAATGGCAAACATTGTGAATGGCGGCAAACACGCAGACAATAAAATTGACTTCCAGGAATTTATGATTATGCCCGTAGGCGCAAAATCCTTTTCTGAAGGGCTGCGCTGGATAACGGAGATTTTCCACACCCTTAAAAAATTGCTCAAAAAAGACAGGCAGGCAACATCTGTTGGTGACGAAGGCGGCTTTGCCCCTAACTTGACCAACGACCAAGCCTTGGAATACATTATGAGAGCCATTAAAGAAGCAGGCTACAAACCCGGCACTCAAATTGGCATTGCCCTTGACTGCGCCTCTTCCGAACTCTTTGACGAGGGTGGTCGCAAAGGCTACAAGTTCTGGAAATCCGAACCCGGCAGGCTTTACTCTGCAAAAGAGATGATTGCAAAATATGCCGCTTGGGTTAAAAAATATCCAATCGTTTCTATAGAAGACGGTTTAGACCAGAACGACTGGGAAGGCTATGTTGGCTTTACCAAGGAACTTGGCAAAAAAGTTCAGCTTGTTGGCGATGATTTCTTTGTGACAAACCCAGAGCGTTTGGCAAAGGGCATCAAAATGAAAGCTGCAAATGCCATTCTGATAAAGGTTAATCAAATTGGCACCGTTTCCGAAACTTTGGAAGCCATCAAAATGGCTCAAAAAGCAGGCTACGGAGCTATTGCCAGCCATCGCAGCGGCGAAACCGAAGACTCCTTTATCGCAGACCTTGCCGTTGGCACGGGCGCAGGCCAAATAAAAACCGGCTCACTTTCCCGTACCGACCGTATTTGCAAATACAACCAATTGCTTCGCATAGAGGAGCAACTTGGCAAATCTGCAAAGTACCAAGGCAAAATAAAGTAAGCGTTTTTTAAGAACGTTTCAACACCCGCAAAGCGACCAAAATTTGCACCGCCGGTTTGGGGAAAGCTAACATTAGAATTCCACAAACAGAGGCGGTTATGCCTATTGCTTGCAGTATAGGCAAGTAGCTCGTACCTTTTAGCAGCATTTGCAGTAAGGTTTGGTCTGACGAGAAAAAAGCTTTTGCCATTTTGCCTGAGAAGCTGGAATAGCGTTCTATTCCAATTGCAAGAGCCCATTTTGCAATTTTCCAGAACGAAAGGAAAACCACACCTTGCAATAAAACAAGGATTCCAATTACGCGAGCAGTTCGTTTGGGTTCTAGCATCGCAAGGCAATATAGTAAATCCTGAGATTTGTATTTTATGCTCAATGTTCCGTGCATTTTTACTGATAATAGCCGTATTACTGACTTACGCCAAAGATTGGACCCATTATACTAGGCAAAATGAGGTTCGCGATGCTGTGCTTGCAGATAACGGAACTCTGTGGGCAGCTTTTGCTTGGGGATTGCAAGAGAGGCTTGCGAACAAAACGGAAAATAACTATATGCCCGGAAGCAATAATTTAGAAATTGCAGATATAGTTCAGATTTTTGACTTGCCAAATGGAGATATAATAGCGGCATCGAGAAATGGGAGTTTGATTCGCAAAAATAAAAATTCAAACAATTTTGAAACTATAAGCAATTCTTTTGCAGAAAAAAAACGAGAACTATTGCAAGGGCTTGGAAAAAGAGCAAATAATATTCTGATTTTGCCTTTTAAAGGAGCTTTGGCTTTTTTTGACTATGAGCAAAGATATTCAATAATAACGCTTTCTCAAATAGGCACAAATTCGCTTGAAAGTTTTTTGGTAAAAAGGATTGCCGTTGAAGGCGATAGTTTATGGATAGAATTTGATAGAACAATTTGGAAAAGAAAAATTGACTGGAATAAAATTAGCGAAGATAGATTTTTGGCAGATCCTTCTTCGTGGAAAAAAGCGGATAAAATACCCGAAGAAAAAACAAAACCTAACTATGTTCCAACTTGGCCGTATTTTCCTTTAAAAAGAATGAATAGAGTTTATGTTTTATCCGGTGGAGATGCAATTGCATGGGGAGATAATTATTACAATTTTTCTAGAATGGAAAATGGAAAGTGGGGAGAACCTTTTAAGGCAAATGCAAGCCCTTTTAACGATGACCAAAAAAATTATCCTGTAAAATCTTTAGTTATGCAGCCTAATGGAGATTTTGCTGCGGGTATGTGGGGTCCAGGGCTTTTAATTTTTGATAAAAACTCGAAAATGACAAAATGGTTCCATTCAAACAACACAGGAAATACCTGTCCAACGGAATGGGCAAATAGAGCAGATGCTGGTTGGTCAATAGTGCAAGGCGTGGTTCCTTCACCAGATTTTTCGGGTTATATTTTTTCTTATGTTAGCGAAATAAATTACGGACTTGGTTTTGTGGATAATAACGGAGAAAATCATTGCTTAAAATCAAACTCAGCTTCTTCTCCGGTTGCTTTTTCCATTATAGCCCGTGAAATAGCCCGTGAAGATGAAGCAAAAGAATGGGAAATTTATGCCGCTTGGAGAAGCACTTTGGAATCAGAAAATGGCGGCGTTGACTTTTACAAAGCCACTCCATCTAAAAATTCAAAAGATTTTTCTCCCGTTTGGCAAAAGGGATGGACATTGCCTTTTGGCTCGCCCATAGACTTTGCTTTTGATAGCAATGGAATTTTGTGGGCAATTTCAAAGTCTAAGGTTCTTTATTTATCTCAAAATGAATGGAAGGAACCCAGCTATATTCGAGGTTTTGAGGGTGGTGTTATTTCTGCCTTGAAAGCAGATGCTCAAAATGGGTTGTGGATTGCCACTCACGGCGATGGCGCATACTTGCTTTCAAAGGTGAACAATTCGCCAGATAGCTTAACCGCAAAGCATCTTAAAACAAAAAACGGTCTTTTGAGCGAAATGGTTTATGATATAGCCATAGACACAATAAAAGGCAAAGTTTATTTTGCGCACGATTTGGGACTGAGCGTTTATTCCACCGCCATTGTTAGGAGTGCCTCAAACTATATGCAAGGCGATGCCCCCAAACCCATTGCTTACCCAAATCCATTTCGCCCAAAAATGCACAGTGCCGTGACAATAGATTACATAAGCGAAAAATCCACAGTTTACATTTTTGATTCCTCTGGCAAGCGGGTTAGGTTTTTCAAATCGGATGAATTGCGTGGCGGCGCGGTGGCTTGGGACGGGAAAAACGAAAGCGGAAAACTGGTTGCACCAGGGTTATATCACTATATGGCAAAAGACGGGAAAAAAACCGCCAAAGGCAAAATTATGGTTGAGAGATAATTCCTCACACTGCCACGCTTGCTTTGATTGCAGGCCAAGGCTCGTAATTTTCCAGCGTGAAATCTTCAAACTTAAATTCAAACAAATTTTTCACATTTGGATTTAATTTCATTTGCGGCAAAGAGCGCGGCTCTCTTGAAAGTTGCAAATCGGCTTGCTCAATATGATTTTTGTAGAGGTGCAAATCTCCGAATGTGTGCACAAATTCGCCTGGTTCATATTCAAGCACTTTGCACAGCATAAGGGTTAGCAGGGCGTAACTCGCTATGTTAAAGGGAACGCCCAAGAAAATATCTGCGGAACGCTGGTAAAGCTGGCAGCTGAGTTTGCCATTTGCAACATAGAACTGAAACAGGCAATGGCAAGGCGGGAGTGCCATTTGGGATATTTCGCCAACATTCCAAGCACAAACGATATGCCGGCGGCTATCGGGGTTGTCTTTGAGGGATTTCAAAATCTCGGAAATTTGGTCTATTTTCTGCCCGCTCGGCGCACCCCAGCTTCTCCATTGAGCGCCATACACAGGCCCCAAATCGCCATTTTCCCTCTGCCATTCGTCCCAGATAGTCACTTTATGTTCGTGCAAAAATTTTGTGTTTGTATCGCCTCTCAAAAACCAGAGCAACTCCACAATGATTGATTTTAAATGAACTTTTTTTGTGGTCAAAAGCGGAAATCCCTTGCTTAAATCAAAGCGAACTTGCCGCCCAAAAACGCTAAATGTTCCCGTACCTGTGCGGTCACTTTTTTCAACGCCGTTTTCTTTAACTTCGCGCAATAAATCTAGGTAGGTTTGCATATTATGAGGTTTAATATAGTAATTACTACATTAACCCTATGAACCTATATCACGGAAGCAATATTTTTATTGAAATTCCAAACTTGAAATTCAGCAGAAAAGAGCTGGATTTTGGCATAGGTTTTTACACAACAACAAATTATGAGCAAGCAGTACAATTCTCTGAAAAAGTTGTTGAACGGAAAAAAGGAAGTAAAATTGTGAATATATATGACTTTAATAGCGAAGATTTACAGAAATTCAAAGTTCTTGAATTTAAGGAAACAGACAAAAAGTGGTTGGATTTTGTTTCCGATAATAGAAATTCTGTTTCTTTGCAAAATGATTACGATATAATAATAGGTCCAGTTGCAAATGATGATGTTTTTCGCACATTATTGCTTTATTTTGCAAAAGAACTTGATGTAAACGAAACTTTGAACAGACTAAAAATCAAAAAATTATTCAATCAATATGTCTTTAAAAACGATAGTATTCTAAAATTACTAAATTTTGTAAAAGCGGAGTTTATAGCATGACTAAAGAATTATTGCCAATTTATCTGTATTTCATAGTGGAGGAAATAATCCCACTAATAATTTCCGAATATAATTTAAGCGAAAATGAAGCGATACTGAAATTTTATTGCTCTAAATTGTATTCTTTTTTGGAAAATCCTAAAACTGGAGTTTGGCGTTATAGCCCAAAATTATTGTTCAATTTATATAAAGAAGAATTGGATAACGGAGATTTTATTTTTCCAGAAGAGGCGGCATAATGACAAAAGAAGGAAATTTTATAATATTTGCGATTGAGCAATATAAAAAAGCTATGAATATGCAAGGGCAAGAGGTTATAGAATTGTTTAAAAAATACAACATTTTTGAGCTTATCAGAAAATCTTATGCAGTTTACCATATTGAAAGAGAACAAAATATGATAGACGATATAAACGACTATATTAAAAGCTATTAGATTTACTATATTTATACTTCTCCCTTATGGTAAAGTCATCATTCATAGGCCTAGATGCAATGGAGCGTTTTAGCTGGGAAAAACGCCCTGGGCAAATTTGCCAGTTTTGCAGCAATAACTGCAACAGAACCATAGTGGTTTTTAGCGATGGCAGAACGCACGTGACGGGCAACCGTTGCGAAAGAGGCGAAGTTTTTGCAAATCCAAACGATCCTGAAACCAAAAAAATTCTAGCAGACATAAGCCGCAAAATAAATTCCGTGCCAGATATGATTAAAAGGGCAAATCAGCTTTTGGTGAAGGATTGGTGTCCCAAACCCAGCACTTCGGGCAAAAAAATAGGTATTCCAAGAGCTTTGGAGTTTTTCGTTTCCTTGCCGTTTTGGAAGGCGTTTTTTACCTCGCTGGGCTTTGAAGTGGTGATTTCAAGGCAAAGCGACTATAATCTGTTTGAAGAAGGACTTCGCTCCGTTCCTGGTGACACAATTTGCTTTCCGGCAAAGCTCTTGCACGGGCATGTTGCAGACTTGGTGAAAAAAAAGGTGGATAGAATATTTTTGCCTACTATGATAGCCATTCCAACTGACCATAAAAAATTTCAGGCAACGGCTGTTTGCCCTGTGGTTCAAGGCTATCCGTCGGTGGTGAGGAATATTGACGACCCCGAAAAAAAACACGACATTCCTGTTGACCAGCCAACATTCCATTGGTACAGCGAAGATTTGCGCAGAAACCAGTGCGTGGATTGGTTTAGCCAGCATTGGAAAATCCCCAAAAAAACCGTAGATATTGCAGTTAGCGATGGCGAGACCGCTCTGCAAAAATTCAGAGATACCTTGCAAAACGAGGGGCAAAAAGTTTTAGACGATGTTAGGGCGCGAGGGGAGTTCGCGGTGGTGGTTGCCGGCAGGCCATATCATTTAGACCCTTTGGTGAACCATCTTGTGGCTAACCACTTTACCCAAATGGGAATACCCGTTTTGCCTCTAGAAGCCTTGCCCGATGTATTTGACCAAGAAATTCCATCAAATACCAGAATGGAGGCTCTGAATTCTTTTCACATGAGAATGTTAGGCGCAACACTTTTGGCAACAAAAGACCCAAGCATAGAGTTGGTGCAAATAGTGAGCTTTGGCTGCGGGCACGATGCTATTCTCTCCGATGAGATAATGCGAATTTTGCACGAGCGTTCGGATAAAGAATTGCTAATGCTGAAATTAGACGAAGGCGATGTTCGTGGGCCTGTGAGTATTCGCATAAAAAGTTTTATAGAAACGGTTAAAGTACGCAAAGCAAAACAAGCACCTGCAAGTGTTTTGCCATTGCAAATACAGCCCTTGTTCTCCGTGCCTTATGCCAAAGGCGATGGAAAAAAACGTATAGTGCTAATTCCAAATTTAAGTCCGGCATTTAGTTTTTTGTGCGCAAAGGTCATGGAAAGAGAGGGCTTTAGAACAGAGCATTTGCCCCTTGCAGATAAAAGAGCTTTTGAGCTTGGCAAAAAATTTGTGCATAACGATATTTGCTTTCCGGCACAGGTAAATATAGGCGAGGGTTTGCTTTGGCTTGAGCAGCACCCAGAAGTTAGCCAAGACGAAGTGTGCATGGGTCTTGCAAAAAACTGCGAGAATTGCAGGGCTGGGCAATACGCCGTTATGTGCCGCAAGGCGCTTGACGAGGCGGGTTATCCCAATGTGCCAATTTTAACAACAGGCACAGACAACAAAAATATGCACCCTGGTTTTAATGCTGGTTTGGATTTTCGCTTGCACATGCTTTGGGGCATGGCAATAATGGACGGCATAGAGATAATGTTTCGTTCCATTCGCCCTTACGAAAAAAATCACGGCGAATCACAGAGGGTGTATAACTACTGGATTAAAGAAACAATGCAAGAAGCTGCTGGCAATAGGCGTGGTGCTTTGAAAAAATTTGAGCAAGCGGTTGAAGCCTTTAACAAAATAGAAGCCGATATATCTGTTCGCAAGCCAAGAGTTGCCGTGCTTGGAGAGATTTTGATGAAATACCACCCAAGTGCAAATGGTTTTGTTGAGGAATATCTTTTTGACCACGGAATGGAAGTGGTGCAGCCCGGAATGTTGGACTTTTTCAGGGTTGGCGAACTTGTTAGAATGGAAAAGGTGAAGCGCGGACTCATAGCGCATCCATTTATGAACTGGCTAATAGGCAGTGTTTCTTCTAAATTTTATTCAAAAGCTGCGAGTGATGTTGAAAAACGTGTTAAGAAATTCAAATATTACGAACACCACGCAGATTGTTATGAAATGTCAGACATAATAGAGAATACCGGAATGTTAGACAAAACCTACATAACGGGCGAAGGTTGGCTAATTCCAGGCGAAGTTCTCTCTTTGGCGGAACACGGCGTTAACAGTTTTGTTATTGTTCAGCCTTTTGCCTGCCTTGCTAATCACATTTCGGGCAGGGGTTTGACAAAAGCCATGAAGTCAAAATTCCCGCACATTCAAATTCTGAGCTTGGACTACGACCCAGACACCAGCCTTGCAAATATTGAGAACCGTTTGCAAATGCTCATAATAAATGCAAAGGAATTGGAAAAATCCCATTGACAAGGTCTTTAAATTTTACTATATTTACACCCACGGCTCTGTAGCTCAGTTGGTAGAGCGTCGGACTGAAAATCCGTGCGTCAGCAGTTCAAATCTGCTCGGAGCCACTAAATAAAAGCAACCCTTTCAAATACATTCCCTCTGGGAATGAAGCTAGCACAGGGTGGTCTTGTGCCCCCCTAAAGTTTTCCAAAATTTGCACTTGGCGTTTTGCATCAACGCCAGCATCTGCTACTATTTTTTGGAATAACTCGGCGCTTATATGCCCGCTGCAACTAAATGTGGCGAGCATTCCGCCTGGAGCGAGCAGTTTAATAGCCAGCAGGTTAATATCTTTGTAGCCCTTTGCCGCCTTTTCCACTTGGCTTGTTGATTCTGCGAATTTAGGCGGGTCTAGGATTATGAGATCAAAAGTTTCGCCCTTGTCCCTGCATTTGCGCAAGTGTGTGAATACATCTGCTTCTGTGTATTCGATTTCTGCATTTTCCAAGCCATTCAATGCGGCATTTCGCTTTGCAAGTTCAAGCGCAGAGGCAGAAACATCAACTTGCCTAACAAATTTTGAGCCACCCTTTGCGGCAAACAAACCAAAGCCGCCAGTGTAGCAAAAACAATTCAAAACACGTTTGCCATTGGCAAGTTCGCCAATTCTTTTCCTAGCATTTCTTTGGTCTAAATAATATCCGGTTTTGTGGCCGCTGTGCAAATCAACCAAAATTTTTAACCCATTTTCTTCTATTTCAATTGCGTGTTGAGGAACTTCTCCCGCTAAAATTTTCACCTGCGGCTCCAAGCCCTCTTTTATTCGAACACTGCTATCTGAACGCTCAATAATCCCTTTGAAATTCGGGAAAATTTCTTTTAAACATTCAACTAAAATTTCCCTAAAAATTTCCCAGCCAGCGGAGAGCAACTGAACGCTTAAATAACCTGCATAATAATCAATTATGCAACCTGGCAAAAAATCATTTTCTACATTCACCAAGCGAAACGCATTTTCTCCATTTGGCTCAAAACCCGCAGCCCTACGGCTCTCCAAGCAACGCTTTAATTTGCGTACAAAAAAATCCTTGTCTATTTTTTCATTTTCGTCAAAACTCCAAGCCCTTGCCCTTATCTGTGAATTTGGTGAATACGCCCCCCAAGCCAAAAAATTACCTTTGCTATCAACAATTTTAACCGTTTCACCTAATTTTGGATTTCCATTCACCTTATCCACCGCACCGCTGAACACCCAAGGGTGAAGGCGCAGCAGGGATTTTTCGCGAGAAGGAAGAAGGGAGATATGCACTGAGGAGAAATTAGAAAGAATTGCATTGTAAAGTTTCTATTTTTCAAAAGATGAAGTTTGAATGGAATTGCCCATTCAAAGACAGAGGAGCGGTTTCATTTGTTGGGGCGTTCTATATCTTAGCAACCTTATTCAAAGGAGTTCAAAATGACTGAGAAACAGAAAAAAGTTCTTCGTTCAGGGAAAACATTGGAAAATCCCTTTTACAAGAAATTGACCACTCCAATAACCATTCGTGTGCCAAACGAAGTTTTGGATTATTTTAAATCCACTGCAAAAATGTCTAAAACGGAAAATTTGGAGAGATTAATCAATTACAGTTTATTTAACGCAATGGAGAAAAAGCTCCCAGAGCGGATAGTTAAAAAGGCAGAAAAATTGACAGCCTAAACTTTTGGTCTAGACCCTCCCCCACAAGCTCTATTTTAACAAAATTTCCAATTTTGCAGATTTTTTTCCTCTTTTCAAAAAAAGATTACTATATTTATATTTAAATGTCTACCATAGAAGAGATAATTGAAAATTCTTTAAAAGAACTTTTGAAAATTGGCGAGGAAAACACTATTCGGCAAGATGCAGAATCAAATATAAATCAACCTATTGAGTTTTGCCCTATACTCCCAAGTTAGCTCGTGCTTGGGGCCAAGGACGGAGAACAAAGTTATCATGGCTTTCTTCGCTTTGCCCTCTTTGTCTTGCTTGTTTTCAATAAGATCTAAAAATGAGTCCAGGGCTTCTTTGTATTTGTTTTGGGATGCCAATTTATAAGCCTTGTCGTAAGGAGGTTTTGTATCTTCGTAAAATTCCGTTAATTCCAAAAGGGATTTTGATTCATTGTAAAAATCATCGCCTTCTTTTATATTTTGCAATAAAGTTTTTGCCTCTTCTTTTTTTCCGGTCATAACTTTGGCTTTTGCCAGCAGATAACAACCCTTTTTATTGCTTGGATTTTTTTCAAATAATTTTTGCAGAATTTTTATAGCCGCACTTGCCTGTCCAAAATTTATGGCTTCTTCGGCATTTAGCAGCAGGCTTTCTTCTTCTGATAAGAAAAACGGCAAAAGCTGTTTTTTTAGCTCTGCTTCGGGAAGAGATCCATTTATGTTGGCAACTATTTGCCTGTTTTTGAAAATGCGAATATCGCTTATAGCACTTAGTCGCAGGTAGGCGGCAAGCTGTTGGTTGTTGGGGTCTTCGGGGTCTAGCTTTGCTATTGTGAATTTCAGTTCGTTGGCGAGTTTTTCCAGAGCAGGCGATGCCTCAAAAGCAACCACAATGGCTTTTTCCGCAGAGCCATTTATAACAATTTGCTCAAATGTTTCAATATCAGTTTGAATTAAAGGCATGGGGGAAATATAGTAAACGCTAGGGAACAGGGTCAAAGCCGCCTTTGCAAAAGGGCTGGCAGCGCAAGATTCGCTTTACGGTGAGCCAAATGCCTTTTAACACGCCGTGCTTTTCCAATGCTTCTATTGCGTAGTTTGAGCAAGTCGGGTAAAACCTGCAACACCCACTAAAAAAAGCTGGATGCACCTTTTGATATAATTTTATGAGTTTAATCAACATAGCTCAACCACCAGCTTTCCAGCATCTTCTCTCAAAGCCCCCCAATTTGCATCCGCCTGCCTCATTTCAACAAGGGCCATAATCCAAATAGGCGATTTGAATTTTTTTGCTTCTTTGAATAACACAGAACGCAAAACTCGGCGACATTTATTGCGAAAAACGGCATTTCCGCTTTTCTTTTTAACAACAAAGCAAAATCTGGTGCAGGTATCGGGTGCAGGCATAATTCTTAGGCTTAAAAAGCCAATTCTCAGCTTTTTGCCCTTAGATGCCACAATATCATAAGAATCCTGCGATGGAAAGCGAAAATTCCTAAGAGTGCCCAAAACTAGTCTTAACGGTTATTTTTTGTATAACTCATCACTTATGGTGAGCCTTTTTCTGCCTTTGGAGCGGCGAGAACTCAGTACGTCGCGACCCCAGCGGTCTTCCATACGATGCCTAAAACCGTGTTTATTGGCACGTTTGCGGTTATGTGGTTGAAAAGTCCTTTTCATAGGCTTTAAATATAGTAAATTTTTGGGGTTTTGTCAACACCCTTTAAAATCATCTCTCCAGTTTTCTCACTGCCGCTTCCAAAGACAAACCCGCATAATCCTGTGCATTGATCCATTTACCATTCACAGAATTATTTGCGAATGCGACTGCTATGGCACCAGGAATTACCGATTCTACAGCGTTTGGAGCATTTGGGCCTCCCAAGTCTGTGCGGAGCCAGCCAGGGTCTAGCAAATTCAGAGTTACATTTGAGGCTTTTAGTTTTGGCGATGTATCTTTAACAAATTTGTCAAGTGCGGCTTTGCCTGCGGCATAAGCCATTTGCTCAGGTTCCCCTGTTATCCCGCTTGTTGTGCAAATTACCCTGCCAAAACCAGCGAGCAACATCTTCGGTAAAAAATGGCAACTTATGAAAATCGGAGCTATGGTATTAACCTGAAAACTGGTTAAATAGTCTTGCTCGTGCATTTCCCAATAGTTTTCACGGTAAGGAGTTTGCAAACCGGCATTGTTGCAAACAACCTCTATTCGCAGATTTTTTGAATCTATTTCTGCCAAAAGTTTTTTCCTTTCTTTGTCGTTGCCAAGCTCGGCGGCAACAGAAAAAACCTCAACGCCTCTTTCCTTTATTTCCGCTTCAAGAGCTTTTGTGTGCTCCAAGCTGCGGCTGTGCAAAATTAAATTTGCTCCCTGCTTTGCAAATGCGAGTGCCATTTGCTTGCCAATGCCACGAGCGGCACCTGTGATAAAAACCCATTTCTTAGATAAATCCAGCATATTGCCCCCTTGTAAACTTAACGTGATTCCAAAATTTCCTTAATCTCTTTTGGCCCAATGCAAGCATTTTCGCCAAGTCCTTTCTCGCTTGTCAAACCGCGGCTTTCAAATCTCTTTGAAATTTTTTCCGCTGCTTCGGCTGCATTTACTCCATAGCCGCTTAACTTTGTTGGAACACCGAGCGATTCAAAAAATTCCTCGGTTTTTTCTATTGCGAGTACTGCTATTTCATCGTGGCCTTCTTGCCCTCGCTTGTGCGAGAGAAGCCCCCAAACACGGTGGCCGTATTGAGCCAGTTTTGCTTTCTTTTTTTCAAACTGATTGCGCCAAAGACCCGGCATAACAACAGCTAGGCTTTGCCCGTGGTCTATACCATAAAATGCTGTTAGTTCGTGGCCTATGCCGTGCGTTGCCCAGTCTTCGGGAACGCCTCTGCTTATCAAGCCGTTCAATGCCATTGTTGCTGTCCACATAAGGGTTGCACGAACATCGTAGTTGTTTGGTTGCTCAATTATAATTGGACCTTGCTCTATAAGCGTTGTTAAAATTGATTCTGCCCAGCGATCTTGCAGTGGTGCATATTCCGGATAAGTTAAATATTGCTCCATTGTGTGGACAAAGGTGTCCACTATGCCGTTTGCCGTTTGCTTTGCGGGCAGGGTAAAAGTGGTTTCTGGATCTAAAATACTGAACTTAGGATAAATGAGCGCAGACCATCCGCCGAATTTTTCTTGTGTAGAATCGCGTGAGATAACAAAGTTGGCATTGCTTTCGGAACCTGTTGCTGGTAGCGTTAACACACTTGCTAGTGGCAGTGCCTCGTTTGGAGTTTTTGCTTTGCCGCACATAAAATCCCAAGAGTCACCGTTGTATTTTGCTGCCAGTGCTATGAACTTTGTGCCATCTAAAACAGAGCCTCCACCCACGGAGAGCAAAAAATCTATTCCTTCTTTTTTTATTATTTCAAGGCTTTTAACGCAAGTCTCGTAGCGAGGGTTTGGCTCTATACCGCCAAATTCAAAAACAACCCTGCCCCCCAAGGCCTTTTTTACACTTTCGTAAACGCCATTTTTTTTTATAGAGCCACCACCATAGGTTAAAAGCACCCTAGCATTTTGAGGAACCTCCTTTGCAAGCTCTGATATGGTATTTTTGCCAAAAATGAGCTTTGTTGGGTTCAGAAATGAAAAATTGCGCATAGTCTTAATATAGTAAGTGACAATTAACGAAAATTTTTCTATATTTCTATAAACAAAAAAAACAAAGGAGGTTTTTGTGAAAAAAATCTTATTTATGGTCTTGTGCGCGGCTTTACTTGCCTCGTGCAGTGCATCCAAAAGAGTTGATGCTATGGTGGAATCTACTGTAACAGAAGCTATAGTTCTGCAAGAAGTGGCGAGAACCCATGGTGCAGAGGTTTCTATTTCAACGAGTAATTTGGTTGCCGATGCGCGAAAGCAAAAAGACGAGGAGAAAAATACAGACGAAGCTTTGCTCAAGGCAAACGAAGCAATTTTGCTTCTGCAGATTTCTTTGCTTGAGAGAGAAAAGAAAAACATAGAAGACAGTTTGTCAAGAGCAACTGAAACTTTGAGAATTAACCGTGCTTTGCTTTCAGAACGCAAGATTAAATAGGAGGTTTTATGAAAAAACAAACACTAGCCATTTTAGCCTGTGCTGCAAGCATTTCGTTTGCGCAAACAGTAGTTTCTTCCTTAGACGTCAGAATCCCTTGCCGTGAGGCTTTTGACAAAGTAGCAAGCCAACCGCGCGATGCCGCAGCCGCTCGCCTATGGGCAATTGCGAAAACGAGAATTCACGCATTGGAAGAAGTGCCAAAAAAAGAACGTCAAGGAAAACAATACGAAGACGACTTGAAGTTATGCGATTTGTCCGTGAAACTTTTCACAATGCAGCTTGAACAGACAGCCTTGCTCCAAAGGTACATAGATGCTCAAAGAGAAGTAGCTCGTGTGAAGGATTCTTTGATAACTGCCCTTGACTCACAGCTCGGAAGCGAGCGCGATCGCATGGAGAAGATGCACCTTGACAGCAAAAGAGCCCTTGCCGAAAAGGATTATCTGTTGAACAAGCAAAAAGAAGAGGCAGAAAAGAAGTTGGACGCATTGCGCAGCAAAACCATCAGCGTTTACAAAGATGCCAGAGGCACCATTCTTTCAATGAGCGATCTTCTGTTTGAGTTCGGAAAGGCAGAATTGAAGCCGGAATTGAAGGAAAATCTTGCCGAAATTGCTGGCATACTCAAAAATTTGCTAACCGATGCTACCGTCATTGTTGAAGGTCATACCGATAACGTTGGCAAGGCAGATGCCAATAAAAAATTGAGCGAGCAAAGGGCAAGCGAAGTTGTGAAATACTTAACGACCAGAGGCGTTGACAAAAAACGCTTGAAATCCGTTGGTTATGGTGCAACAAAACCGGTAGCAGACAACGGCACAGACGAAGGCAAAGCCAAAAACCGCAGGGTTGAGCTTGTTATAAAAGATAAGTAAAACGGAAGGGAGTAGTACGCATTTTCTATATTATTCTGGATAAACTACTCTGGAGGTACCGAAAATGCGTACATATTTGCCCAAAATGTTGCTTTTCTTAGCTGCTTTTGCATCGATATTCTTGTTTTTCTCTTGTAGTAACTCCAATTTAGAGCAAGTGTTAGGAGTTAGTTCAAGCAGTCTTTTCGACATAAGTAGCTCTTCCGATGTTTTGTCGGTGCCTAGCTCAAGTTCCAAGGACAATCCTCCTCCAAATGAGCCTAGCAGCAGTTCCGAGGTTGTGTCTAGCAGTAGCGCAGAAGAGGTTTTAAGCAGTAGTTCCATAATAGAATCGGAATCTAGCAGTAGCGTAGTTAGTTCAAGCAATTCTGCTAATTCAAGCAGTTCCATAGCAATAGCATCTAGCAGTTCAAGAGCCACATCTAGTAGCAGTAATTCTGCAAGGTCAAGCAGCAGTTCTTTAGCTGATAACTGTTTAACTACTTGTGGTTTAAGCAGTTCTGCAAGGTCAAGTAGTTCCGCAAGATCAAGTAGCAGTTCTGTGGGGGCAAGCAGTTCATCAGGTGTAATGCCAATAGTACCGCTCAGTTGCAACCGAGCGGGCTTGGAAGCTGCCGTGAATAATTATTTGACAGCCATTGCCGCTGGCGACTATACAAAACTGCCTTTAGCCACAGGTGCCAAATATTATGAGAACGACCACGATGCTAAACAGAAATATTCCGGTGGCAAAATGACATACGACAAAGAAGTTGCCTTTGGCGAAGGTCTTTGGAAAACACCTCTCAAAGTGGATTTCCATCGCAACCTTATAGATGTGGATTCTTGTGCCACATTTACAGAAATCATTGTAGCAAATTCCGAGCCGCAATATGTCCTCGGTGCTCGTCTTGACGTTAAAGATGATAAAATATCCAAGGTCACTCTTGTTGTCACTCAGAAAGGAGACTGGGGTTTCAATGCAAAAAACTACTTAAATTACTCTACCAAAGAAGATTGGTCTGTATTGCCTGCTACTCCTGACCGTAGAAGCAGAACCCAGTTGCAAGCAGACGGTTATGCCTACTTTAAATATTTCACCGATAAAACAGCACCTGCGCCGTGGGCAAAACCGTGCGCGAGGCTTGAAGGCGGCGCATACACAGGAGACGGTGGTTGCAATGTAGGAATTCCCGATGGCACAAGCATTACGCCCTTATCATATCTTGCAGATGTGGATTATGGCATGGTGGTAGTCTTTATGTATTTCGGTGGAGCCGATTCCCACTGGTTCAGAATTTTGCCAGCAGGCTACCGCTATATCCACACGCTCACCGCTATGAAGCAATCGGATTACCAGGCACCGAAATAATGAGGCTCAATACACCCTAACCCAGTCGGTTTTATACTCAACAGCATCGCCGCGCTGCTTCATCAAACCTATACCGAGCTTTTTGGCTTCTTGGACAACCCTGTCTTTGAGAACCAAAGAGCCAATACCCAAATATATTTTGTAATTTGCGAATTCAGGGTATAGAAACCTGAATTTTGGGATTTTCTTTTCTACAAGCTCTTTAACATCGTCTTCATCTGTTTTGTACTTAGCTTCTATCAAAGCTATGGAATCGCCATTGTGCATAACAATATCAAACTGCGCCCTTACCTCTGTTTTATCAGGCATTTTCTTTTCACGTGCAAATTTGTCACTTATATATTCAAAATGAACACCCGCGAAGGTCATTGTTTTTTTCAGCGAATTGTAAAAGAATTCCTCTGCGAATTCTCCATTGCTGTTGCTAATACCGCCAATTTGCCTAGCGTTTTCTCTCAATTGGCGGTCGGTTTCCTTCTGCAAAGCGGCAATATTCTTCCTATCTTCAGCAAAGCTGGCAACTAAATCTTTTAATTCCCGGTCTGTCATAAATATCCTCGTTTAAGGTTTTACTATATAAATATAGCTATAAATTTGGAAAATATGTGAAAAAAACGTGAAAATCGCATATTTGGCATACAGTTGTTGGCAAAATCGCAAAATACCCTTGACAAATCGGCAAAACATTTCTATATTTGGTTACCCTGCTGAAGAGTAACGCTTCCTCTGCTTTTTGGCATAGCCTTAAAAAGAAGCAACAACCTTCTGGGAAGAAGAGTAATAAAAGTTTGTTTGGAGAAGTGTTATGGCAAAAGAGAAATTTGAGCGCACGAAGCCTCACTGCAACATAGGCACCATAGGTCACGTTGACCACGGCAAAACCACGCTAACCGCCGCAATCTGCACCACGCTTG
>Ga0268262_10003247_pt1 | contig 17783 bp, 15 predicted proteins | sample TergutNc150P3_FD_190354 | JGI IMG/M metagenome (GOLD analysis project Ga0268262, IMG submission 190354) | Nasutitermes corniger P3 segment gut microbial community from laboratory colony in Florida, USA - Nc150 P3 (SPAdes) (version 2) | ecosystem: Host-associated > Arthropoda: Insects >...
TCTGGTATTCTTCATCACTATCTGTTTTGTCTTCAAGCCACTGTATTACGTCTTCGTCTAAAGAACATTCCACCCTCAGTTTTTTGGGATGAGGATGTTTTGACCTTTCGGAACTTTTATACCAACCCGTCAAAGAACCAAGATCCTGTTTCTCCATCGTATCAATTTCTTTTTCAAGAATCATAATTCTTACCCCCTTAATAAAAAATATTTATCCACATAAATCTTTTCGGCATACCGAGCCGAAATAATCCTAATTCTTCCGGATTCCAATTCTGTTTCCACCACAAAAAGTATGTCATTGTCAACCATACCAACTACCCTATATCGCTCCTCATTATATTTACTATGAAAATCATCATATTCTTCGATTTTATCCTCATCATCAAAAACCCGTATGGCGAAATTAAAGTCAATGCCGTGTTTCTCTATATTTTGCGCATTTTTGGCCTCATCCCATTCAAATCGGCCATCATCGGTGATTATTGTCTGTCCCACAAGCGCTCTTTCTTTCTATTTTATTATCCTAACACACAACTCGCTCTGATATATAATATAGAATATGGGCGTTAGAATGTCAAACCCCGCCCAAAAAAATTTTAACTTTTTTTCACAAAACTATTGACATTGCGGTTAGCATATACTAACTTATATAGTAGTTAGTCGCGGCTAACCTGTGCCGGAATGGGGGTGGGCGGCTAGGTTACCTCCCCTACAATGCCGGTTGGGCGAGGATGGGCGGTTCGGTCGCCGTCATTTGGCCGGGGACAGGGGAAAGTGGCGAAAACGGGTCAAAAAGGGCTGTTTTGGGCCGGATTATGGGGATGGATGGCACCAAAAAGGTGGGGATTCCGGGATAGAAGGCTTGGGCGGTCAATTCCGGCCTTCGAAAAAATTTTAACTTTTTTTAAAAAAAGTATTGACTTTTGAGTTAGCATATACTAACTTATTATGGTAGTTAGTCATTGCTAACCGTAACAGTTTGGAAGGAGAGGGTGCTGTGATGCCATTAATAATGCTGAAGGCCGGGGAAGAAACGTCCATAAAAAGGGTGGGCGGCAACGAAGATACGCGGCAGTTCCTTGCCACGCTGGGCTTTGTTCCTGGCTCGCACGTTACCGTTATTACCGAAATCGGCGGGAACGTGATCGTGAATATCAAGGAGTCGCGGGTGGCTGTCAGCCGCGAAATGGCCGTTAAAATTATGGTGTGAAACTTAAAATCAAGGAGATATAAATGAATACGCTCAAGGAGACGAAGCCCGGCCAAATCGTGCGGGTTGTAAAGATCGGCGGCGAGGGGCCTGTTAAGCGCCGGATCATGGAGATGGGGATCACCAAGGGTGTGGAGCTGCACGTCCGAAAGGTGGCCCCGTTAGGCGATCCGGTGGAGGTTACGGTGCGGAGCTACGAGCTGTCTATCAGGAAAGCGGACGCCGAACTTATCGAGGTCGAAAAGGGGGAAGAAAATGCCGATTAAAATCGCGCTTGCCGGAAACCCGAACAGCGGCAAAACCACGCTCTTCAACGCCCTCACCGGCTCAAACCAGTTTGTAGGGAACTGGCCGGGCGTAACCGTGGAGAAGAAGGAAGGGAAGCTCAAGGGGCATAAGGACGTGACCGTGACGGACTTGCCCGGCATATACTCCCTTTCCCCGTACACGCTGGAGGAGGTCGTCGCCCGCAATTATTTGATTGACGAGCAACCCGACGTCATCCTCAACATAATCGACGCCACGAATCTGGAGCGTAACCTGTTCCTTACGACCCAGCTCACCGAACTCGGCATACCCGTCGTCGTGGCGTTGAACATGATGGACGTGGTACGCAAAAAGGGCGACAAGATCAATACCGCGAGGCTCTCCAAAGAACTCGGTTGCCAGGTTGCGGAGATCTCCGCCTTAAAAGGCGACGGCGTCGCGGAAGCCTCGAACGCGGCGGTCGCGGCTGCGGCGGGCGGTGTGAAAACCGAACCCATGCATAGTTTCTCCGGCGGCGTGGAGCATACGCTGGCGCACATCGAAGAGGCGGTGCTCCACAATATGCCGGAGGAACAGCAGCGCTTCTTTTCCATAAAACTCTTTGAGCGCGACAAAAAGATCATTGAAAAGCTGGGCCTTAAACCCGAACAGGTCGCGCATATCGAACATGACATCAAATTGCGGGAGACGGAGTTGGAAGACGACAGCGAGAGCATCATCACCGCCGAGCGCTATACCTATATTGACTCCATCATCAAGGACTGCATAAAAATCAAAAACAAAGGCGCGTTGAACGTCTCGGATAAGATCGACAAGGTGGTGACGAACCGGATTTTGGCGCTCCCGATTTTCGCGCTTGTCATGTTCATCGTCTACTTCGTTTCGGTCACCACCGTGGGATCGCTCGTTACCGACTGGGCGAACGACGGCGTGTTCGGGGAGGGCTGGCACTTCTTCGGCATCGGTTCGTCCGCCTACGAGGAATCCGTAGGGAAATTTGAGGAGGGGGCTATATCGGAAAAACCCGATCCGTCTAATTTCGGCGTGTGGGTTCCGGGCGTTCCGGTATTGGTGACTAAGATACTCGAAGCCGTAAACTGCGCCGAGTGGTTGCAAGACCTGATTGTAGACGGCATAATAGCGGGTGTCGGAGCGGTGCTTGGTTTCGTGCCGCAGATGTTCATCCTATTCATGTTCCTCGCCTTTTTGGAGGCGTGCGGCTATATGGCGCGCATCGCCTTCATCATGGACAGGATTTTCCGCCGCTTCGGGCTGTCGGGCAAATCGTTCATACCGATACTGATCGGCACGGGCTGCGGTGTTCCGGGAATCATGGCTTCACGCACTATTGAGAACGATCACGACCGCAAAATGACCGTCATGACCACGACTTTCATCCCGTGTTCGGCCAAGCTGCCGATCATAGCCTTGATCGCCGGGGCGCTCTTCGGCGGGGCGTGGTGGGTCGCTCCCAGCGCCTACTTCGTGGGGATAGCGGCCATCGTCTGCTCCGGCATAATATTGAAGAAGACGAAGGTATTCGCCGGAGAGGTCGCGCCGTTTGTCATGGAACTCCCCTCCTACCACTGGCCGACCGTCGTCAACATCCTGCGCAGCATGTGGGAACGCGGCTGGTCGTTTATCAAGAAGGCCGGAACCATCATACTCTTGGCTACGATCTTCGTTTGGTGCGCCTCAAACTTCGGATGGGGGGAAAACGGCTTCGGCATGGTGGATATGGGCGACAGCATTCTTGCAAAGATAGGCGGCTTTATCGCCCCCATCTTCTCGCCGCTCGGCTGGGGCGACTGGAAGGCCGCCGTCGCCGCCATCACCGGCCTCATAGCCAAAGAGAACGTGGTGGGCACCTTCGGCATCCTGTACGGTTTCGCCGATGTCGCCGAAGACGGCGCGGAAATGTGGAGCGCCTTGGCCAAAAGCTTCACCACGCTGGCCGCCTACTCCTTCTTGGTCTTCAACCTCCTATGCGCCCCGTGCTTCGCCGCGATGGGCGCTATATGGCGGGAGATGAACAACACAAGGTGGTTCTTCGCGGCCATCGGCTACCAGTGTGGATTGGCCTACGTCGTGTCGCTTTGCATCTATCAATTCGGAATGCTGTTTTCAGGCCGCTTCGGGGTCGGGACGGTCGCGGCGTTTCTGCTGACCGGCGGGGCGCTGTACCTGCTGTTCCGTCCGGCGGCGCGGAAGTAGTTAACGGTGGACGTGGTGGGCAGTGCCTTTAAAGCCTTAAAAGATAAATCTTTTTTAGACGGAAGGCTACGCCTTCCATAGATAAATCGGGGGGCTAACTTGTTTATCTCGGCGAAGCCAAACCCCCCGATTTTCAGTCAACATCAACGTCAAAAGAAAAAAAACTTCTTTATCCAGGAAGAGCCTCACTTTTTTTAACGGAGGAACGTATGATTGCTTTTTTGTCAAATAACGCCGGAACAATTCTCACCGGACTTGTCCTATTGGCAATTGTCACGGCAATCATCGTCAACTTATGCCGCAAGAAAAAGAGCGGATGCGCTTGCTGTTGCAGTTGTTGCGGAAACAGCGGTTCGTGCGCGAAACGGGGGCGAGATTAGTCTTTAAGCCCAGCCAGATTCCGATTATGTTTTTCTATCAAGAACAGTACATTCGACAAAGCCAACGGCGACAAAATCCTAACGTCTTTGCCTTGTTCGCTAGCACGATCATAGTGTATTCCTAGTGCCCAGTTATACTCGTATGGTTCTATGTCGCAATCGCATCTCGGAAAAACAAAACCGTTATGCTTATTAATAAACGTAATGAAACTCAAATCTCTATTGTCTTTGCATTCTTTAAATATAAAAATTTTTAATATAAACAGTCCTATGACAATGGCTAAACACTCTTTGTTTAGTCGGTTTTCTTTAATATCAAACTTTTCCAAAAACGCCACCATAAACACGCTGGCGCACTTGTGTCTGTCTAAAGGGCGTGTAGAGTTGTACATGTAAGTATTTTTAATAGACATCTTAATATTATTATAGTACTTGCAAAGTTCGGTTTTGTGTTTTAAAAGTGCGTCTGACAGCTTGATTCCCGGCGATTTATTGCCGAGAGAGCCTTTGATACCATCAAGAGCACAATCAAAAACGAAATTAAATGTATCGTCTGTCGCCATATCAGTCCCAAGGGGTGTTCATTGCGGCTTCAACTAACAAGTCAATATTCGGCATTGTAAAGGGTTCCCCGGTTCTGGCTATGTCTTCTTTAATACATTTGACGGCATCGTCCAAGGAAACATCGCTGTTTCGGAATTTCAAGGCGCGGCGCACCTCTTCATCGCTAACCTGTTCCGCCGAAATAAGTCCTGATGGCATTTTTGGCTCCTTTCTATATATAGAATAATAACTTATAATATAATAGGCTTACGCTATTAAAGTCAATTTATTTTTTAACTTTTTGAGCCGTCCCCGCAGAACCGTCCATTACCGCCCAAACCGTACCGTCTTGATCCAGTCTCCGGCTTATTCTGTGACACTCGCCCGGCTAGGTTTTAACCCGTTCCGAGCCATTTTTGGGCTTTTTATGTCCTCCACCCCCCCTAAAACGCCTCAAAAACGCGGTTTTGGGCTGAAAAAGTAGCCGCGAAGCGGATTTTGGCGGCATTCGTTAAAAAATTTCTATTTTGGGAACCGTGACATTTATTATATTCATACCGTCAGACGCTTTAATCCCAAAAGGCCAATGGTATGAATACACTGCTGAAATACGTATGCGTGTCGCTCGTCACCGCCGGTGGCGCTATTATGCTGTACAGCATAGTAACGTTTTTCAAATCCCTCGTCAGCTTCAAGGTGCAGGCGAACGAGCAGAAGATATTCGCGGATTGGATTTACACGGCGTCTATGCTCCTAATGCTGTTCTTCTTTGTATGCTATATAGCCGTTGACATCATGTTCGTTATTGCGGCGGCGGACACGTTTTCGATGACGAATCTGATCGTGGCGCTGGTTTTTGTTTTCGGCGCGATTTTCGTTGATACAATGATTACGATGCTCAAACGAATGTCCGTCACCATTTCCAAGAAGACCGGCGAGATCATTGCGACGCTCGTGAACGCGATAGAGGCGAAGGACCAGTATACGAGGGGGCATTCGGTTCATGTCGCGGACGTTACCAAGCTTATATATGACCACCTGCCCGATGGGGTAAGAAAGAAAATCAGCAAAACAATATTGATGGACGCCGCCATTTTGCACGATATAGGCAAAATAGGAATCCCGGACAGCGTCCTCAATAAAATAGATAAACTTACGCCGGAGGAGCGGCATTTGATAGAGCAGCACGCGATGATGGGGAAGAAAATTCTTGAACAGACCAGCTACCAGTCCATCGGAGAGATAGTTTACTGCCACCATGAACGCGTGGACGGCAAGGGATATTTCAATATACCGGCGGAGAAGATACCGCTTGAATCTAGAATCATAGCGGTCGCCGATACGTTCTCGGCGCTTTGCACCGACAGGATATACAGGCCTCGGAAAAGTTACGAAGACGCTATGCAGATTATCCAAGAGGTGGCGGGGACGCAGCTTGATGATGATATTGTTAAGACGTTTTGCGACATTCCTAAGAAGGAACTTGAGGATATAGTGTTTCAGCCGACTAGTTGAGGGGGGAGATTTTCCCCCCCTCGCTACGAATAGATAATCTCTATCTTGAACTTATGTGATTTGCAAACTTTGCGTAAATATAATTCGGCAAATACGATTTAAGATCGTCGACTGCGTTTGCCCAAGAAACTTTGTCGACAACCGGATCTTGTTCAATATGTGTTGAGATTACCTCTTTATGTTTGTTTATCTTGGCAATCAGCCGTTGGGTTCTGAATTGGTCGTTTAGAAATTGTTCGCCGAGTTGCGCGTAGCGATCCCAACCGACGGAAGCCGTAAGTTTGAACAATTGGTCGCAGTTGGGCGGTTGGAGTAAATTTACATATGGATTTCCATTGAAGTCATAGTAGGTTTGTTTAAATCCGTCACTACATTGCGTCTGAGTTGCGGTTTTGTTCCACTGCGGTACTCCGGCTGTTTCATAATATTCGTCATTTTTATAAAAAGTGTTGTCCAAGTCCCATGGAATAATCCAAATTTTTCCGCCGGCGTTCTCTTCTTCGTAAAAATAATAGTTATGGTTGCCAACCCATACCCATCCGTCCCCCTTGGCCATGTAAAATGTTCTGAAGCCGTCGAAGTTTTTGATAGCCACGTCCACCGCCAAGTAGCGCAGAAAATAATCGAAGTCCATGAACGGGGATAGCTTCTGTGCAAAATTTTGCGCGGTTGAGGCCGTAATTGCGTTGTAATAGTTTATCATTCTCTGTACGTTGGCGTTATCTTCAGGGTCGTCATTTGTACGGAGTCCCTCCTTGTAATAATAACTACTGGTAGAATTCGGCCATACTTCCTTATAAAGGTTACCGTCTCCGTGATCGGGCCATCTCGACTTGGTAAATCTTCCGTCGGGTTCTTCAACCGCCAAAAAAAGCCCCATAAGTTTGTTGTTGACATATACATTGGCGTACGATGTTCGCGAAGCCGGAATTCCCATCTCCCTAAACAATTCGTAAGCCAGCATATCGTGCATCTTTGTGGAGTCGCCCCACATTGAGTGCAAACAAATCTTCTTCATCTTATACAGCCGTGTGTCCTTGTCGTACTCGGTAAGTTTCACCTTATAGGATATTTTGGAACACGTATTGCGTTTAGAACCTATGGTGGATTTATTTATACCATCATAGCCGAAACATCTCGGAAGCGTGTGACTCGACCCCTTATAGCGAATCCCCACATCTCCGTAATCCTCGTCCTCAAATTTCATGCCAGCCCTCACGTACTTTTCTTCATATCCGTAACGATCCAACGAATCCAATGCGGATGCGCTTAATGTAAAGCGGTACGTCCGCACTTTCGACTGGTCAAAAACAAAACTCCTCTCATCCTCTTCGAGTTGAACGCTCATATTGGCGCTGGGAGCGGCGTCATCTTTCGGATAATATTTGTCGTGACGAAAGATGAGTTTTGTCGAAGTTGCGCTGACCTGCGCCGATTTAGAGAGGCGCGTATTGTCGCCGGAGAGTGTCGTTGAGCCAAAGACAATAGAAGTCGTTGCCTGATTAGACACGATCACCCGCGCCCTCCCGCGCAGCCTCTGTTCCCCGCGCAATTCGAGCAGGTAGGTTCCTTTCGCCAAAGAGGGCACTTCCAGGATCCTCGAGCGCGGAACCTTCCCGCCGAAAACCCGTTTGCCGTTAATAGTGTAAATAGACGCGGAGTTTACCCCCGGGGCGGAGCGCAAATCAAGTGTGCGTTTGCCGAAATTCCACCGCGCCTTTGCCGGCGCGTTGTTAGACGCGGACAGCGCGGGTCCGGTTGAAGTGGTGTTGGAGTACGGGGTTGAAAGGCTAAAGCGTCCGTTTGCGTCGGTGCGGGTGTAATACTCCGAATAGCCCGCCGAAACCAGGACGTTCTCTATCGGATTCCCCGCTTGATTGACCACCGTGCCGCTGTACTCCGCGCCGCTCGCCAAAAACGCGCAGCTTAGAACAAACCCGACGATAAAACGTAGGCTTTTTTTAGAGCTTTTCATCATAAGCTCCCCTTTCTTTTTGTATAAAATGGTGAAAATAGATAGTCTCCCCCGTAGAGAACGGGGTAATTTTCGACTAAAAACCAAGTTTTCGGAGATTTGGAAAGGATAAACCGCCGGTTTAGCGGAGTTCTGCCTAAAAGATGATTGGCACGTGATTTGCTGGGGGGGGGGGGGTATTTTTGTCCAAAAGCAGAGTGTTATTAGCCATACCGCTCTCTCCTGATATTAAACAAGTTAGTCTAAACTAACTCCCTGCTGGACAATAAAAAACGCTTCAGCCGCCGCCGGGCGCCATCTGTACTATTATAGTATAAAAGCCGCCCGAAAATCAATAGAAAAAAGATTTTTTTTCAAATTTACCCTCCAAATTCCCCCAAACACCCCTAAAACGCCTCAAAACGCGGTTTTGGGGGCTAAATGTGCGTTCCGCCGTCGCTTCAGTAAGTCACCCCGTCGACATCCCCGCCGTTTTTCTCCCCGCCCGCCGGCAGTATTTGAACCATGATATTATTCGGCGCGCAGATTAGGCGTCCGTTTGGGTTGCTTATAGCGCCTGACAATTTGCAGATGCCTTTGGGACATGCGGCGCGGCTGATGCTTGCCGTCCCGTTTTTTATCTCTATGCCGATCTCTCCGTTTTTCCCGTTGACGGTGAAGGAGACGTCGTTTTTGAGCGGGTACTCGGCGATCACCGTGTTTTGCCTGTAGACCGCGACGCGGTCGGGGCGAATGGAATTTGCCGAGGCGAAAGCGGCTGCCGCGCCGCATATCATAGCGGCGGCTATTACCGCGTCTATAACGGTGAAGGCGCGCATCAGTAGTTGACCATTACTTTCGCGTAGTAGAGGTTGTTGTCGGTGGCTATCCCTATCAGCACCTTGGGGGGTTGTTTGTCCCACCTGTTTACTATAGAGAGCCGTCCCGGTCGGATTTCTTGGAAACTTACGCGGTTTACGGCGACCGGCGGCTTGCCAAGTTTCCGCTCGTAGGAGGCGGTGAACTCGTCCACCCACTGTCTTACAACCGCGTCCAGCGACGCCGCCTTGACGGCCGCGGTTTCGAGTTCGTAGGCGTTGTAGCGGTCGTTTGCGTCGAAGTAGAAGGCGGCCGTAACTTTTTGGCCGTCTATGATCAGGCTTTCGGCCAATATGTAATCTTGTTCGGCTTTCGATTTGAACTTGTTGCGGTCGAGTATATTCTTAAGCGTGTTTTTGGAGATGCCCGCGGGAAGACCGAGAATGTCTAAGTGGCTCGTCTTGTGTTTTTTGAGTTCGGTCACGATGGCCATGGAGTCTTTGTAGGACTTCTCTTTGGCGGCTCTCTGGGCGGAGATTGCGTTGTCCATCTCTATTATCTGCTGATCGATTTGCTCGTAGAAGACTATGGGTTCGCACGGTCTCACCTCGTGCGCCTTCATGCCGGTGGCCGTCACGAAGGATTTGAATTTTTGCGGGTAGCCTTTGTCCCTCACCATAGAGTCTATGTGGCTCTTCCATCTGAACAGTTGGTTGCGGCTGACCTTCTCCGGATCGCCGACGCAGAGAAGGTAATCGTTTTTGACGATGTACAATAGCGAGTCCGCGGCGCCTTTGCCGTACTTTTCCATAAAGATCACGTCGAAGGATTTCGCGGTGTCGGTTGCCGTGCCCTGGGCCGTCGATTGCGCCGTCAAAAAGAATAGGCACAGCAGCAAACCGGTGAGAAACAGTTTATTCATAGCTCGTCTCCTATGAACCGCGAGGCCCAAGCCCTCACATGCTTGCCGTTTAGCACGTGAAAGCGCCGCATGCGCGAGAGCGTCTCGGTTGAAAAGGTTGAGAGTGGTATCCACACCAAATGTTTTTTGAAGCGCGTTGCGAGCGTGCGCATTTGCAGGGATGGCGCCTTGGCCGCCAGGAAGGCCACGTTCCTCTCCTTGGCGAACATCATTGATCCGGCAGTGAGCTGCGCCGCGCAGCCTGTAACGCCGGCCGCCTCCGCGCACCTAAAGATGTTGGGTACGCTGCGCGGCGGGAATAGAAGCGCCAAACCTCCGTAGACGCTGCGCGCCACGCCGGGGCCTATCAGGTCGTCGAAGGGGTTGGTTGAGTAGAAGCTAAGCGTGGACTCGTCCACGTGCTCGGCGTACCAAGTCGTGCGGTTGGGGTAGAGGCTGTCGTGACCGTCGTCGAAGACGATGACCACGGTATCGACCTTATTCTTCGCCGGGGGCAGTTCTTTCACATACACGCCGCCCGTATGCCAGTTGCGCAGCGTTTCGCGTATGTCAATGCCGTCCTTTACGGAGGATGTGAATTTTTCGCTTCGCGCCATGCTCTCGGTGAGAATCCGCGCCGCCTTGTTGCGCACGTGCTCGTTGAAGCCCTCTATGCGCGTATCCTCCGGCACGTGCGAGCACACGCCGCGAGGGTCCCATGAGTAGCGGTACCGCTTCTTCTGCATAAGCGTGGGGTCGGGTTTTATGTCGAGTTTGCGCCAGAAGAGTTCCGTGTCGCGGAAGAGGTTCGACGCGCCGTAAACCTCACGCTCCGAGTCGGGGTACGTGTTTTCCTTCAGCGAAATTCTGTTTATACCCACGTTGACCACGTCGTCGTCGTTTACCATCGGCAAAAACGGGTAGTACTTGGCGTTCTTGAGGACGCGAATGGCGTAAGCGTTGCCGCCAACGCCCTTTGCCGCTTCCACGATGTCAAACAGCGTAGGGATGAGCCGTCCCGACATTACCGTGAGGTTTCGCAAGTAGGTCAGGGCGGCCTGAATTCTCACGGGCGACAGGTGGAGCGTCTGTTCACGATTGTCGTAATAGTTTTCGCGTGTGTCAATGAATAAATCTTTTACCGCGTCCGTAGGGTCCATCGGCGACGCGAACGGATTTTGGCGCTCTAGCTGCGACTTGGCGGCGACAAACGGGAGTTCGCTCAGAGCGAAGTAGAGGTGGTCGGGGTTTATGTAGCGCTTTATAATTGCGTAAGGCTGTTCGACCGCGGCGGCGTCCGTATCGTCACGCCGTATAGATTCATCGTTTAATCTCTTCATAACCGCGTCGAAGCGCGATATGTGAACGATGGCGAGGATATTGCCGTATCGCTTTTGCAAATCGCGCAAATTATCGGCTACGCTTTCCGCGTCGGCAAGAAAATTTGCGGTGTAGTACGGGAGAAATGCTTCGTACCCGTGCCGGATATCCGATACGGCGTCATCCAATACTTCGGCGCGAAACATGTGGCTCACCGCTTTGCGGCACAAGAGCGTGTAAGCGTCAAACCCGATCTTATTGATGGAATACTCGTCCGGCATTGGTACCATATTCATCTGCAGCTCGTCACGCAGCGTGTATGCCCCGACGCAGTGGAACGGAACGCGTCTCTGCCGTGCTTGACGTATGCCCTCGATCATCGCGTCGCACGGGTCAATGGGAATATAGTAACAGGCCGGTTCCGGATCATTGCCGTATTCATCATCATCGATACCGATTGAACCGTCGCCGTATATTTCTTGACGGAATGCGATAAGCGCCGAGATCAGCGGCAGCTCGTCCGCCGCCTCCGCCAAATCATCTTGGAAAACCGGCGAAATATCGACGGCGATACAGTCATACTTATTTTCCGAGCAAAGGCGCCGCGCCTCGCGGGCGAACATCTCCGCGCCGTGTACAACCGGAACCATATCGATCTTCGGGGATATTCTCATACGTCAACCCCACCCCTTTTCGGAGTCCGGGTTGAGGTCTTCGTCGTCTGAAAAGAAGAAGTCTCCGAGGTTCATGGACGGAATGTCGCCCTGCCTTTTGCGGGTCTGCGCTAATTTGTCTATGTCTAGCGCGTCTTCTCCGAGTATCTGGCTCACCGCCCTGTTGAAGAGTTCGCTAGTGTCCGCGCCCTTGTCGCTCTCCTTGAGTTTTAGCGCGTAGCGGATGATGTTGATCCCGTCGCGCACCGAGAAGGAGAGGTCAAGCCCGTGCGCCTTTTGCAGGTAGTCTACGCACATATCCAATATCTCGCCGCTCGAAAACGGAAGGCTGTAGGAGAGTATTTTCATCTCGTCTTCCCTCTCCGGGAAGGGTATTTTTATTCCGGGCTGCAGGCGGGACATGATGTAGTCCGGTATCTCGAATGTGGATGAGTCTTCGTTCATCGTTATCGCCGCCCTGAAATCCGGGTGGGCGCATACGGTTATTCCGGCGACGACCGACTCCGCCATTCTGCGGTTGTCGAAGAGTCCGGCGAGCGACGCCCACGACTTTTCCGCCATCCTGTTGCCTTCGTCGAGAATGGCGACCGCGCCTCTTACGGCGGCGGTGAGGAGCGGCGAGGCGTGGTAGGATATCTTACCGTGTTCCGAGAGTACCGGCGTGACCAAGAGGTCTTCCGGGCGCGTGTCAGCGGTGCATTGCATTATGTATACGTCTTGCCCCCGCGCCCGGGCGGCGGCGATTGCGAGCGTGGTTTTGCCGATTCCGGGGTAGCCGATGATGCGCGGCGTGAGCGGCAGGTCGCGTTTGTCAACGGTGATCCAGCAGGCGAGCAGCTGCCGCATCGGCTCCGACTGGCCTATCCACTCTGCGGCGGTTGCTACGGGGTGGGCCAGGGCCAACTCCACATTGTCCACAACGATTTTATCCATAAATACCCGCTAAACCCAAAGATGTTTTTATTTACCGAAATACTTGGGATTCTCCCTCTCCTCCCACATGTACCGTGACTTGTCCTCCCACTTCTCTATCCACTTGGTGTTGAGAGCCGGATTTTTCTTCATGGCTTCCAAACGGTCGGTCTTTAGTTTGCTGAATGAGTTGAGGTACGAGTTGGCCTTCCCGAAATCGCCTAATCGGATGGGCAGCACCACGTTTAGATAGACGACCTGCATCTCCAATTCGTCGGACGGGCACTCCGACTTCTGGTAGCAGGTCTCGAAGAGTCCGAGCGCCTCCGTGAGCGGCCCGGTGTCGTCTTGTCCCTCGCATTTCATTAAGTAAGCGATTTTTAGGGCGTAAGAACCCATTTTAAAGTAGCTGTAGGGTTGCTGCAGCTCCGCCTCTATCGCGGCGCGGGCCATCGCCAGGCGGTAGCTCTGTATGGCGACTTGCGCCGAGCGCTCCCGCTTGAAGTAGTCGGCGTTGCCCAGGGCGTCGGGCAGCAGCAGTTTGTGCTCCTCGATCTTCTCTTTGAGGCTGAGCAACACGCTTGCTTGGAGCGACGAAGGTTCCTCGCCTTTTCCGGTGATCGAGGGGTAGTTGAAATTTTTCTTATCGGGCGACGCCAAAAGGCACATCGGGCAGACGGTTACGGCGAGGCGCGTGTAGTCGACGGTTTGGTAGCCGCTCGACCCCGAGTAGACGGGTACGAGGAAGACGGTCTGCACCACCTGCTGGCTCTTGGCGCGGAGTTCGTAACTGATAATGCCGGTGTGCCCGCAGACCGGGCAGTTGACGGTGGACTCGAACACCGGGTCTTGGTCGGTAAGCTGCACCGCCGCCGCCGCTTTGAGCTTGGCCTTTTCGGCGATCTTTTGCTGCATAGCCGCTTTGGCCGCCTCGGCCTTGGCCTTGTTTGCCGCCGCGATCGCCGCCGCCCTCGCCGCGAGAACCGCCGCCGCCCCGCCCGGAACCGGCGCCGCCGCCGTAGCGGTAGGCGCCGCCGCCGCCGTAGTCACGCCGCCGCTCTTGATCGCCCTGAACTCCTTCAGGCTCTTCACGCTTATGGCGTAACCATAGCGCCGGACAAACTCGGTGGCGAGATTACCGTCCTTCAGAATCACCTTAAGTATCATGAACAGCTGCTTTTGGATCTCCAAATCCTCGTTCTCTTCACCCATATCGCGCTTCCCTTCCTCCCCCCATTATTATCGAAACGTGATCCGACCGCCACACCTCCAATATTTAGTACCGATACTATAAATATAATATTGTGACAAGCCGTGAAGTAATAGGAATTTTCTTCTACCTACCTGCCGCTCCACTCCGCGTTCCTGGCCACCGCCTCCAAGATCTGCTCCTGCATTATCCAATTGTCGTACTGATTCGGCCCGACATTCCTGCAAAACACCGCGAACGCGTAGGTTTTGCCCTCCAAAAACATGTACCCCGCCAGCGTGCTGACCTTCACCGAGTTGAGCGTCCCCGTTTTCGCCCTGATCAGCCCTTTGAGCTTAGACCGTTGGAAACGCGAGCGCAGCGTGCCGTCCGTGCCCGAGACGGAGAGGGATGCCACGTAGTCAGGGTAGTAGCTCTTCTGCCTGGAAACGTAGGCCAGAAGCTCGACTATCTGCGAGGGGCTAACACGGTTGTCGCTCTTCATCGGTTCGCCGGAGTCTTCGTCGACGACGGTTCCGCGCTGCGTAGGCCGCTCCCCGGCCATGCCGGAGCCGTTTATTATCTGCGGCTTGCCCGGCAGCCCCTTAAGCTCCCACCAAGCGCTCACCGCCGCCGCCCCCTTGGGCCAAGTCCCCGGATCGCCCATCTTCTCGGCGCCCATCGTCTTGAACAGCATCTCGGCGATGAAGTTGCTCGACCACTTGAACATGTGCTTCACAAACTCCGTGAGCGGGTCGCCGCCGTACAAGTAGAACGGCGCCTTTGCCGTCAAACTGTCCGGCACCCTCTGACGCACCGTCTTCCCCGCGATCTTTATCCCGTTGTCCGCGCACTGAGAGCGGAACGCCCCCCCGAAGGACTCCCACGACTGCCACATACGCCGGTAGGCGTACCCCGGCGGCTCGTCCACGCCCATCGTCCCCCTCACATTCACCTGCGTGACCCCGTTCTGCAGCGACGTGGAGACCTCGATATGCCCCTTAGACCCGGCGACGGTGGTGGCCGTGGAGTTGATCTTGACCCCGTCGACCTTGGGGAATATGTCCACGAAAACCGGCGATCCCGCCTGATGCCCCGGGCGGTGGTGCACGGCGAAGGAACTGTAGCTCACGGGCAGCGCGCTTATCAGGGACTGGTAGGAGCGGCTCTCGTCCTCGGAGAAGCCCGGCCCCACCGCCACCTCGTCGAAAAAGTAGTCGTCTATTACGACATTGCCCGTAATCCTCCGAACGCCGCGGTGGCGCAGGTGCTGGACTATAAGCCACAGCTTCTCCGGGTTGATCCCCGGCTCGCCTGCGCCCCGTATGTAGATGTTGCCGTCTATGATCCCGGAATCGGCCTGAAAAGCGCCGTCGGTGTAGATCCGGGTGGCGAACGTGTATGTAGGCCCCAAAAGCTCGAAAGCCGCCGCCCCCGTGATGAGCTTCTGCACGGAGGCCGGATTCATGGGCATGTCCGGGTTCACCGCGACCACGACGGAGTCGTTTGCGAGGTCCTTAACCACCACGCCCAGCCCGGAAGGGTTGTACCTGCGGGCCTTGATCAGCCCGTCGACGACGGACTGGATGGAGCCGGCGGGGGGCGCGGCGAGAGGCGACATCATCGCCTGAGATTGCGCGTATACGCGGGTAGAAGTCGAATAGGCGGCCGATAATAGGATAAGGGCGGCGATCCATAGTGACGTTAATCTCAACGAATACATTGATTTTGGCGCAAAACGTTGGTTCATGTTTCTGCTCGTTGACCGTATTCGGTCTATAGTTGTTTGTTAATGGGCGGACGTCCCAATCATACGCACTAATTAAAGATAATTTATATCCGCGTTGAAGTCAAATTCAATAATTATTTAAAAAGAATGCCTTTTAAAGGTTCCGTCTTCGATTATTTTATATTCACCTTTCACCCCCGCGCGAATATTAGTTTATACATATCATGCCGACAAATACCAAAAGACTGCTGCCCATAGGCATCCAAGACTTCCGAAAGATTCGGGAGAAGGGCTATATCTACGTGGACAAGACGCCGCAGGTCTACCCGTTGATCACCGGCATTGAGGGGGCGTTCTTCCTCTCCCGTCCGAGGCGCTTCGGGAAGTCGTTGCTCTGTTCGACGCTTGGGGCGATCTTTGAAGGTCGGCGGGAGCTTTTCGGGGAGATCGCGGGGAGACCGGCGTTGGCCATTGACGGTCTCGACTGGGAGTGGAAGAAGCATCCGGTGATTAGGATCGACCTGAACGCCGGAAACTACAACAACGGGGTCAAGACGCTCCACTCCACCCTATACGCCGAAATGCGGGGCATTGCGGAAAAGTACGGGGTTAGGCTTAACCGCACCGATTCGCCGTCCGCCCACTTTAAGTACCTCATAGAGAAGGCCTGCAAAAAAACCGGCGAAAAGGCTGTGGTGATTATTGACGAGTACGATAAGCCGTTGACCAATACCCTAGACAATCGGGATGCACATATTGAACTTAGGAACGAACTCAAAGGATTTTATGACGTCCTGAAATCTTGCGATACCTATCTGCGCTTCCTTTTCTTAACCGGCGTGAGCAAGTTCTCCCAAGTAAGCGTCTTTTCAGCCCTAAACCAACTTTCAGACCTGACGCTTGACCCGCGCTATGCGGACATCTGCGGGCTGACCCAAGAGGAGTTGGAAGCGAATTTCGGGCCGGAGATAGATGGTGTTTTGGAAAGTACCGGGCGTAACCGTGAGGAATACATTGACCGACTGCGCCGCTTCTACAACGGCTACCGCTTCTCCAAGAATCCGCTCACCGTCTACAACCCCTTCGGGATACTCAATCATTTTGATCAAAACGGCGATTTCAGGCCGTATTGGTACAGAAGCGGTACGCCAACCCTCCTGACAGACCTGATTAACAGCCAGAATATTGACCTCACAAACTTAAACAATATGCAGGTAGGGTACGACGACTTCGATGCTTTCGACATAGAGGAGATGGAACCGGCGCCGCTTTTATATCAAACCGGTTACCTGACTATAACAGATTACGATGAAAAAGAAGAGGGTTTCACGCTTGATTATCCGAATATTGAGGTGCGTAGCGCCTTTGCAAAATCGCTTGCTACGCGGTGTCTGAAGACCCCTTCAAACTGGTCATACTCGTCATGCAAAAAGCTAATGGCGGCGCTAAACGGCGGCGACGTAGATGCCGCGATGGAGGCGGTAAAGTTATTTCTGACCAAAATCCCGTATGACTTGTTTCAAAAAAGAGAGAACTTCTTCCAATCGGTTATATACGTGGTATTCGCAATGTTAGGCCTTGACTGCCGCACAGAGGAAAGAATCGCCACTGGACGGGTTGATATGCTCGTCAAAACGCGGAACTTCGTTTACTGCTTCGAGTTCAAGTTGGATGGCAGCGCAAAAGAAGCGTTGGCGCAGATCGACAGCAAGGAATACGCCCTTCCTTGGACGGGGAGCGGGAAGAAGGTGTTTAAGGTCGGAGTGAGCTTTGACTTTGAGAAACGGAATATTGGGGAATGGGTGTCGGCGGTTATTTAAAATTTTTTTGACACCAGGGTTCGCCAAATACTATATTACTATAAAATTATTGTAGTAATCCGGTGAACGCCGCCTAGGGTATGTTTTGCTTAAGGCGTCTGTGGAAACCTATTTGATATTTGAGAACGGTAAGGACAGGGCGAAATGTTATTAATACTTTTCATTTTTACGACCGCGGCTATTTTGGCATGGTCTGCGGCACGCGCCGAGACCCCGTGCGCTGTGTACGTATCCGCTTCCGACACGGCGTTGACAACGCCGCGTATCATACGCTATATCCATAATATTCTCATCTGTCAAGTAAAAACTGTCGCAACTCCCTATAAATCAACA
>Ga0268262_10003248_pt1 | contig 17782 bp, 16 predicted proteins | sample TergutNc150P3_FD_190354 | JGI IMG/M metagenome (GOLD analysis project Ga0268262, IMG submission 190354) | Nasutitermes corniger P3 segment gut microbial community from laboratory colony in Florida, USA - Nc150 P3 (SPAdes) (version 2) | ecosystem: Host-associated > Arthropoda: Insects >...
ACCCTATTTGCCCTCATAGACGGCTTTGTGAAGTTTGAATATGTGGACAAAAAACGCCAAAAAATCAGCGTTTATCCAGAATTGGAAAAATCGGCAAAGCCGTAGTGTTTTTTGCAATTCTATTTTTTTTAGCAATCGGCTACTCATCGCTTTTTGCGCAAGATAGCGAAGAGAGCGATTTGTTTGAATTCAAAAGATTTATAGTTTTGCCCGTTGGCACTTATTCCGAAGAAACAGGAATAGCTTTGGGTGCTGGCGCAATGTTTTTCATTGAACCTCCAGCGAGAGACGGCAGCAGCAGCGGCAGCAATGATGTTTTGGCAGTGATGACTTCTTTCAAAAAACAAGCAACCATCATAAACAGATTTATTTACGAAACAAAACGCTGGAAATTTTTATCGCACATATACCTTGCAAGCTGGCCCACTCAATTCTTTGGCATAGGCAACGATTTAGATGAAGATGTATATGATGTTTATACTTCAAAAAGCATTCGCATTCCTCTTGCTTTTAGAACAGATTTTCTTTTACCTGAAATTTTCCAAGGCAAGTTTAATTATGGAGTTGAAACGGACTGGGAATATATCACTTTTGATAATGATTGGGAAAACTCCCATAGAATTGGAATAGGCTATAATTTAACATACAACAGCAGCGAAAAAAACGACTGGCCCCGCAAAGGCAGCTTTGTTCAATTCAGGCATATATTTTTTAATGCAAATCGTTTTATATGGAAAAACATAGACACCAGAACATATATACCCTTGCCTTTTTTGCCCGAAGGCGTTTTGGCTCTTGGTTCTTACTTGGAAGATTTTGACGGCGATGTTCCTATTGATCGCTTGGCGCAACCGGATGGAGTAGGGCAGTTGAGGGGTTTGAAAAAGGGTCTTTTGGCAGACAAAACTTCTTGGGTTTTGCAATCCGAATTGAGAACTCATCTTTTTTGGCGATGCAAGGGAACATTGTTTTATGAAGCGGCAAAGGTTGGGAGAGACATAGCGAACCTAAGCGAGAACAGGTGGCACAGGGCAGTTGGCATAGGCGGCAGATTTTTGGTGAACAAAGATAGCAAGACTCATATCCGTGGGGATTTGAGTTTGATAGATGCGAAGAAAATGGGAATGGCGGTGCAGATAAATGAGGCGTTTTAGAATAGCCTGCCTTTCGGCAGGTTTTTAAATTATTTACATAATGATTGTTCTTGTTCGCAAGCTGCCTCACAATCTTCAAACGAATCGCTGTAAATGTAAACGATTTCAGTAGTATTATAGTAGTTGCATTTTAATTTATAGCCGCCTGGGCAAGAATCATAATATGTACCATTTTGACCTTCGCAGTCTTCTTTGAATTCTTCTTTGTCATAAACTACCTTTCCTCCTGAAATTTCATCACAAATTTCGATTGGATTATGCGTATAATCAGGTATGTATTTACACGCCGACGTACTTCCCCCTTTGTCATCATCCGAGGAGCAAGAAAATGTGAATGCCAAGGCAAGCGAAAAGCCTGCCGCCAAGAAAAAACGATTTGCCTTCATAATAAACTCCTTTTTAAAAAATAATATACAATTTTTTTGGAAAAGAAGAGATTTTTAGGGTGAAAATATTGTATGCGAGCCTTGCCTACAAGCTCGCCTTTATCTATTTCCGCTTAGGCACTACCACATTCCATTTAGGTTTCTTGCTGTCTTTTGCAAAATGAACTTGCATACAGTCTCGTAAAAGGCTATTGAGCCTGGTTTGGTAGCCTTTGCCGCCCATTTTTAGCCAAGCGATAATATCGGCATCTAGTTTGCAGGTTACAGTTTTTTTAATTGGTTTATAAAGTTTGCGTTTAAAATAGGGATGAAATCCAGAAAAATCAGTTATTTCAGGAATATCTGAATAATCTATATCTTCGTCTTTAATGGCTCTTACCCTGTCCCAGTCCTTTTTGGAAGGCTCAGGAACTTCACTCATCTTATACCTAACCATTTTGCCCATAATACACCTCTTGCTCTTTTTTGTTCGCCTTTCTCGCCGATATTATTCTTATAGTTTCATTATCAATTTCTGTATTCACAACAAATAACAAATTCGCTTCTGCTTGCCCAATAATAATGCTCCTATCTTCCAAAGTACTATGCCCAGTATCAAATTTTTCAAGTTTTCTCGCATCATCAAATACTTTGCAAGCCTGCTCAAAACTAACACCGTGCTTCTTTACGTTAATCCTATTCTTATTCTCGTCCCAGATAAAATACATATCAAATGGTAAATATAGTAAATTTACTATCTTATCCAAAACCAATGACCAACACCATAATCGCCTTATCAACCCCAGTTGGAGTAAGTGCCCTTGCCGTTGTGCGAGCAAGCGGCAAAGCCGTGCCAGCGATATGCAAAGCCATTTTGCCGGAATTTAAAATGCAACCCCGCGTTGCAAGTTTAACCAAAGCGCAATCGCCAACTGGGCTCATAGACGAACTGCTTGCGATATACTTCCCAGCACCAAGTTCTTATACAGGCGAAGATGTTTTGGAACTCTTCCCTCACGGAAATCCTTTTATTGTTCGCAAACTGATGGCTGCCATTTGCGAGGTTCCAGATGTGCGTTTGGCACAGCGTGGGGAGTTTACCAAGAGGGCTTTTTTGAATGGCAAAATAGATTTAACGCAAGCCGAGGCGCTTGGCGATATTTTGTGTGCGAGGGATGCAAAAAGCCTTAGCAATGCGCACCGATTGTTGAGTGGCGAAGTTTCTAGCGAAATAAAGGCTTTGGCGGAGAAAATCAAGGAGGTTTCGGCTTTATTGGAACTCTCGGTGGATTTTGCAGAGGATATAGAAACCACTCCACAAAGTACTTTTCAAGGATATGAAAAGTTGGAGCAAATTTTGCAAAGTTTGCAAAACTTGAAAAAAAGATTCAAAGCATCGCAACATACCTTGCCAAAAGCCGCTTTCTTTGGTGCGCCCAATGCGGGAAAATCCAGCTTGATAAACGCTCTTGTTAGAGAAGATAGGTTGCTTGTTAGCGAAATTCCGGGCACAACCAGAGATTTTGTGGAAGTTCCGTTGCATTTGCCAAGCGGCGATATTTTGCTTATAGACACAGCAGGACTTGCGGGGGAGGTTCAAAGCGAGATTGACAACCAAGCTATGCAAAAAACAAGAGAAATTTTAGAAAAAGCAAATTTGAAAATTTTGGTAATTGACATTTCCATTCCGCCGCCAAAAGAATTTGAGGAATGGCGTAAATCAGCAGATTTGGTGATAGAAACGCACTTAGATATTATAGGGAAAGAGAACACCAGCGTAAATGAATTGCAAAAGACATTAAATTCTATATTTTTCCCTGAATCAAAAGAGAGTGAAGAAGCTTGGATTGTTAGCGAGCGACAAATTGCCTGCATAAAAAAAGCGGAAGAAAGTACTATTAGGGCATTGGAATTGTTAAAGCAGTCGCAGGCAATGGAACTGGCTGCCTTTGAAATGCGAGAAGCTAGAAACAGCCTTTGCTCAGTGATAGGAGAAATTTCTGATGAAAGCGTATTGGAAACTATTTTTAATAATTATTGCATTGGGAAGTGATTTTTCCCAAGCGGGTGCAGAAGATGCAAGCGGTTCTGCAAGCGTAAAAATGAATATTGGAACTTGGGGCGCACCTACAGCAGGAGTTTTTGCAATAGACACAATGGAAAGATTTGGTGACAACTGGAGAGCTTTGAGAATTCCGCTGCAAACAGCACGGAGTTTTGAGACGCTGGAGCCATTCTTTGCCATTAAGCTTGGCGCAAATTACAAAGACGATTTCTTAATCCACGCCGAATACCCATTGCGTAGAGATATTGAGGCTTGGCACAAGGATAACTATAAACGCACTTATACGTTTGAACCTTCGGAGCTGGATTTGAATGTTCCAACGGAGGCTTGGGGGGAATGGAATAATCCTGCTGGTTTTGTGAAATTCGGGCGGTTTAAGCCAGAAATTGCGCCAACTCCGAATTCCATAGTTTTGGGCGGCGCGCCTCACCACGATGCAATTCATTGGAAATTCAAGACTGGTGTTGCAAGATACGATTTGCTACTCGTTTCCTTGAATGCGTGGCTCTCCGAAGACGAAAAAAAAGACCAGCACGATATTCAAATTCCAAATGCGAGAAAAAGAATTTACGAGGATCCTACAAAAAATTTGCTTTTGCACAAAGTTGGAATAGATGGAAGTTTTGGCTATTTTTCCATTATTGAGCAAAGTTTGATTGGCGGAAAAAATTTGGAATTCAGGGATATTTCACCTTTTGCCGCTTGGCACAATAACTTCAGCTATGGATACAGCAAAATGAGCGTAGCTTTGGAAGCTGGGCTTAGACCTGCAAAGAATTCTGAATTTTACTGGCAATTCGATATGGAAGACATTCAAAGCCCTGTTGGTGAGGTAGAAGGTGACAAAGGTTATACAACGCTTGCGTTTTTGGCTGGCTACAAGCAAAAAATTCCTCTTGGAATTTACGGGGAAATTGAAAGTAGAATTGATGCGGTTCGCACAGACCCGCAATTCAACAACAACAAAGTGCCTTTGCAAAAAATGACAAGCAGAAAAATTTACAACAGCAATTTCAGGGAACAAGGCAAGCCGAATTTTGCGGATATGTACATTGTGGATTACCCGCTTGGCTATCGCAGAGGACCAGATGCCCTTGATTTGTGGTGGAGCCTTAAATATATTTCCGCAAGCAAAAAATTCAGCGCGAAGCTGGAAAGCGCATATTTGAGGCAGGGCGATTGCGAAATTTATTCAGACCATCAAGAATGCAGCGAGCGCAAAGTTTTAGGAGGCGTGGAGGAAAGGTTGTTTTTGCTGGACTTTTTGGCAAATTATTCTTACAGCAAATTTATTGGCATCTATGCCGGAACAGGTTTTCAGAATGCGAAGAACAAAGACAACATATTGGCAAACAACAAAAATGATGCTTGGGCTAAGGTAGGATTTACTATATTTTAAAGTGTGTACAATCTGATAATCACGGAATTAACTCCTCAACGCGATATGCCATCGCTTGTGAAAATTTTACTGAAAATACCCGGGCTTAAACCAGACGATATATCTAGAGGGTTGAAAATTCCTCCCCTTAAAGTGTTTTCAACCGAAAAAGAAGAGGATATCCTAAAACTGAAAACCTTATTGGGAAAATTTGGCGCGAAGTGCGCAATAGAAAATACAAAAATGCCAGCCAAAGGAAAAGGCAATCAAAAAGGCGATGAAACGGAAATTTCCACGGAGGCATATCTTAAAAGCCGCCACCACCACCACAGAAGATTTAGACTGAAATTTTGGGTTGCAATATTTTCATTTATTGGAATTTTTGCTTTTATAACCTCTTATGATTTTTCTTGTGAAATTAAACCGAAACAGCCAAATGAAAAGAAAGTGCCAAAACCAAAAACATCGAGCACGGTGCCCTCCAATGCAGTTGTAGTTGTGGTAAATGCAGAGGCGGCAAAAGCCAACCAGGATTTAAAAAAAGATATAGAAAAAAATCCATACAACGCAGAGGCTTGGAAAGCCCTTGCGAAAAACTTGGAAAAACAAGGGGACACGGCTTCTGCTCGCAAGGCAAAGGAATCTTATGAAAAGTCGGTGAAAGCGCAACAGGTACTCACCAGCCTAGCAAAGGCATTTGGCAATAAAGTGAGGGTGGAAGTTACGGAAGATGCGGTTTATTACCGCACAGGCTATGATTTCACAGATGAGGAGTTTAACAAAGAAGCAGAAAAATTAATGGATTCTCTGAACGTTAAATTCCCCGGCAAAAACCTGATTATTGAAAACTATACATCGGATAACAGAATTCAAAACATACAGTTTAAAAGCACAAATAAACCCCAATAACCCATTATTTTGCAAAATTTTGCATAAATTTCATATTTTTTAAAAAAATAAATAATTTTCTGACTTTTTTTCAAAAAATTATATATATTAATATATAACCCGTATTCTCAACGTGAGGTGTTTATGAAACGAATCGTAAACCTTAAAGTCCTTCTTCCCGCTGCAGCAGCAATTGCATTTATCTTGTTCGCTTGCAGTAGCCAAGTCCCTTCAGATGAACCCATCCCCTCGGGGCCGAACGGGCAAATAAGCTCGTCTTCTATTTCCAGTGGAGGTGATTCCGGGGTTTCTTCCTCTCAACCTGAGCAAGGAAACTCTTCTTCGCAAGGTGGCGAAGTTACGTCCAGCAGCTCAGGGCAGAATGTTTCTTCGTCTTCTGTTGCGTCTGGGCAAGCATCATCTAGCTCATCTGTTAATTTAAGCAGTTCAGGTACGCAAAATGTTTCATCTTCGTCTAGAGCAGGCGGCAGTAGTTCAGGTACGCAAAATGCCTCATCTTCGTCTAGAGCAGGCGGCAGCAGTTCGGGTACTTCTAGCAGTTCAGGCACGCAAAATGCATCTAGCTCCTCTGCTCGCAGTTCTTCTTCAATACAACAAGTAGATCCAAAACCAAATCCAAAAGCAGACTTCAAGGAAACCGTAGGCAGCGCGTCTTTTGATATGATATACGTACCAGGCGGCACCTTTACTATAGGGTGCGAAAAGAGCAGTGGCTGTCCATCCGATACAAAAGCCGTGTCGGGCGTGACAGTCAGCAGCTATTATATCAGCAAAACCGAGGTGACAAACGCCTTGTGGAAGGCTGTGATGGGCAGCGAAGTTCCGCCACCCAACTACGCTCAAAATACCGGGTCCGCCACGCACATGGATTGGTTCCAAGCTATAGAATTCACCTGCAAATTAAGCCAGCTTACAGGCAGAAAATATCACATGACAACCGAGGCAGAATGGGAATATGCGGCAAAAAATTACAAAGACAAATTGGAAAGAGTAGGCAGCGGCGAAGAATGGGCATATAACACTTGGAACAGCACTCATTCTGGCGGAAAAGATCCCATAGGACCAAAGCCAGATATAGGGGTAGATGGAAAACCAGTTCTAACCACCCAAAAAACACGGCGCGATGCACAAGGAACCGCCGATAACATAACAGGGCGTTTAATTCGTTCAATAGATGGCATAGGTCCCGCATTGCGCCTCGCAGTTTCTGATGAAATGGCCTACCCTCCAGATATGGTTCCAGCTTGCGAGATTCACGCCCCAGTGCTTGGAAACGAGCCAGTGAATTCTTACCGTGACCCGCGGTGGGTCACAGGCGACAATTCCTCTTGGCAACCGGGTGCAGGTACTACAATAGGTAGTCTTAATCTCAAGGTTTGGGCAGACGGTACCGCGCAGTTCGGCAACACTAATGGTCAGTGGTTCACTTCAAACAACATCACTTTTGTGTTTGTTCCAAACTCTGGTTCTGTAATAAGATTAGCGTATATCTTCCTCTCTGAAACAGAAGGGTCACTCATTCCCGTTAGTGCGAATATGATGGGTACCGGAGGTTACATAGGGAAGATAGCAAAGAAGGCATCAACTAATACCAAACCTAGCGTAACCCTGGAGAGCAGTGCCGAGGCATTAGCCAGAAAACAGTCAAATTTTGATACTGACTATAAGATGGTTAATATGGTCAACATACCAGCATCGGCTCAAAAACAGGATCCAAGGATAATGGATGAAGATACCCCAAATGCGGCTAAAAAGGGATGGTTCCAGAACAATACTCAGGCTGGCGGCGTACATCACTACAGAAAAGACGTTGACCCAGACGAATTCCGGTTCACAGTTAATAATCCGGGGAACCAGCAGACTATACTAGCCAACGGTACTTGGTTCACAGTCAACAACACATTCCTGCGCGTAACGCACAAAAATGGATATGTAGCCGAATATCTATACTCCGTGACACCAGACGGGACTTTCTTCCACAATTCGTTTATGGGGTATGAACGCTCTGACTTCAGAATGTTCAAGAAAGAGACCAACGCCAGTTGGCCGCAGACCACTTGCGGCGACCTATGCTCCAAAGAGATAGAAAAGGGTCTAGGGCAATCGATGTATGCTAACCAGGGGGCAAAAGGCAAGTCCACATTTGTGCCAGCACCCTGCCCAGCAAGCGGCTGTAACTAAAGAATTTAACCAAAAAAACGAGGTATTTTCTAAATACCTCGTTTTTTTTTACTCTTTTCAAAAAAATAATGTATATTATATATAACCCGTATTCTAACCTGAGGTGTTTATGAAACGAATCGTAAACCTTAAAGCCCTTCTTCCCGCTGCAGCAGCCCTTGCATTTATCGTGTTCGCTTGCAGCAGCCAAGTCCCATCAGTTGAACCCGATCCCATTGGGCCAAACGAGAAATTGGACTCGTCTTCTAGCACGGATAGAGTCGTTGAACTTTCTGCAGGGGGGAACACTTCTTCTTCTTCGCAAGCTGGCACTACGCTGAGCAGCACTGGGCAAAATGTTTCTTCATCTTCTGCTGGCACGCAAAATGCCTCCTCTTCGTCCAGAGCTGGCGGCAGCAGTTCTGGTACACAAAATGCATCCAGTTCCTCTGTTCGCAGTTCTTCTTCTTCAATACAACAAGCACCTTCAAAACCAAATCCAAAAGATGACTTCAAGGAAACCGTAGGCAGTGTGACCTTTGACATGATTTACGTACCAGGCGGAACATTCACCATTGGGTGCGAAAAGGAAAGCGGCTGCCCATCTGATGCAAAACCCGTGTCAGGCGTGAAAGTCAGCAGCTATTATATTGGGAAAACCGAGGTTACATCAGCTCTGTGGTATGCAGTGATGGGTGGCAAAGCACCTAGCTATGGTGCCAGCGGCTCCTTCACGAACATGACTTGGTACGATGCTATGGAATTTACTTGTGCATTAAGCCGAACGACAGGCAGAAAATATCACATGCCAACTGAGGCGGAATGGGAATATGCGGCAAAAAATTACAAAGACAAGCTGGAAAAAATAGGTAGCGGCGAAGAATGGGCATATAATTCCTGGAACAGCACACACACGGGCGGAACTGACCCTGTGGGACCAGCAAGCGGGTTGCACACTCAAAAAACACGGCGCGATGCACAAGGAACCGCCGATAACATAACAGGGCGTCTCATCCGTTCAATAGAAGGCATGGGTCCAGCGCTGCGTCTCGCAATCTCAGACGAAATGGATTACCCACCCAACTATGTTCAACCCTGCGATCTCCACGCCCCGGAAATGAAGGGCAGCGAGCCGGTAAATTCTTACCGCGATATGCGGTGGGTCACAGGTGACGATGCTATGTGGACACCTCCTAAAACTGATGGTGGTACAGTAGCAATAGGCAATTTTGAACTCAGAGTTTGGGAAGACGGCACCGCACAATTGCTTGCTGGTTATAGTTATCCTCAGAGAGCTGTTGCCGGTCAGTGGTTTACTTCAAATAATATAGCTTTCGTGTTTGTTCCAAGTTCAGGTTCTTCAGGTGTCTCAAAATATGCGTATATTTTCCTTGATGACCACCAAGGCTCGCTTATTTCCGATAAGGATTTTATGCAAGGCGGTTTCATAGGGAGAATAGAAAAGAGGTCTGCAAGCAGCGTGGCAAAACCCACAGTAGCTGACTTAAAGAGCGGCGAGGATCTAGCCAAGGCACAAGCTAATTTTGAAACTCTCTATAAGATGGTCGATATGGCAAACTTACCGAAAACAGCAGCAGAAATAACGTCTGCTTATAAACAGGATGAGCGTTTGCTAGACGGAGGTGCCAACAGGGGATGGTTCCAGAACAATACCAGTTCTGGCGGTGTGCATCACTACAGAAAAGACGTTGATGCTGACGAATTCCGGTTCACCGTTAATCAGAACAACGGCAGGGTTATGCTCGCCAATGGCAAATGGTTTACAGTCAACAACACATTCCTGCGCGTAATACACTCAACCGGATATATAGCTGATTATCTATATGCCGTGACCGGAACCGGTGATAGCCGCACCTTCTATCACGACTCCTTTATGGGATATGAACGCGGTGACTTTAGAATGTTCAAGCTAGAAACCAATGGCGATGCTTGGCCCAAAACTACCTGCGGCACAATCTGCAGCGAAGAAATTCCAAAAGGCTTAGGTGTTTCTATGTACGACAGAATGGAAAACGGCAAATCAACATTTGTGCCAGCACCTTGCCCAACAGGCGGTTGCAGGTAAAATTCAACCCAAAGAGAATGATTCGCCAAGATAAATTCTCTTTGCCTCTTCATCATTAGCCAAAAATTGCGAAGTGCCCTCTGTGAGCACTTCGCTTTTGTACATAATATAGGCGCGGTCTGTGATGGAAAGCGTTTCCCTTACATTGTGGTCTGTTATCAAAACTCCCATGCCCTTTGCCCTAAGGTTGCTTATTATGGATTTAATATCATCCACAGCTATTGGGTCTATTCCGGCAAAGGGTTCGTCCAGCAAAAGAAAGCCCGGCTCGCTAGCCAAAGAACGCGCTATCTCCAGCCTTCTGCGCTCGCCGCCGGAGCAACTGTGCGAAATGGTTTTTCTTATGTGTGTTATTTTGAATTCTTCAAGCAATTGTTCCAGCCTTTCTTTGCGCTGCCTGCGGTTTAATTTAAGGGTTTCCAAAATTGCCATTATGTTGTTTTCCACAGAGAGCTTGCGAAAGATGGAAGCCTCTTGCGGAAGATAGCCAAGCCCTAGTTTCGCGCGGCTGTGCATTGGCAAATAGCTTATGTCTTGGGAGTCTAAAAACACGTGCCCCTTGTCTGGCTTCACAAGCCCTACTATCATGTAAAAGGATGTTGTTTTGCCAGCCCCGTTAGGTCCCAAAAGCCCCACTATTTCGCCTCTAGAAACGCTTAAAGAAACATCTCTAACAACGGTTCTGCCGCCATAAGTCTTGCATATTTTATCTGTGTGTATGGTGCTTACGGCAGAGAGCATAGAGTTTCCGCCACTGCGTTTCCCATTTCTTCTGTGCTGGCTCGTTTGCAACCCTCAACCCAAATATCTCCGGTGCGAATGCCTTTTGATATAACGGCTTCGACAGCTTGCTCAATTGCCTTTGCCGCTGCTTCTTCCTTAAAGGTGTAGCGAAGCATAAGGGCAGCCGATAGTATTTGCGCTATTGGGTTTGCTATGCCCTTGCCAGCGATGTCTGGTGCGGAACCGCCTGCGGGTTCGTAAAGCCCAAAGTCCCCTTCTGCTATGCTTGCGCTTGGCAAAAGACCCATAGAGCCTGTGAGCATTGCGCATTCATCGCTTAGAATATCGCCAAATAGGTTGGGGCAGAGCATAACATCAAAGTCTCGCGGGCGTTTTATGAGCTGCATTGCCGCATTATCCACATATATATGTTCCAGTTCAACTTGCGGGTATTCTTTTGATATTTCCTTGACAACTTCGCGCCAAAAAACGCTGGTGGTCAAAACATTGGCTTTGTCTATGCTGGCAAGTTTTTTCTTGCGGAGAGTAGCGGCTTCAAAGGCAAAGCGAGCGATGCGTTCCACCTCGTAACGGCTATAAACCATTGTGTCAAAACCCTTTTCGTTTTCTCCCGTGCCCTCTCTGCCTTTAGGCTGCCCAAAATAAACATCGCCCGTCAATTCCCTAACGCAAAGAATGTCAAAGCCATCGCCCACGATATCTGCCCTTAGAGGGCAGGCACTAGCTAGAGCCTTATACACTCTTGCGGGTCTCAAGTTGCAATAAAGTTTAAAATATTTGCGAAGCGGCAAAAGCGCGCCCCTTTCTGGTTGAAGCTCCGGCGGCAATTTTTCCCATTTAGGTCCCCCAACCGAGCCAAAGAGTATGGCCTGAGCATCACTGGCAACTTTAATTGTGCTTTCGGGGAGTGGATGCTTATGCAAATCATAAGCCGCTCCGCCAACCGGAGCATATTCCAAATTCAGAGAAAAACCAAACTTTTTGCCAGCGGCTTCCAAAACCTTAACGCCCTCTTTCATAACTTCGGGACCAATGCCATCTCCGGGCAAAACGGCTATGGAAAATTGCTTCATTTATTTCCCCTTAGGCAAATCGGTAAATTTCCTTGTTTTCTGTGATATGCAACGCATTGGCAGCAAAAACCGTTCCTTTCGCAGTCCCTGCTCTGGCAAGGGCATTGCTCCTTGTTTATTTTGATATTTGGGCAATCTTGAATTACAGGCATAATGTGGAAGATAGAAAATTTTTATCAATTTCATTTTTCTACATTAATGGTATCCGCAACCAGGAGAACCATTATGGCTACTAAACCGATCATCAATGAAGAACAGCAGAAAAAGGCAATTGAAGAGTATAATGTGGAGCTTCGCTATCGCAGCGATGCTTACTGGGATGCCGTGGAAAGCGATAACCCCATTGTGCAGGGATTTAGATTCATAATGAAAAACTATGACATATCCTTTGAAAAACAACAGAGGCTTGGGAATCAGGGCGATGGCTACCGTATATGTGTCAGCAAAAAGAAGCGACCGAGGACTGATATATGAATTTTGCACAGCAAATGTCTGTGCTTACGCGCGGAGTGCAAGAAATTGTTCCCGAACCTGAATTTGCTAAAAAAATCCAGAAATCCATAGATACAGGCACTGTGCTTCGCATTAAGCTGGGAGTTGACCCAACTGCGCCAGATGTGCATTTGGGGCACACAGTGGTTATGCGCAAGCTGCGGCAGTTTCAGGATATGGGGCATCAGGTTATTTTGATAGTGGGGGATTATACCGCAATGATAGGCGACCCAAGCGGGCGCAACAAAACACGCCCCCGCCTTAGCCATGAGCAGGTTATGGAAAACGCCAAGGAATATCAGGAGCAGTTTTTCAAGATAGTGAAAAAAGAGCAAACCGAAATTCGCTATAACGGCGAGTGGCTTGGAAAAATGTCTTTTGATAAAATCGCAGAACTTATGAGCTGCATCACCGTTGCGCAAATGCTGGAGAGAAAAGATTTTAAAAGCCGCTATAAGAATGAGCAAGAAATAAGTATGCACGAGTTTTTGTACCCTCTGATGCAGGGTTACGATAGCATTGCAATAAAGAGTGATATTGAGCTTGGCGGAACAGACCAAAAATTCAACGTTCTGTGCGGAAGGGATTTGCAGCAGCGCGAGGAAATGGAACCGCAAACAGGCTTGTTCATGCCCATACTTCTGGGCACAGACGGCGAGCAAAAAATGAGCAAGTCGCTTGGCAACTATGTTGGCATAAGCGAGCCGGCAGATTCCATGTACCACAAAATTTACAACATCCCAGATGCTTTGGTTGAAAGCTGGTTTGAGCTTTTAACGGATATTCCCAAAGAGGAATACGAGGCTCTTATAAAGGAAAATATTTTAAATGCAAAAAAAGAACTAGCCTCCGATATAGTCAAGCAATATCACGGCTCTGATGCAGCGGTGGCAGCCGCAGAAAAAGAAAAAGCCATTCACAGCGGAAATGTTTTGCCAAGCGACACGCCCACGGTAAAGCTAGAAGCTGGCAGTTACGGAATTTTAGATTTGCTCCTTGCCGCCGGAGCCTTTGCAAGCAAAGGCGAAGCTCGCCGCATGATTCAAAACAACGGCGTTAAAATAAACGGCTCTGCCATTGCAGACCAAAATATGAACATAGCCGTTGGCAGCGGCGAGATTGTGGTGCAAACGGGCAAGCGCAAGTTTTATAAAATCACATAACCACCAATTCCGCGTGCAATGCGCCAGCTTTCTTAATAGCTTGGAAAATTGAGATTATATCAAGCGGTGCAACTCCAAGGCTGTTCAGGGCTTGCGCTAGCTGGCCTGCATTTGAGACTGCTGGCAAAACTCTGGTTTCCGTGCGAGGTTCTTGCACATTTAATTGCTGATTGTTTATTGCAGTTGCCTGCCCTATAAAAGTTGGGGTTGCTGTTTGCGCATTGGCAACCTGAATGGTTATGCTCCCGTGAGAAACGGCAACTTCGTCTATTTGAACGCTTGCTCCGCTCACCACTGTTCCTGTTTTTCCATTAAGCACAATGCGGGAATTTGTATTTGGGTTGAACTCGGCAATTTCTGCACGGGCTATGAAAGACATATAATCGTTTCGCATATTTTCTGGCACATTCACCAATACGGTTGAAGCATCTTCTGCTATTGCGGTATTTGGAAAAACCCTGTTTATTGCACTTGCCATTGCCACCGCACTTGTGAAATCCGGATTGGAAAGCACCCAGCGAAGCGAGCCGCTTTTTAAATTTGCGCTCTCAATTTCTTTATACACAACCGCACCATCCGGCAGAGTTCCCGAAGTGGCGTGGCCTTTTTTAAAGCTATTGCGGCCTGCTCTTGCAGAAAGCGAACCGAGACTAATCGCACCTTGGGCTTGGGCGTAATATTCGCCATCGGAACCCTGAAGTGGGGTCATCAAAAGCGTTCCGCCTTCAAGCGAGCGAGCATCGCCAAGGCTTGAAATGCTCACATCTATTTTTTTGCCGGGCTTTACGAAGGTGGGCAATTTTGCGGTAACCATAACGGCAGCCACGTTCCTAAGCCGCAAATCTGCGGGATTAACAACTATGCCCATCTTTTGCAGCATATTTGCAACAGATTGAACCGTGAATTGGGTTCGGGTGCCATCGCCTGTGCCGGCAAGCCCAACCACCAGCCCATAGCCAACCAGTTGCTGCTCCGAAACACCTTCCAGCGTTGCCATGTCTTTTACCCTTGCCCCGCTTGCATTGGAAACCAAAATCGCAAGCAAAATGCAGACTGCGATGGCCAGCTCAATCCAGCCTATCTTGTACTTTTTTTCTTCGTCTATTCGCATACCAACTCCTTTTTTTGTTATGCCAGGTTTAGAAAATCCAGTTAAAAAATCTTGTTAATAGTCCAGGTTTTGCCGCCTCGGAATTTGTTCCGCTTCCAGAGTAACGAATAACTGCCTCGGCTATTTTATAGCTATATACTGTATTGTCGGGATTAATATCGTCTGCTCTTATTGTTCCGCTAACCTCCAAAATCTCTTCTTCGCTGTTTATCGCAACGAGTTTAGATCCTTCAATTAGCAGATTTCCGTTGTCCAAGACTTCTGTTATGCGAGCTGTTACGGTCGCTTTCAATTCTCCGTTGCGTGCAGTATTTCCTTTGCCATCGTAGTTGATATCTGCCGAGCCTTTAACTCCAAAACCCGGTATCCAGCTAAAAATCTTGCTGCCTACAGATGCTTGCTGCGACACATTTATGTCGTTCTTTTTCCCAGTTTGGGTTTGGGTCTTGCTATCTGCCTTTGCGGCTTCCATAATCAGGATTGTCACCACATCTCCGGCTTTTTTGCCTTTCTTGTCTGTGTACAGGTTGTTGGAGTACAGGTTGTTGCTCCCATAAAGGGAAGCAGGCGCAGAAAACGCGGAGCAAGCGAAGAATACCAGGGCTATAAAGCCTAAGTGATTCAAAAATGGAGAGTTAAGTTTCATACTTAATTGCTATGCAAAAAGCGTGCCAGTTAAAAAAAAGACCAAAATCATAAACTCAGCGAGGCTTTTTATTTTTCTATATTTTTCTCATGCTTACCCTCTCCCAAATATGGTTTGTGGTTCCAGCCTCGGCCATAATCGCTCTTATTTGCGCCTTGGTTTTTTATAAAAACCTTATGAAAAAGCCCGAAGGCAACCAAACAATGAAAGATATTGCCCAATACGTGCGCGAAGGCGCAATGGCTTATCTAAAACGTCAATACAAGACCGTTTCGCTTGTATTCGTGGTTTTGTTCTTTGTTTTAGTAGTGCTTGCGGCGCTCGGCATCCAGAACCCCTTTGTTCCGGTGGCTTTCCTAACTGGGGGCTTTTTCTCTGGGTTGTGCGGGTTCTTGGGCATGAAAACTGCCACAAGCGCAAGCAGCAGAACCGCTAATGGAGCTACGCATAGCTTGAACAGCGCGCTGAAAATAGCTTTTCGCGGTGGGGCGGTGATGGGTCTTGTGGTGGTGGGCTTTGGCTTGCTGGATATTTCCATCTGGTTCTTGTTGCTGAACTACGTTTTTGACCATCACGTGCTTGGTTTTGGCGTAGGCTTCACCGAAGCGCAAAAAATGGTTGAAATAACCGCAGTTATGATCACATTTGGAATGGGAGCAAGCGTTCAGGCATTGTTTGCCCGCGTTGGAGGCGGCATTTACACAAAAGCCGCAGATGTTGGAGCAGATTTGGTTGGCAAGGTAGAAGCTGGCATTCCAGAAGACGACCCTCGCAACCCGGCAACCATAGCGGATAACGTTGGCGACAATGTTGGAGACGTTGCTGGAATGGGCGCAGATTTATATGAGAGCTATTGCGGTTCCATTCTTGCAACTGCAGCTTTGGGCGCGGTTTTGCCTCAGTTTGGGAAAGATGCGATACTTGCTCCGATGGTTGTTGCCGCGCTTGGGATTTTGTTTTCTTTGGTAGGCATAATGCTGGTTCGCACAAAAGAAGAGGTGAGTTCCAAAAATTTGCTGCGCTCTCTTTTGATTGGAACTCTCGGCAGTTCTGTTTTGATTTTGATAGCAGTTGCCGTGATGGCAGGCTGTGGCTTGATAAGCTGGGGCATTTTCGGCTCCGTTGTTTCTGGTTTGGTAGTTGGAGTTATAATAGGGCAATTCACCGAATATTACACATCGGATATATATAAACCAACGCAGAGCATTGCAAACCAAGCAAAGCTCGGTCATGCAACCACAATAATAGAAGGCATATCAGTTGGAATGAAAAGCACAGGATTTCCCGTTGTTTGCATTGCGGTGGGAATTCTTTTGGCGTTTGGGTTTGCTGGTGGTTTTGGCAATTTATCACTTGGACTTTACGGTGTTAGCTTTGCCGCAGTTGGAATGCTCTCCACCCTTGGCGTAACCCTTGCAACCGATGCCTTTGGACCAATAGCAGACAACGCAGGCGGCAACGCAGAAATGAGCGGGCTGCCTCCAGAGGTTCGCAAACGCACAGACGAGCTTGATATGCTAGGCAACACCACCGCCGCCACAGGCAAAGGCTTCGCCATTGGCTCTGCCGCCTTGACTGCCATTGCGCTTTTGGCAGCATACATAGAAGAAGTGAAACTCTGGCTTGGAAAAATTGCTGAAAGTTCAAACGGAACATTCAAAGCAGGCACTGTTTTATTTGCAAGCTCCAGCGAGAATCTCGCAAACTCATTTGCCTCAGACTCTGCCATTAGAATAATAGACAATGGAAACAGAGCAATAAATGCAGACGGAACATTGATGGGCTTGGTTGCGCACAATGCGAATATATCCGATTTTCTTGTTGCATACAATTTAACTCTTATGAACCCAACTTTGCTCTGCGGATTATTTATAGGCGCAATGATGGCTTTCCTTTTCTGTTCCATGAGCATTCAAGCGGTGGGCAGAGCGGCAGGAGCAATGGTGGAGGAAGTTCGCCGCCAGTTCCGCGAAATAAAGGGCATTATGGATGGAACAGGCAAGCCCGATTATGCGCGTTGCGTTGCGATTAGCACTGCGGGTGCGCAAAAAGAAATGGTTTTGCCATCATTGATGGCTGTTATAATTCCAATTCTGGTGGGTTTGATTTTAGGTGTTCCGGGTGTATTCGGTCTTTTAGCAGGCAGCTTGGCGGCAGGTTTTTCTCTTGCAACTATGTTGAACAATTCCGGCGGTGCTTGGGATAATGCAAAGAAATATATTGAAAAAGGCAATCACGGCGGCAAAGGATCAGACACGCATAAATCCGCTGTTACAGGCGATACCGTTGGCGATCCATTCAAAGATACCGCAGGTCCTTCGCTGAACATTTTGATGAAGCTGATGACTATGGTAAGCGTTGTGTTTTCTGGGCTTATTGTTAAGTATAGCGAAGTGTTTATGGGGTTGTTCAAATGATCAGCATTGCCCCCCCCCC
>Ga0268262_10003249_pt1 | contig 17777 bp, 20 predicted proteins | sample TergutNc150P3_FD_190354 | JGI IMG/M metagenome (GOLD analysis project Ga0268262, IMG submission 190354) | Nasutitermes corniger P3 segment gut microbial community from laboratory colony in Florida, USA - Nc150 P3 (SPAdes) (version 2) | ecosystem: Host-associated > Arthropoda: Insects >...
TGGCTTTGAATTTGCCACCTATTATTGTTCCTAACAAAGGCAAGAAAGCGGACTATTATCCGTTGTTTGACAAATATGTTTCAACTTTTAAATACGATGGTTTCACAAAAAATTTCGCCCTGCTCTTATTGGAATCTCTGCACAAAAGGATTGCCATTTTAACCAGCAAACGCATTATTCCGCTAAACTTATGGGCAAAACAGCACAACATAAGCGGCAACTCTGCCGCAAACAAAGCCAAAAGGCAAACCATACCCGCTTTCAGAATGCGTGAAAAATGGATGATTTCTGGGGATTTTCACGTAAACTATTCATAATGCGCTTTACAACTATTTATCTCTATATTTTTACCTACAATTCTATAAACTATCCTATTTGACTCATCAATTCGCCTTGACCACCAACCAGATAAATCTCCTTTTAACGGTTCAGGTTTGCCTATGCCAGTATATCCATTTCTAACTATATCTTTTAATAGCTCATTTATCCGTTTTAATGTTTTCTTATCTTGCTCTTGCCAGTGGCAATATTCTTCCCATGCTTCCAAACTGAATTGTAATTTCATTTATTTTCCATAGCAAGCAATTCATCCATAGTTTTTACTACAAATTTTGTTTTTCCTTCATCAATTTCCTTAGTTCTTCTCACCAATTCCCTCAAATTAGCTTCGCTATAAAAAGGGTCATTTTCTTCACCAATGGGCACAGGAACACCGCAACGGACAACCTGCTTTTTTATGCTTATTATATTCAAATCTGCAAGCCCTTGCAAAATATTCATCGCTCCGTCTTTCAATATACTTATAGTTAGCACCTGCGGGTCTGCCGAGTATGCAATTGTTGCAGAATCTTTGAGTTCCATAAGAATACCTCTATTAATGAATATAGAAAATACAATTACACATCACAAATTCACCCCCACATTCAAGCCAAGTGTGCCTAGGGTTTTAATAAAGTTCAAGTCAATAAACCCACCTATGTAGAACATCCGTATATCAAAGCCTATACCTACACTCAAGCCATAGTCAAAGCCCACATCGCTATTAATTGGTATGGCAAAATACGGACCTGTGCCGAGCCTGAACGCAGAAGCCTTGAGTGATATCAGAAAGGGAAGCTCAAGGTAATGGGCTTCATAATAAGAATCATAATCATTATCACTATTGTCTTCACTTTTTCTTAAATGCTTCTGGATATACATTAAGCCTGGCTGGATGTAGAGCATTTTTTTCATTGGAATATCAAGCACAAGGCCAAGCTGAATTCCGTTACCATGACCGTAGTTGATACCTGCCCTAAGACCAAGTTGCAGCCAGTCGGGTAAATCAAGTGACAACAAACTTGGTTGTTTATCTAATCGTTTTCTATTCGCAGCAGCCATATCAGCAACGGGAGGTTCATAAGGCTCGTACTCAGTCGGTACTATTTCCTCTTGCGGAGCAGCAAACACAACAGCAGGTGGTGGCGTACTTGAACCGCTCGGTGCGTTAAGAAGCCTTTTGAACAAATCAGGTGCTTTTTCGTCAATTAACGTTAACAAACCGTAAATATCTTTTGAATAACCAGTGAACGAACCCACCAGAGTTCCGCTTTTGACCTCGTAAAGCTCCGTCTTAATTGTTAAATCATTGCCAAATCTCCCTATCCTTGCCTGCGACACATAATCTGCACTCACCATCCTTCCTAGCTCCGCAAGGCAACTTGACTCCCTGCATACTTTTATGGCTCTTTCCTCCGAACCCAAAAAAGCCACTATGCTTTCGGTAGTCATCACGCCATAATGCGACTTAGGCAAAACATTGCTCGCCGTTTCTCGTAACTTGTCCGTTAAATAAATCAATTCAAGAAGCTTAATAGGCGGCTCGCCGTCATCCAAGGTGTTTATTACAGCCAATCTCTGCTGCTGCCCGTAGGCAGCAAGGGCAAGGAATAGCAAAATGAAAAAGAGGGGCATTGGCGGAATGTAGAAAAATTTTCTATTTTCCAATAACAAAACCTATGTTCAAGCGATTGCCATATCTTATATCAGAAGCGTTTAGAGGGCTTTCAAGGCACCACCTTGTGATAATCCCTTCACTTGCTACCACGTTTTTGTGTTCGTTCTTGCTTATAGCGAGCATGAACGCACTGAGTTTTGCTGTGCAGCTCTCTGCGCAGTCTGCTTCTCTTTACAGAATAGAAGCCTTCTTTTTGAATACTCCAAAGCCAGAAGAGGCAGATTCTATTCAAAAAGTAGTTGCAGCGTATGAAAACGTTAGTTCGCTTATTTATGTTCCAAATGAACAAGCTCTGGACGAATTTAAAAAAACTTTTCCCGAAGATATGCTCTATCTTGTAGAGGGAAATCCGCTACCGGCTGCTCTACGCATCCAGATAAGGGCAAATGCGCAAACCATTCAAACCATTGAAGAGACATCGAAAAAACTGCTCGCCATGCCCGAAATTTCCGTTGTTCAATCCTCAACGGAATGGATTAAGAGATGGGAAAGTTTCAAGTGGCATTTTTTTGCAATCCCTGCAGGAACGGCTGCTCTTATGCTTACTATTCTATGGCTAATAATGTGGAATGCAATGCGGCTAACTTTAATTTCCAGAAAAGAATTGGTGAATAACATAAAATATTCGGGTGGCACGGAATTTTTTATACAATTCCCATTTGTGTTAGAAGGTTTGTTACAAGGGCTTATAGGTGCAGGGCTTGCCGCCATTCTGTTTGAATTTGCAGAAAAAACAATTATTGGTTATTTCCCGATACTCTCGCAATTCATGCAAAAAAATCTGAACGCAAGCCTTTTTGTTTTGTTATTTGTGGCAGCCTCCGAAGCCGTAGTTAGCTATTTTACCGTTCGCAAATTTTTAGTTAGAGGGATATAGGCAAGTGGCTAATGGCAAGTGGCTAGTGACTAGCGCTCTGATTCTGCTAACATTGCAGGCTCTTGCTGCACCAGCAAGTTCTGTGGATAAGCAACTCAAAAGCAATGCGGCCGCTCTGAAAAAAAATCAAGAAGAGATAAAAAAAGCAGAAACAAAAGTTAAGGAACTTGAAAATAAAGAGTTCGGAGTTTTAAAAACCATAGCCGAAATAGACCACGGATTAACGCAAACAAGGGAGCAGTTATATGTTCTGCAAAAAAAAGAAAGTTCGCTTAAAACCGCAATAAAAAGCATAGAAGAGGAAATAGTTCATTTGCAAGAAAATTTAGACACCCAAAAAAAAGCCATAGCTGCGAGGATAAGAGATTTGTATATACACGGCAAAAGAGAAGAATGGGAACTTTTATTCAACCTTTTAAAAGAAAATGAAAACCCAAAGCGCAAGCTCTATTGGGTGCAAAGGCTTTTGGAAAGCGACAGAGTGACCATTGAAAACTATCTCGCATCTATAGAAAAGCAACAAGAAAAAAGAGAGCAACTTGGAACCAAACAAAAAGAAATGGCTGAACTTCACGAAAGCAAGTCTATGGAAGAGATTAAATACCAAAATCAATTGCTGTTCCAAAACGAGGTTTTAACCAAGGTGAAAAAAGACAAGACAACTCAAGAAAGGGTGATTGAAGAATACAAGCAAAACCAGCAAACATTAACAGCACTAATTGCAACCCTTGAAAAAAAACGACAAGCAGAACTCAAAAGGCAGTCAGAACTATCATCATCAACAACAAAGAAGAAAATTGAAAACGAAGTTCCCATTGCGGTGGGGCCAAAATGTACACCGCTAAACGGGGAAATAATAAGCCACTATGGCTATCACGAAAATAAAGACCTCGGCATAAGGCTTGAACACAAAGGTACAGAAATCAGAGGGCAAAAAGGAGATGGCGTTAAAGCAGCAGCCGCTGGCACGGTCGTAATGACAGGAAATATTCCAGGGCATGGTCCTTCTGTGATTCTTGACCACAGTGGTTCTTATTACAGTGTTTATGGCCATTTGGGGAGCATAAAGGTTAAGGAGGGAGAAAATGTGAAAAATTGTCAGGAAATAGGCTCTGTTGGCAATGCGGAATCCACAAATGGCTACAAACTTTATTTCCAAGTTTATAAAATTTCCTCAAAAAGTGCCAAAGGCCAAACACAAGATCCTATTCTTTGGCTTAAAAATTAACCTTTTTTTCAAAAAATAATATATATTAAAGAAGATGGACAATATTCCCGTTACAAAAGAAACTTATGATCTGCTTACGCAAGAGTTGGAAAACTTAAAAAAAGTTGAAAGACCTCGCATTTTGCAAGAAATTGCCGAAGCCAGAGCCCAAGGTGATTTGAGTGAAAACTTTGAATACCACTCTGCCAAAGACCAGCAGGGTAAAATTGAATCTAGAATACAATTTTTAGAAGACAGGGTTGCCAGATCGGTTATAATTGAGCACGACACCACAGCTGCTACCCGCATTCTGTTTGGTGCGACTGTAAAAGTAAAAGACTTATCACTTGGTAAGGAATATGAATACACTTTGGTATCTCCTGAGGGCTCGGATCCCGTAAATGGTAAAATAAGTTCGGTTAGCCCTATTGGAAAAGCCCTGATTGGTAAAACAAGAGGCGATAAAGTTGAGGTTCAAACCCCCAAAAAAGTGATAAAATTGGAAATTTTGGATTATAAATAGCAATTAAAGGATTTTTTTTATATATTTATGTATGGAGTAAATATGAAACTTAAATTCAAACCTTTCATGGCGTTTTTTTTGTTGCTCACTGCATCTGTGTGGGCAGGCAAGTGGACAATAGACTCTTTTGACGACTCTTCAGACCCTGGAGATCCGGATAAATTCATAGATGGAGATTTAAATCCTGTTACTCCTGGACAAGTTAGCCAGCAGAGTAATACCTTGTATGTAAGGCAAAAATTTGAAGATACGTTTGGAGACGAAGGAGCCACCTATCAAATTTTCAAAGGCCGCCCAACGGCAGAAGCTAAGAGCCTTGGCAAAATAAGCATAGACGGCATTCCTTACGGAACTATTCTTAAAATGAAATTATTTTACAAAAAGAACGCTACAGGTGATGACGATTTGGAAACTGTATATTTTGATGGAAAAGACATCCTTGTTGAAGGAGCTGACCCTGTTTACATAAATTTAAACGGCAAAATGGAAGAGTTAAAACCTGTGGTGACAATGGACTTTAAAGTATCCATAACATCTGAGCCTACAGGGGCAACTGTAACGATTGGTGGCGTAAACAAGGGTGCCACGCCAGTTACATTTAATCTCTCTTCTCAAAAAACCGTAACTGCGATTATAACTAAAGATGGTTATTACACTGTGGTTAAGCCAATTACACCGTCAAACAAACAAACCGTGCAAGAAGGCGTTTCGCTAATCCAAAGAAAATCTTTGGAAAATCCTGCAACAGCCTATAAAGCTAAAGTCCAAGCAGCGGGGTCTAACTCAAACACTCTGAAAAGCCTTCGTGCCGATGTTAAGAAAACACTGGATAATTACAATTCAGATAGCAAAAAATCCATAGACGCGGTTATGTCTAAATATCCTACAAATCCGCCAAAAGCCTCAGAGGAAAGCTCAAACGACTACTCTACTCGTCAAACTATTTATAATAACGCACAAGCCAAAGAAAGAGAAACCTTGAATAAAGAATCTCTAGGTATTTTCAACGAACTCAAAGACCTGCTCGCAGAAATAGATGCCACATCTGGAGGCATGGATTTTTCCCTTAGATATGAATATATACCTTCTAATGCAATCTCTTTTTTAAATATGGGTGTAAAAGACTTCACAATAAACGCAGAGGTCCAAAATTCCAGAGTTAAATTCAACTATTCAAAAGCCAAGCTCGCTTATGGTGATGTGTCGCGAAACGAAATTGAAGACGAACAAGATAACGTTCACGGAGTGCTAAAAATTTGGGACAATCCCAACGAAAAGGGAAAATACGCCTCCATTTACGATATAGCCTTTTTCTACGAAGAAACTCCGTTAAAAATACTGAGCAAGGGTTCTTTCACTTTGAGCGAAGCCACATCCAAGTCGAAAGACATCGAAAAAGATTTGAACAACCGCGTAGCCAAGCACCCTAGCAAAGCAGAATGGGACAAAAAAGATGAAGCTGCTACCCTCAAAGTGCTCCGTGCCGGTGAAATTCCAGATCCAAATGCTGTTAAAAAAGCACCACCACCGCCAAAGCCACAACAAAAGCAAAAACAAGTAGAGGAAGACGATGACGCCGAATACGATGAAGATGCAGATGAAGAAGAGATTGAAGAGGGAGTTGCCGCTCAGGAAAAATACGATTATTCCCGCTATGGAGCTGCTGGCAACGCAACGCAAATATTTGGACATACAGATGAAATTCTGTTCTGGACAGGCATGGTATTTCTTGCAAGCGCAATTGGCAATGGTGTTGTAGGTTATATGCAACATAAGAAATGGGACGAAGCAAACACAGCCGTAACAAATGCAAATGATAAAATAACTGCTGAAATTCAAAAGATAGATTCTACGTGTACCGCTAACTTCTCATCAGTTTCACCAGAGAAAGTCAATCAATGTAAAACAGCTTTTATCCAAACTGTAGAAGGTAGAGAGACTGACAGAGACAAAGATAATTATGGTGAGCTTAAACCTGGGATAACTGAGGCAATAGCAATGAAAGAAGGTTATACGCTTTGGATTTTAAACAATAATTTGAGTATTAACAAGCCATCACGTGATGGTTATAATAAAGGTCGCATAATTTTCTTTAGTGCGGCTGCGGTTTCTTTGGCTATAAGCATAACCCTGTTCGCATGGTAAGCGTCAGGGTTTCGGTAAATAAAATTTTGTGTGAAACCATCATCGGGATTTATCCCGATGAACTCTATGAAAAGCAAAAGATAGAGTTTGGTTTTTCTTTTGAATATGATTGCAAACAAGCAATTTCTGCCGACTCAATAGACGAAGCTGTTGATTATGCTGTTTTAACTGGAGATTTAAAAACATTCGTTTCTAATAGCAAATTCAATCTTTTAGAAACTTTAACTTCCAAAATCGCAGAGAAAATTTTGGCATTTTCATTCAAAATAACATCTGTAAAAGTTTACTGCATAAAATTGAATGACTTGCGCCCAATGGCGGAGATTGAATGGAAAAGATAAATGTTGGAGATCCTAGGTACCCAAAAGTTTTGGCTAAATCCAAATATGCTTTACCTATTTGGCTTAAAGGGCAAGCATTTGATGATAATGAATTTTGCCTTGCTATGGTAGGTACCAGAAGCCCTAGCGGTTTGGCTGCAAGCACTGTTAAATCTTTGGTAAAAACGTTAAAAAATTACAATGTTCGCATTGTAAGCGGACTTGCTCAAGGTGTAGATTCGCTTTGCCATGCAGCTGCAATGGAAAACAATTTGCCAACCACTGCAGTTATAGCTCAAGGTTTGGATATGCCACTGCAAGGCAGCCAGCAAATTTTAGCGAAAAAAATTTTAGAATGTGGCGGAAATATAATCACCCCATTTTCACTTGGTTCGCAGGCTTATCAGGGATTTTTTGTTAAAAGAAATTCAATAATATCTGGAATGTCGAGTGCCACAATAATTGCAGAAAGCAGAATAAAAGGTGGAGCCATGCACACAGCAAATTTTTGCCTAAAAGAAAGCAAGCCTCTGTTTGCACTGCCAGGTTCTCTTATGAGTCCAACATCGGAAGGCTGCAACTGGCTTATTTACCAAAAACAAGCGCAAATTATTTGGAACATAAATAGCTTTCCAGAAATACTTGGTTTAAATTCACTTTTTCCTTTATCTGAAGCACAAGTACCAAGTACTGATTTACTAGATAAATTCCCAAGTTGGGCTACAAAAGGAACTATTTTGGAAATTAGTGATATTTGCGAGCAGAGCAACAAACCTGTGAACGAAATTTTAGCTATGTTAACAGAAATGGAAATTGATGGTAAATGCAAGGTTAATGGACAAAGCGTAATATTTTTCTAGATTCTCTGGAATGCCCCTTAAAAAAATTTTAAAGAATCTTTGGTTATACGGATGGATACTGATTGTTCCGTTAGCTATTTTAGCCAGCTTTATGGATTTACTTTTGCTCGGCGGAATTCGCTTGTTTTTATCTATTACATCTGGGCAAAACATTGTTTATATTGAACAGCTAAGAGACGTAGGTCCCCTGCATTGGATTCTTTTAATGCTTGTGGTAGCAGCCCTACGTTATTTGATAATAACGCTTAGAGTGCGCTCTGAAGAGAGGCTTAGCCACAAGCTAGAAAGTCATTTGCGAGTTTGGTGGGTTCGCACCGTGAAAAAATTGCATCCATCGCAATTCCACAAAGGCGAAACCAAAAACATTATGCACAATTCAAATTCTGCGGTTTCAGCTTTGCCAAAAGGTTGCAAGATTGTTGCTCAATCTGTGCAAGCCGTGTCGCAACTGCTCTTTTTTGTACCAGTTTTATTTTGGATATCTTGGCGATTAGCCATTGTGCTGTTATTTATTTTTGTGCCAATAATGCTCTATTTACAAAAAAGTATAAAAAAAATTGGACATAGAATTGATGATCTTAATTTTTTTGCTGGCGATTACGATTCAACTTTGTGGCGATGGGCAGCTATTCTCAGGTTTTGGAACAACCAAACAGAACTTTCAAAATATTTGACATCTATTTTCAAAAAAATTCACAATTTGAGAGATACTTCCATACGCATGGGAGTTAGAGATGCAACCATAATGCAAAACATAGAAACAAGTTCAATAATAATAATGTGCATTATTTTGACTGCTTGTGCTGCTTTAATTAAAATGCAAATAATGGAACCATTCCAGATAATTCTATTTTGCGCAGCTCTCTTTATATGCTATAAACCTCTGAAAGACTGTTCCCTTATTTTTTCAAATTTAAGGGATTTAAAATCGGCTTATGCAGGGCTTAAACATTTGGAAGATATGGATCGCTATGAAAAATACTTTGAGGAAAGAGACGAAGAATACATTAGAATTGAAAATATGTCTTTTAGATATGGCGAGGATGACGAACCTTGGATATTCCAGTCTTTGAACAACATAGTAAGATTAGACAAACCGCTACTCATTCAAGGTGATAACGGTAGCGGAAAAACCACTATGCTTCGTATATTATCTGGTATGGAAATTCCTCAGGAAGGCAGCATTTTTGTACCGCCCAAAATAAGAAATGGAACATTTTATCTATCACAAAGATTATTTTTGCCACCAATTTCGTGGCTTGGACAGGAGATAAGCAAAAAAGAATGGAGCAACAATATAAAGAACTTCTTTAATGTTTTGGATTTGGAAGCTCTTTTGCATAAACACGGGCATTCAAATGGAGAATTGCAAAGAATTGGCTTGGCTTGGGCTGTTGTTAGCGGCTCTCCTTTTCTGTTTTTAGACGAGCCTTTTGCCTATATTTCTCAAAATTTGCGTGAACCTATTTTCAAAGCATTCTGGAATGCCACAATAGAAACAGACCAATGGTGGATGATGGCATCTCATGAATTGCCGCCTGAGGCTTACAGAAACAGAATCCTTTATTGGAAACTTTGAACGATTATTTCCAAATTTTCCTTTGCGTTTTTTCCATCTATATAAATTGGGGTTTCTTTGTGCTTAAACCAGGTTATTTGGCGTTTGGCATAATGACGGCTTGATAGTGCTACTTTTTCCACTATTGAATACGGATTTTCATTTTTCTCTAAAGCTGCTTTTAAGTCTAAATATCCAAGGCTTTGCCAAGCAGGAGCATTTAAGGGCACATTTTTGGAAAGCTTGCTAACTTCTTCTGGCCAGCCATTTTCAAGCATTTTAACAACACGCTCATTTATTTTTTTGTACAGTTCAGCGCGTGGAAAATCTAGCCAAACAGAGGGAATGACACCTATCCCGCCGACTCTTGAATTTATAGTTGATTCGCCTAACTCAATGGTTCTAAGTAATCTTTGAGTGTCGCCTGGCATTATTTTGCCTTCTATACTTGGATTTGCTTTTAAGGCATCTGTATAAAGCAAACCGCGTTCTTTGTCTTTGTAGTGTTTTTTCAGCTGTTCCCTGAGTTCTGGATTTGAAGGAGGCAAGCCACTTAATCCTTGGCACAAAGCCTGCATATATAGCCCTGTGCCGCCTGTTAGAATAAATTTTGTGCTCGGTTTTTGCTCAATGATGTTTTTAACATCTTTTGCAAATTCAGCCGCATTATATTGTTTTTCTGGTGGCAAAAAATCAACTAAATGGTGAGGAACTGCGCTCAAGTACTCCCCTGTTGGCTGTGCCGTGCCTATTCTAAAACCTTTGTAAATTTGTCTGGAATCCATGCAAATAATTTCTGCCCCCAGCTTTTGAGCAAGCAAAACCGCAACCTCAGTTTTTCCAGAACCTGTTGCACCTAGTATTGCACCGATTATTGGCATTTAATCCTGCAAGCAACGAATGCTGTGAAAGAAAGATTTGCCGTAGCCTTCGTTTACAGTCTCGTTGGCATAGAACATACCCCGATAGGATGCGTAGTTATCACTTATCTCCAAAGAACTCCACCAATAACCGCCCACACCAATACTGTTGAAACTGCCTTCGGAATCGCCCCAGCCACCCGGCAGAGCCGCAAAACCATGAATATCATCTCCTGAAGAAATCCCCTCATACGAATTCCAACCGTTTGTAGCTTTTAACTGGGTTCCCGCATTTTTGCCAACAAATTTTGTAAGCACTCTCCAATCATCATCGCTTGGGATATGCCAACCTTTGGGGCATATTCCCCTGTGCCTTTCTAATATTTGAGAAGCACAAATACTGGAGTTGCAATTAGAGGGCAATGCCATTGCGGTTGCCCAATCATACAATCTGCCATAAATATCGCAATTAGCTTCATCGTCATCATAGCATTTACTGCCACTGATATTATAATTCAAATTCTCCGCCATCCAAGTCTGAGTGCCTATTTTCACAGTTCTGTAATTCGCTATGTTGTCACCCTCGTCATTGCTATCAATGTCTGGTGTACTGCAAGAGAAAAGCAGTGAGGCATAAAGCATTACCGCAAGAGGCACAAAACGGGGAGATTTAGCCATATTGGGAAAATAGAAATTTTCTATCTTTACCCCTAAGTAGGAGCAGTAAGCCTTAACCTTAACAAGGAGGCTTTTATGGCTATTCCAGCGTACATGAAGATAGATGGCATTCCCGGCTCGGTGAATGTTTCAGGAAGAGAGGGCTTTGTTGAAGTCCTTGAGTTCAACCACAGGGTTTATGTCCCTACAGACCGCGACGACGGTTCGCTCACAGGTACACGCAAGCACGATTCACTTGTGCTGCACAAAGCTTTTGACAAATCGTCTTCGCTCCTTTACCAAAAGGTTTGCACGGGGCAAACAGTCCAAGACATCCTTATTCGGTGGTATAAAATCACAGACAGAGGAGAGGAGGTTGCATATTTTGAGCACAAACTTGAAAAGTGCAAAATAGCTAGTGTGCGTTCTTATATGCACAATGTAAAAGATTCTACAAAAGAACAATTTGTGCATCAAGAAGAGGTTACCATTCGCTACGAAAAAATAACTTGGAATTTCTTGGATGGCAATTTGCAACATACAGACCAGTGGAATCAGAGGTAAATTGTGCAACACGGGAGCCCTTCCATTTCCATAATAATCTGTAGCCGCAGCCAAAGCGAAGCTTTGAGCGTGCGGCGAAATTTGCTAGGAACAGCAAAATACCCTGATAGTTTGGAAATTATTGTTTTGGACAACAGAGAAAAAAATGAGGGTTTGTGCGCTGTGTATAATCAAGGTGTGGCAAAAGCAAATGGCAGAGTTTTGGTGTTTATGCACGAAGATGTGTGGATGATGGAAAAAGATTGGGACACAGTTCTCTTAAAAAAATTCAGAGATTTGAAAGAGATGCAAATTTTGGGCGTTGCGGGTACAGCTTTGCTAAAACCAGAGCCTTATGCGCATTGGCCTGCGGCAAATATCCCTTACACTTTTGGAAAAGTTATACATTTGAACAAAAAAAGTGAAGAGTTTTTTCTCGCTATTTACAACGAAAGAGATGGAGACCAAGAAGCTGTGGTTGTTGATGGTTTGTGGTTTGCCATTAGAAAAACACTATTTGAAAAATGCCGTTTTGACGAACAGACCTTTACCAGATTTCATTTTTACGATTTGGATATTTGCATGCAGGCTCTTGAATTTGGCAAGGTTTATGTAACTGCCGATATTCGTGTTTTGCACAAAAGTGAGGGTTCTTTTGAAGACGAATGGAAGGAATGGAACCAAATTTTTGTTGAAAAATGGAAAGATAAATTGCCCGCGAAAACTATAAATGAACCGCCACCTTCAAATAAAATCCTTAAAACTGGGCGCATTGATTTGCAAGGCAAGGTTAAAGTGCCTAGTTGGTAATTTAAAACAGCAGCCACCCCGATAAGCTTGAAAGAAAAAAGAACAAGCAGCTTAAAACGCAAAGCCCTTGAAAAACTATTGCTGCAACCATAATTATTTTGTTCTCTATAGCAAATGATACTATTTTGTAAAACACAAATGAAATGCAAGCTCCAAAAAAGCCCGAAAGCGAAAAGGCAAGATAAAGGACTCTATCGAAACTTTCAAATAAAAAATTATATGGATACAATAAATTGAACCAAAGCAAAAGTTGCACCACCAGGCTATAGAAAAGAGGAATTATTAAAACAAACCAAGACATCAAAACACCTCTATGCTCAAATTAGAAATTTTCTTTTGCAATATATTCTTTACATTCTCTAAAAATTCCCTTGAAAGCGGTTTTACGGAATTTTCTACAGTTTGGCGTACCACGGAATAAAGCTGGACACTTAACAGGTTTTCTGGGCTAATTTGGTGAATTCTTTGCACAATTCCAGCATAACTCTCAATATCTGTTTCAATTGGGATTCTGCCATTTGCCTCACAGAGCATAGTTTGTATTCGCAAGGGGAATTTTGAAACGGCAAATTTCAAATTATTTTCTATCAATTCTATATTTATTTTATTTTTTGGACGGTTTATAAAATCAAGCCATTCATCTGTGCCTGCATCTAACTTTCCCCATATTTCGCCATTAAAATCACAAATTTTTTCCAATTGCATTGCATTTGTTATTAGTACTAATTTTGGAATTTCTGAAATATCTTTTAATTGCTTGCATAATTCAGTAAAATATGGGTAAAGAGTTGGTTCGCCATCTCCGCTTAGTGCTATGTCTTTTAATACCCTGTTTTTTTCTTCAACACGTGGAAAATGCTCAGATAATTTTGTTTTATTGTATATAGAGAGAATCTCTTTTAATTCAATAATAATTTCATCTACAGATGGAATTATTGCAGATATATCTTTTTTATTAACCTGACAATAAACGCAACGATATGAACACATTCCATTTGGAGTGCAATTTATGCCAATAGATAATCCTTTTGCTCGCCTTGAAATAACCGGATACACAAAACGAAAATTCTCAAATCTGCGATTGTGGTCTGCCCATGCGCTCATCAGTTCAGAAGTTGACATACAGCCTCAACTGTACCGTATTCAAACTTTCAAATCTAGCTTCGCCCTTGGCTCCTTCCATGCCCTCTGCCATGCGGTCGTGAAGCTGCTGTTGATAAGACAGTTCCAAGTAGCGAGTAAGGGAAAAACGCAAATCTGCAGAAAGTTCCTCAATTATGTAATTTTTATAATTGGCTCTTGGAAAAAACACTTCGCCCAGTAAATCAAGCGTAAAAAATCTTAGGAAAGCAAGCCTTATATTAACAGAATTTTCCCATCCGTAATCATAAGATTCGTTAGTTGCATAAATGAATACTGTTTTTGTTTTATTGTTTGGAATTAGAATTTTTCTCCTTATGGTTTGCCTTGCGGCAAAACCAGTTTGAGCAGAAATATCCATAGAATTTGAAAAAACAGGCTGCAAATTCAAACCAATACCCTCTCCTATGCGAAGCGGGTCAAATGAAGAACTTATGCGAATTTTTTCGCCTTTATGTAAGTCTAAGGTATCGGTATCGTCAAACCAATAGTATTCTGGAAAAATATGAGTTTTTGCATTCACCCTTGTGTATGGACCTATCCAATCATAAATTCTATATACAACAGAACTTTGAAACTGCAGCAAATCTTGGGCAATGCTCCATTGAGATTCCTTTTTATCTTCGTTTAACCATTGCATATTTTCTCTTGTATATAATTCCGTTAGCCAAAATATTTTTGTACGATTGTAAAGAGCACGTAAACGCAAATCGCCAAGGGCATTCCACGCACTGCTTTTTTGTTCGCTTGCCGTTAGTAGAGTTGTGTAGCTAGCAGAACCGCCAAGCCTAAGTCCATAAGTCCAATAGGAATTTTTTGCAGTATTTATGCGCATTTTATGCACTCCGCCTGCAATAAGTCGCCCTGTGCTGTCTTCGAAAACAAGTTCAACATTACTTAATTCACCTGGGTTTACCTGCACGGTTATATAATTCAAAATAGAGCTTGCATTTTCTCCGCTTCTGGAAATTCTATATATTTGCGGGAGTAAAATCCAAGTTTTTAAATCGTTTTGCCTTTCTTGAGTTAAACCAAAGCCCCTGCCATAGCTCTTGCCGCTGTAAACTTCAAAAATTTCGTAATTTTCAGACACAAATTCACCGTCTTGGTTTATGGTATTTATCACAAGCCCGCCCCAATTTGGCGAAACAAGGGTTGTTTTTCCTTCTTCTACTTTCACTTCATATACAAATCTATTATCTGTACTGCCAGAACCCATAATAACCATATAGGTTCCATAAGGCACAACTAAACGTTGTCCGTGTTTTCCAAGCCATTCTCTGTTTTCATATTCTTTTGAAAGAGTATCCATTTTCACGGCTTTAAATTCAGGTTCCAAACGGCTTTCAGTAAAACGTGGAACAAAAATCGCACCCTGCCCCATGCCTATAAATGTCTCGTCTTGATTCATTTGTTCTTCTAAATCTGGTGCTGTCCAACCTTTATTTTCATAAATATCACCATTCTCTATAGTTAATTTCTGTACAAGTTTTCGGCTTTGCTCCAAGGCAATTTCAGCATTCGTGATTTCTATGCCTGGAAGCTCTGGAGGACGCATAGCAAAAACCATCTGAACCCAGGTTACAAGGATTGCTAGGATTAAAGCTTTTCTCACTCAATTTCTCCGGGAGGGGGCAAGGTTTCCATTTCTATTGGATCCTTAACACGATCCGTAGATGACAAGGGTTTTGCAATGGTGCGTTTGGCTATGGAATTCATAACCGAATCTATATCTGCAATTGCCTCGTTGTTTATGTATTCCAATAGTTCAGACAAACCACGCACAACATAAATGGTTTCTAAATTGCTGACTTTTTTACGATAATCCCATTCCCTGCTCCACAAAACTCTTTTTGTTCTATTTTCTTGCAAGTGCATATTCATTGCCAAATGTGCATACCATTCATCTTGATTATCGTATTCTTCTAGTGCCCTTATGGTTCCGCTTATGGTAAAATCTGGTTCTTCAACATCTATGCTTCTCCTAACATCTGAAAAAACTCTAGCTGCCGACAAATGGCGAAAAAGCATATCAGATATCAGATACTCTGGTTTAACCGCCCATAATTCGTAGTTGTAAAAACGCAGTTGAAATGGAGATTGCCTATACACAATGTTATTGCGGCGATATGCTTCCGATACATCAAAATCCTTTATTCTCACCGAATATGGATAAGCATTTTCGTTAATCATTTCTTTTGGAGTTGGTACATAGTCAAGCTGGTAATAACTGTTCTCTTTAACACCTCCAAAAAAACTGCAACTCATAAATATCAAAACAGAGAGACCAAGAACTAAGTATTTCATATTTACCTCACCCTCTGCTTTTTTTCTTCGCCACGAATAAGGAGAGAAGGATTTTCCCTAACTTGGCGGCTAACATCGTTTAAGTTTTCCACTGCTTCTTTTAAATAACGAACAACCACGGATAAGTCTTCTTGATTGCGGTAAATAAGTTGGTCTGCCCTTTTTGCCAAAAGTTCTGCAGATTTTCCAGCATCGTTTATGCTTTTTACAGCAGCCTCCAGTTGCAGGTTTTGAACTTTATTGTCTGTGTGCGAAAGGAGAGAATCCAGCTTTGCAACTGCAATTGTAATTTTGTGTACAGTTACTTTCGATTCCTCTGCTACAGAATTGGAATTTTCCAATAGTTGTTTTGCATATTTTGGAACATCATTTATATCATTTGCATTTTTTATCCAAACGGTATCTAGCCTAGCGGTTATGTTGTCCAAATTTGTAGCAATATTGGTAAATCGTTTTTGATTATAATCATTTGTGATATTGAGTAAATTGTTCAATATTCCTTCAACTTTTTCTGCTATGAGTTCTGCCTGCCCCGTTATTTGCTTTAACCCACTAACCGAAGATTGTATAAGAGTGCCTTTTTTAGCATTGGGATCGCCTGGAGCACCGCCGCTAAGTTCAATGCTTTTTAAGCCTGTAAGGGAAATTCCGCCTATTAAGTTGGCAGTCATGGTTGTTTTTATGGGAGTTTCTGAAGAAACCTCAAAATTCACTATAACGGCATTCAAATCTTCTTTATCCACTTCTAAGCCTGTAACCTGCCCAACAACTATCCCATTGAGCTTAACTTTTGCTCCAGGGTTCAATCCATCCACAGATTCGGTGAAGCGAGTTTTGTATGGAGTATATTTTTCTGTTATTTTTTTGCCTATTAAAAAAGCCGCTGTTCCCAAAACCAAAAAGGACATAAGCATCACAAAAATGCCAAGCCTTATTCTTTCTGCTTTAGTCGTTTCCATTATATAAGGGAATATAGAAAATTGTCTGAACCAGAATTCTCAGAATTTTAGGAATTTTCAGAATTCCGGTTCTGACAAAAGTCCTAAGCTATTTCAATCCGTTTGCTTTGGGCTTCGGGTCTGCGGCTTAGGGCAAGCGTCAAAATTCCGTTTTCGTTTGAGGCTTTTATGTTTGAGCTGTCAACCTCGTTTGAAAGGTGAAATTCGCGCTCATATTTGTATTCCTCGTCTTCGCGTTTGCGAATAGCGGAAATTTTCAAGAGGTTAGCTTCAACGTTAATTTGAATATCCTCTTTTTTAACGCCTGGTAATTCTACTTCCAAAGTATAAACACCATCCTTCTCGGCAAGATAGCTTTTTGGTGCATAAGCTTTGGCTTCTTCATCGCGCGCATAATTCATCAATGAATCGAATACGCGGTTCAGGTTGTGCACGGGCGAGTAATTTGTAAGTGTCATAACATCCTCCTTGTTTGTGGCGATTTTTAGGCCGCCTTGGTTCTACGCTATTAATAAGGCAAAACCCGTGCCACAAGCTAAAAACGCCATTTTTACGCTAAAAATGCGGTTTTTTGTGGAAAATTTACTAAAAATGTTTCAAAATTAAAAGAAAAAATGGAACAGGAGTGTTGCATTTTTACTAATTTTAAACTATGACTGGAATTTCTATGCCCGAAGCCATCATTGTCTGTGTAGCAATGATATGTTTAACTGTTTTTATCACACTTGTTACCATTAAAGGAATGGACTATGGACTGATATGGACAAAAGAAAGGATTGGTGACAAAAAGAAAGAATAAGCCTACTGAGATAACAAAAACGCTTTTATAAAAGGTTTTATGTCTCCGTTAAGCACGGCTTCTGTGTTTGAGGTTTCGTGACCGGTGCGGGTATCTTTAACTCGGCGGTCGTCCAAAACATAAGAGCGAATTTGGCTGCCCCATTCAATTTTGCGCTTTTCTGCGGCACGTTCATTTCGCTTTGCCTCTTCTTCGTCTTTGTAATATTGAACCAAT
>Ga0268262_10003250_pt1 | contig 17776 bp, 16 predicted proteins | sample TergutNc150P3_FD_190354 | JGI IMG/M metagenome (GOLD analysis project Ga0268262, IMG submission 190354) | Nasutitermes corniger P3 segment gut microbial community from laboratory colony in Florida, USA - Nc150 P3 (SPAdes) (version 2) | ecosystem: Host-associated > Arthropoda: Insects >...
GCAAAAGCCAAATTCCGCAGCGGTTCCTGCTCCCCTTGATGTTATTATGTTTTCGCTAACAACAACTGGAACATCCAAGTATTTTTTGCAATGAGGTTCAACATCCGACCTATTGTCTGGATGGCTTGTCGCTGAATGATTGTGGAGAATCCCAAAGCTCGCTAGAACCTTGGGAGCTGCGCATATAGCAGCTATTTGCTTACCCGCATCACAGCTTTTTAAAAGCAGATTTTTTACTGGATCGCTCTCCCGCAAATTTTGAGTTCCAGAACTTCCGCCCGGCAAAACGAGCAAGTCAAAAGACATATCTTCAAATTCGTGCAAAAGCGAATCTGCCAAAACAGTCAAGCCGTGAACACCAACAACTTCCTTTTTAGAAGTTATGGTGGCAGCTTTGACAGTAACCCCTCCCCTATGAAAAATATCATAAGGAGCTATAAATTCTAGCTCCTCAAAACCATTTGCCAAAAGAAAAAGCGCTGTAGCCATTATGTTCCCCCCAAACAAAAAACTGATAAAACATAGATTTTCATCTTAATAATATAGTAAATTTTCAGCAAAGATAACACGATTTTCTATCTTCCCTCCATGCCTATAAAAGATATTAACCCGCAAATCCTTTCAGAAATACGAAATAATTTTGCCGAAGATGCCTTGCTCTCCCCAAATGCGGCAAAAAATTCAGATGCTAAAAGGTATTTCCCTGAAAACCGCGAGAACGAAATTCGCCCTCCTTTTTTTCACGACACCGACCGCATAATACATTCAAAAGCCTACACCAGATACATTGACAAAACGCAGGTCTTCTATCTATGCAAAAACGACCATCTTACACACAGGGTGCTGCACGTCCAGCTCGTTGCGAAAGTCGCAAGAACTCTTGGGCGTGTTTTAAAATACAACGAAGATTTGATAGAAGCCATAGCCCTTGGGCACGATGTTGGGCACGCCCCGTTTGGGCACACGGGCGAGAGGTTTGTTTCCGCCTTTTTAAAAGAAAAAAAAGAGGGCTGTTTCTGCCACAACGCACAGAGCTTCAGGCAATTGCACGAAATTGAAAAAAACGATGCGAAAGAACATGTGAATTTGTGCATTCAAACACTGGACGGCATACTTTGCCACAACGGTGAGTGGCTTGTTGAAAAATACATAAACAATCCAGAAAAAACCGGAGAAATGCTTTTTGCGGAATACCAAAAATGCCTTGCCGAAGAAGAGACAAGAAATCTGCGCAGCATGACGGTTGAAGGCTGCATAGTGCGTGTCTCCGACGTGATAGCCTATATAGGAAGGGACATAGAGGATTCAATCTCTGTGAGCTTGATAAAGAGGGAGGATATTCCTGCCGATATTTGCGAAGTTCTCGGAAACACAAACAAACAGATAGTCAATTCCTTGGTTTTGGACATAATAAACAATAGCTATGGCAAAGGCTACATATCTTTTTCAAAGGATGTTTTCAAAGCTTTGGATGAACTGAAAAGCTGGAATTACAAAAACATATACAACAACCCAAAAAAAATGTCCGAAGACAGCAAAATACAGGCTATGTTCAACTATGTGCTGAATTCTATTTCTAGCGAGAATCTGCACGGGAACATCAAACTGCAATACGAGAAATGGAAAGACGGGCAAAACAAGGAATACTTCAAGGAAAACGGTCCTGCGCGCATTGCCGCAGATTATCTCTCCGGCATGACGGACGATTTTTTGATGAGCTCCTACACCGAGCTTGTGATGCCGAAGTCCTTTGGGTTTGGCTTTGGGTAACCGCGCTATCTCTTTTTGTCGTTGAGCATCACGTGCAAAACGTTTGCAACTTTTTTTGCAGCTTGCTCGCTGAGTAGTTTGGGCTGCTCTTGGCTAAAAGGCTTTTTGACCGGCGGATTGAATTGATTGTTTGCCATGTTGGTAATGTAGAAAAAGTCTGAACCCCAACAGTTCAGCTCGGTCGCAAAAAGTGTCCAAATAATGTTTAAACAGTGTTTAAACACTTTTTGAACACTTAAAAAACAACAATTTTAAGCTAAAAACGCGGATTTTCACTCGGCATATAAATTGCTTTTTCTATATTTATAATGGAAAAGGATTATCTTGCTTATCTTGATGATTATAAATTTAATAGAATCCGTATTTTTGGTTTTACAAAACGAGGAGATGTTAAAGATATAATGTGTCAATATGAAAGTTTGATGAACGACAAATGGATTGCTATAATTCGTTATGATAGTTCACACGGACAACCTTTTCACAGGGATGTTATGACGCCGAATGGAGAAAAAGAAAAGCAGTTTGTGGAAATAGAGTCTCTGAATGAGGCTTTTACTTATGCCGTACAAGACATAAAAGATAGATGGAGATTTTACTTGGAGAGATATAAATCTAAAATAAGGAGTTAATATGAGCTATAACCCAAAAGATATAAGTGAATATACGCCTGAACACATAGCGCAAGTAACTAGGAACATAGAGAGATTCGGTGAGTTTACGAAATATCTCATAGCGAATCCCTCTGAGTGGGAAAAAATTCCAAACGGCAGTCACATCTTTTTCACAGATACTTATGAAAATATGGACCACTCAAGAATTCCCGATGAAGATAAAGATAAAGTATTGTTGTGTTCCCCCATAGCCAAAACATCCACATTTGTTTTGTCAAAACCCCTATGACCACAATAACCTTACTTCACCGCTATACGCAACGTTTTTGCTTCGCTGCCAGATGATACTTTCACTATGTACATTCCTTTTGCCTGAACCCCGATTTTTGAAAGATAAATTCATTACTTCGGCTATGCTCCAAGATAAGGTTAGTTTTTTTATGCTCATTTTTATTGTCATTTCCCATAGGCTGGCTATGCTGACTTTTAAGTTATTTTCTTTGCCGTTCATTATGTCTCTAATTTTGTTAGGCAGTCTTTCATCGCCATCGCAAAACCAAATGAATGCTTGTGTATCTACAAGAATGTCCATTTACATATATTCCTTGAAATCTTCCAAAGGCTCATTGAAGTCATTGCTCATATATTTTAGCATTCCTTTCATACAGCCAAAAGAAGGATGTTTTCTCTCTGCGGATTTGTGTTTTAATAATAGGAACTCTGCGAAGTCATAAAGCTCTTGCAAAGCATTCTGTGGCAATTCATCAACAGCCGAATTAAGCGGGTTAGCTATTGTAGCGGAAATCATTTGTGGCATACGAAACCTCATTGAAAAGATAGAAAAATCACACTCCAAACGCAAAATGCCGTTGCGCATTTTTCTACATTACCCCCGTGCGTTTTGTTTTTAATTCATTTTTTGCAGTTTTTTCAATAGTTTGCGCGAGCTACGGGGCTTCGCTCATAGGCGTGGATGCTTTGGGTATGGACCAGCCGCCCCAAAATGCCGCTGTTGTTAGGAGCGGGTTTGCACCTATAAACCCAGCCGTAAACGCTTTTGAAACCAAAACGAAATTTGGGGCTACAATGCTCTATGAGCACACAGAAGCTCAAAAAGACAATTACTCCATACCCTCAACTTTTTTCTCCGTGCCTTCGCTTTCTATGGTTTTGCCTATTGGCTTCTTGGGCACTTTAGGCATTGGCTTGGAACAGAAATATTTTTCGCACAACCGTCTGGAGCTTATAGACGCAACCCTTGACGCAAATATGCTCTATTCTTCTAGAATTGGCATTTATGAGCTTACCCCAAACTACTCAATAAGGCTTCCGTTCTTTTTGAGCAATTTTGCAGTTGGCGCATCTTATAGGATTTTCTTTGGGAATTTCAACTCATCTCTGGAACGCAGAAGCCGCGATGCCTTATGGATGGCAAACGGAGTTACTGTGGCTAAAAATGAATCCGGGCATTTCAAAGCCGATGACGACTGGTGGCGCAATTTTGGCGCTGGCTTGCATTTTCACAGCAAAAACACGGATTATTTTTTCTCTTATTTCCCCTCCGTTCAAATGCAAAAGAACATAAGGGAAAGCATTCAATATAGCAACTCAAGCAATTTGGAGGCAACGGAGAAAGACGAAACTTTTAAGCTACCTAAACACTTTGCCAGCGGAATTCATTTTCGCTTTTTGCGAAACCAGAATTTGAGCCTTGTTTATGAATCGCAAAACTTTGAAAAAACAGAGCTTGCCGCAGAAACGCAAAAAACTTTTTCCTATCTTGCCGAATATAAAATCATAGGCACTGGGCTTTCTTACAGCCCCTTTTTCACGAGAAACAACTTTGGCGGAAATATCTGGTATGCTGAGAAATACTTAAAAGACGTAAAGGAATTCGGGGCATCTTTGCTTTCCGATTTATGGCTTGGGTATAGAGGAACGTCTGTTGGCTTGGCATTGTTTGGCGGCTATAGGTTTGCGAAAGAGCCTTATTGGGACGAGCCTTTTTATGGAATTAGGCTAAACTTGACAGGTGTTGGCAACTGGGGAACAAGCTCGCGCCGCAAATGAAACGGCAAATATTTATGAAAAAATTTGAACAAAATTTTGAATCCCTTAAAACGCAATTTATGCAAAATGCTGACTTGGAAAAAAAATTCTCAAAGCAAATGCTTTTGGAAGCCCAGAGATTTTCCAAAGAGGATTTCACAAAAGACAGGAGAGAGGATTTTCGCAGGCTGCATATAGTGTGCATAGACCCAGAGGGTGCAAAAGACCACGATGACGCAATAAGCATTGAAGAAACAAAAGACGGTTACGTTCTGGGAGTGCATATAGCGGATGTGAGCCATTTTGTTAAAGCCAGTTCCGCATTGGACACAGAAGCAAAGAAGCGAGGCTACACCCAGTACCTGCCTTGGACTGCCGTCCCTATGCTGCCGGATATTCTCTCTGCGGACTTGTGTTCACTAAAGGAAAATGAAAACCGCCTTTCGTTTAGCTGCATAATGAGTTTGGACAGAAAATGCAAAATACGCAAATACCGCTTTGCAAAAGGCTTGATAAAAGTTAGCCGTTCCATAACATATAAGCAAGCGATGGACTTTTTTGAAAAAAAAGACAGGGAGATTTGCCTGCTCGCCCGCGTTGCATCCGGCCTAAAAAGATACCGCGAAGCGAGCGGAATTCTGGAAATGGACAGCACGGAATACCAATGCGAATTCAGCAAAAAAGGCGAGCCGCTCCGCATAGTTCCAAGAAAGAGCGTTCAGAGCAATTCCTGGATAGAAGAATGTATGCTGGCTGCAAACAAATGCTGCGCGCTGGAACTTCAAAAGCGAAAGCTAAATGGAATTTACCGCATTCACGAAGCTCCTGACCCGCAAGACATAGCGGAGTTGATGCAAACCGAGCCAAATCTGTTTTTTGGCTCCCCCATTGACCCAAACAAACTCTTGAAAAACTACAGCGACAAAAACAGCCAGGACAAGCGAATTTTTGAACTCTACAAGCACTTGGTAAAAAAAGCAAAAGGCAATCCCATTTTAACAAACAAAATTTTGCGCAGTATGAAAAAGGCTCAGTATTCCGCAGAATGCTATGGCCATTTTGCATTGCACTGGAAGGACTACGCGCATTTCACCTCGCCCATCCGCCGATACTCGGATTTATGGTGTCACAGGGAATTGTGCGGAAACAAGGGGCACGGAACTAAGAATATATGGCACGAACTGTGCGAGCATCTGAATGAGGCGGAAGTCAAAAATCAAAAAACAGAGCGCAAGGCTTTGAAACTCTGCACAAGCTATCTTTTGCAAAATCAGATAGGGCAAACATTCAAAGGCGAAATTCAGGGCATAGAGGATTTTGGAGTTTTTATATCCGTTTCAAGCGACACGGTTGCCCTCGCAGACGGCTTGGTGCATCTGCGTGACATTCCGGGCGATTTTTATTTATACAACGAATCAAGGGGAATTTTGGTTGGAAAACGCACGGGAAAAACATTCAAAAGAGGCGATAGGGTTACTGTGAAATTGATAAACGTTAACCCGGTGAAGGGTGAAAATGACTTTGAAATAGTGGCATCTCCGTGGCAAAAACAAAAACACGAGAAAAAAAATCGCAGGTTTGGAAGACGATGAGAAATTTAGCGCTATTCACGCTTGTGTTTTTTGCCGTATCGCAGGCTTCCGGTGGCTTTGAAACAATAACTTTGCAGCCCGGTTCGGATGCCACCGAGGTAAATTTCAATTGGCATTCCATTAAAAACTCGGACAGCCAAAAATCTTTTGTTCGTATTTTATATCCACCAGATAAATTAATAGCAAAAACTGAGAAGGGAACATCGGAATCTGTAAGCGCAACCAAACTCAGGCACAAAGTCACCGTGAAAGGCTTGCAGCAAGGTACTTCATATAAATATCAGGTGTCCAACGACAGCGTTAATTGGAGCATAGCCTACGATTATAAAACATTGCCGACAGGTAAATTTAAATTTGCAGTCGTTGGAGACCCGCAGATTGCCGATAAAACCACCGCAGAGGGTTGGGCTACAACCGTTGACAGAATAGTCTCGGAAGGTGCGTACTTCATAGTCAGCGCAGGAGACCACGTGGATGCCGTAAATGGCAATGAGTTAGAATATGACAAGTTCTTTGCCCCGGCAGGGCTACGGAATCTCCCTTTTGCTCCGGCAGTGGGCAACCACGATGCACATTGCCTCTTCGCATATCATTTCAATTTGCCAAACGAGCAAAATTCCAAACCATTGGTATGTTCTTCCTATGGCCCAGCTTGGAGTGCAGCCAATAGCGATTTAGGCAATTACTACTATATATATAATAGGGTTCTCTTTATTGCGCTCAATACATCCCCATACCCTAACGCAAGTTCTGCGGGCAATTACATCTCCGCTTTTGATGCCACCATTAAGGCTGCCAAAGCCGCGAATGCCGGAAAATATGATTGGATTATAGTTCATCATCATAAATCCACCCAAAGCGTAGCTATTCACGCCAGTGATGCGGATATTCAGGCTTATGTGGATGCAGGCTTTGAAAAACTTATGTCAAAGCACGGCATTGATTTAGTGTTCGCCGGGCACGACCATATATTTGTGAGAAGCCAAGACAACGGCATAGTATATATGACTGTCTCAACCGCAGGCGGTTTGAAATACTACCAGCCTTCTATAGCCCCCAATACACCAAAATGGCCTGTGGGAATGCTCAATTATATGCAAAATCAAGTGCCAGAATACACGATAGTTGAAGTTGATGGCAAAACTATGACCATTACAACTAAAACTATTACCGGTAAGCAGGTTGATTTTCTAACTTTACCCAAGAGAAATTTATGAGCATATTAGACAAACTGCTTTACAAAATGTTTGGCACGCCTCACGCGAGAAAGGTAAAACGCTTGCACCCAACGCTTGATGCTATAAGCGCAAAACTGCTGGAATGCCAGAAATTAAGCGACACGGATTTAGCCGCGAAAAGCGCGGAATTCAAAGAGATGCTCTCAAAAGGGCAGACGATGGAAGACATCAAGGTGGAGGCCTTTGCCGTTTGCCAAGAGGCTTGCGACAGGCGGCTTGGAATTTTCAATGTTTTTGATGCTCAATATGAATTTGATTTTTCAAAACTCTCGGAAGCTAGGCAAAGAGAGGCAGAAGCGGCAAAAGAACTTTTGGCAAACGGAACTAATGAGTGGGAAGTTCACCTCTCTCCAGAGTTTTACGCGGAAATTAGGGAGATGTATCCCGAATCCGTCAAGCCTTTTAGGATGATGCCGTTCCCCGTGCAAATAGTTGGCGGCTTGATTTTGCACGAGGGCGCAATTGCGGAAATGGCAACGGGCGAAGGTAAAACCCTTGCGGCGGCTTGCCCCGTTTATTTGAATGGGCTTTCCGGTGATGGCGTTCATATAGTAACCGTCAACGATTATTTGGCTGGCCGTGATGCAAAAAATATGGGCAGGGTCTATAAATTTCTGGGTTTGAAAGTTGGCCTTATAGTTCACGGCTTAAACAACGCCCAGCGTAAAGAGGGCTACGATGCCGATGTAACTTACGGAACGAATAACGAATTTGGCTTTGACTATCTGCGCGACAACATGGCTTTCCAAAAAGAAGATTTGGTGCAAAGGGTTCTGAATTTTTGCATAGTTGACGAAGTGGACTCCATTTTAATAGACGAGGCTCGCACCCCCTTGATAATTTCCGGGCCAACGGAGGACGCAACCGATAAATACCGCAAAGCCTGCGACTTGGTAAAACTTCTCAAAAGAGATGAAGATTACACCGTGGAAGAAAAGCACAAAAACGTGCAACTCACAGAAAAGGGCGTAAACCACATTGAATCCATAATGGGGATAAAAGGGCTTTACGGCGAACATGCAGACTGGGTGCATTACATTTTGCAAGCGGTCAAGGCTCAGTGCATTTTTACAAAAGACGTGGATTATATAGTGCGGGACGGCGAGATTGTGATAGTTGACGAAAATACGGGTCGCTTGATGGAAGGACGCCGTTACTCGGAAGGCATTCACCAATCCATTGAAGCCAAGGAAAATGTGCAGATTCGCAAAGAGAACCAAACCCTTGCTACCATAACTTTCCAAAACCTTTTCCGCATGTACAAAAAACTCTCCGGCATGACTGGAACAGCAGAAACCGAAGCCACGGAATTTTTGAAAATCTACAATATGCCAACGTGGGTTATACCAACCCACAAACCCTGCATTCGCAACGACATGCAAGACCAGATTTATAAAACAGCAGATGCAAAGTGGAAAGCGATTATAGCGGACATAAAAGACAGGCACGAAAAGGGGCAGCCTATTTTGGTGGGAACAATATCGGTGGAAAAATCGGAAAAACTCTCCAAAATGCTCCGCATAGAAGGCATTCCCCACGATGTTTTGAATGCAAAAAATCACGGACGCGAGGCAGAGATAATTCAGTTTGCCGGGCATAAGGGAAAGGTTACCGTTGCCACAAACATGGCAGGCCGTGGAACGGACATAGCTCTTGGGCCGGGCGTTGTTGAGCTTGGTGGCTTGCACGTCCTTGGCACTGAAAGGCACGAAAGCCGCCGCATAGATAACCAGCTCAGAGGGCGTTCCGGCAGGCAGGGAGACCCAGGTTCTTCGCAGTATTATCTATCGCTGGACGATGATTTGATGCGTATTTTCGGTGGAGAAAATGTCAAAAAGATAATGGAGAGGTTCGGGTTCAAAGATGAAGATGTAATTGAGCATCCCTGGGTTACAAGGAGCGTTCGCAATGCGCAGCGCAGAATAGAGGGGCAAAATTTTGAAGCTCGCAAACACCTGCTGGATTACGACAATGTCATGAACGAACAGAGAAAGGTTATATATTCTCTGCGCCGCCGAATCCTTATGGGAGAGGATATAACATCCGAGATTTCAAACCGCATAGAAGATGCAGCAGACATTAAGGTTAGCCAGTATGTTGTAGCTAATTCCTATTCGGAAACCTGGGACATAGAAGGTTTAGAAAAAGATTTGAAAGTGAGTATGGGCATTGATTACAAACCAAGCCCGGAAAAACTTGCAGGCATGATTGCCGAGCAGGTGCTGGACGAAGTCATAGAATTATACAGGGAACGCTATGCAAAAATCGGAGCGATGCTCCCACCAGAAGAACTTTCCAATTTTGAACACCGAGTTCTTTTGAGCGTGATAAACAAGCAATGGGAAGACCATCTTTACGGAATGGACCATTTACGGGAAGCAACGCGCTTTCACGGCTATGCGCAAAAAGACCCGCTCATTGTGTACAAAAACGAAGGCTTTAAAATGTTCCAAGAATGTTTGGAGACCATAGCCACAAAAACAGTTATGGGCATTTTGAACGTTCGCGTTGAGGTAAACGGGCAATCCATTCCGCTGGCTGCCATCCCCACTCCGCAAAAACCCACTATGACTTTTGAGAACCGAGGCGAAGCAGCAGTTGCCCCACCGCAAGGCGCAAGGCAACAGCAGCAGCAACGCCCTGCCGCAAAAGCAGCGCCTGTTGTAAATCAAATGCCAAAAGTAGGCAGAAACGACCCTTGCCCTTGCGGAAGCGGCAAAAAATTCAAGCAATGCCACGGGCCTTGAGCAATCTATCGTTAATAGCATTGCCTAAGCCCATCTCCGGCAGGAGCACCGCGAAAATTCTATCCAAACCGCAAGAGTCAAGTTTGTGCAACATTCCATATAAGTTTGCAGCAGCTTCGGTTGGGTTTGCGTTTTCTGAGAGGTTTAAGATTTTTGCAAAATCATCTGCGTTTGCTGGCAATTCTCCAAAAGCGAGCAACCCTGAATTTGGCGGAACAGAGCTAGGCAACTCCAAGCAAAGCGATGTGTTGGGGCTGTAGTGTTTTTTTAACATTCCTGGAGAGGCGTTTCCTGCACTTGTGTCTAGTTGATAGTTGATAGTTGATAGTTGGTAGTTGGTACTCGCTATCATTTCCTTTGTCACAGCTCCCGGTCTGTAAATCACTGGTATGCCGTTTTCAAAACCGACAACGGTGCTCTCAATTCCAATCTCGCAAGCTCCCCCGTCCACAATGCCATCTATTCGCTCGCTCAACTGCTCGGCAACGTGCTCCGCGCTTGTTGGGCTTAGGTGCTGGAACATATTTGCGCTTGGAGCGGCGAGCGGAAAGCCAGCGAGTTTTATCAAGTCTCTTGTAATCTGTTTTTTTGGCATTCTAACAGCCACTGTGGAAAGCCCGCCGGTTGTAAGGTCGGGGACTCTTTCTCTTTTTGGCAAAACAAGCGTAAGCGGCCCGGGCCAAAATTTTTCCGCCAGCAATTTTGCGTTTTTGGGAATTTCCGCCGCCAAATTTTCAAGTTCGCCAAAATCCGCTATATGCACAATCAATGGGTCAAAAAAAGGGCGTTCCTTTGCCGCGAAAATCTTAGCCACAGCGGTCTCGCTCAAAGCGTTGCCAGCAAGCCCATAAACCGTCTCCGTTGGAATTGCCACTATCCCGCCCTGCTTTAAAATCTCCGCCGCTTTTTCTATTTGTATGTACATTGTCTATTGTCTGAACCAAAATTCTCAGAATTTACAGAATTTACAAAATATTTTCTATCTTCTCTATAAACTAAGGGAAGGAGTTGGGATATGCATATGTCAGACGCTTTGTTATCACCTGTTGTGGGGAGCGCTATGTGTGCGGTTAGCACAGCGGCTATCGCCTATTCGGTTGCTAAAGTAAAAAGAGATGACCTATGCGAAAAAAAAGTTCCTATGATGGGCGTTATGGGCGCGTTTGTTTTTGCCGTGCAGATGCTCAATTTCACAATACCAGCAACCGGCTCAAGCGGGCATTTGAGCGGCGGAATATTGCTCGCCGCCATACTCGGAAGCGCGCCCGCGCTCCTTTCTATGTCTGCAATACTAATCATTCAATGCCTGTTTTTTGCAGATGGCGGTTTACTTGCTCTTGGATGCAATATTTTCAATATGGGCGTTGTGCCGTGCCTTATAATTTACCCGCTGATTTTTAAACCATTTATAAAAAAAAATATAACACCTAGCAGGCTAACCGTAGCTTCTATCTCCGCAGCGATTATAGCCCTGCAAATCGGGCCGTTTTGCGTGGTGCTAGAAACCCTGGCTTCTGGCATAGTTGAGCTTTCTTTTTCTTCCTTTGTGCTTTTGATGCAGCCCATCCACTTGGCAATTGGCGTTGCAGAGGGCATTGTAACCGCTGCCATCCTTTGCTTTGTATATAAAACTCGCCCGGAAGTTATAGAAAACTCCCCGAACAATGCAGCCATTGCCGTATTTGCCATAGCAGCGTTGCTTGCCGCCGGAGCCTTATCCATCTTCGCTTCCTCAAACCCAGACGGGCTTGAATGGGCGCTTGAAAAAGCGGCTGCAGCGATAGATTTTGAAAAAGAACCCATAAAAACCGCTTTTATGCCCGATTATAACTTTAAAAACGAAGAAGCCTTTGGAACCTCGGTCGCGGGCATTTTGGGCGGAATTTTGACCTTTTTGCTCGCAATTTTCGCCGCTTTTGTGATTTCTGCGGTGAAAAAGCGGAAATTTTCTTAAAAAAAGACAAAAAGTCATCCTTTTGTCAATTTTTTATCTATTTTATATAGATGGAAAATCAACTTAGAGGTTGTCTTATGAAGAAAATTCTATTACTGCCGATTTTGGCAATTGGCTTAATGGCTTCGCAGGCTTGGGGTGCGCCTATGTGTTTGTGGGATAACGGTGGATGTTGGCCCAATCCGCCTGCTAATTGTGCAACAGATGGCTGGTTATTTAATGGGGGAGAAGAAGGTGAAGACACATTTTGCGCCGGAGGTACCTTTACTGGTCAAGGCAAGACTTCGACTCCTCCAACCGGTGCAGTTCCTGCCATAGGTTGTTGCCTATGGAATACCAAACCATCAGGTCATTGCTTTCCTGTATTTAACGAAACAGATGCAACTAGTTGCAGTGGCGGTGCCAATAAGTATTGGGCGGGCGGCGCTTGCCCTGCTAAGAATGGAGAATGGTATAATTGCCCAACCAGCACTCCAACATACGATGGGGCAAGCAAAACGGCGTTGGGATGCTGCAAATGGGCTGATGGCTCTAACAAATGTTGGACTATATATTCTGGGCCAGATCCTGACGATGGCGTGGATGGAGCGGATAAAGTCACCACTTGTAAAGGCGGTAGCAATCAATTCTGGGCTGGAGCATGCCCTGCCCCAGGAGACGGCACTTGCCCCAGCAGCTCCCCAAGCTCTTCGTCCACTGGAGGGAGCTCTTCATCCACTGGAGGGAGTTCTTCCTCTGGCAACAACAACACCCCAATCATATCCCACAACAGCGCGCCTGTTGTAGGTTTAAACGTGGTTAGCTTTGCTCGCAGCCTAAAAGTAGCTTCTGGCAAAGATGCAACTGTATCTCTGTTTGATATACACGGCAAACAGGTATTCGGTCAGAAGGTATTCAGCGGAACAACGATTATCAGCTTGGAAGGCCAGAAACAAGGCGTTTACTACGCAGTAGTGAAATCTGGTGCACAAAAGCAGACTGTGAAAGTTGTGTTGAAGTAGTATTGTAATATCCCGTTTACATATATGTAAAGTATGTAAACGGTTAAAATAGATGTTTTTTTCAGTTTTTGGGCAAAAAACTGTGATTTTTTACGCGAACCGTAAGAAAAGTAATTCTTTTGTCATTTTTTAGTTTATATTTATAACCGTAAAGGGATTTCATTTCTGGAGGTTATATATGAAAAGAGTTCTATTATTGCCAATTCTGGCAATGGGTTTAATGGTTTCACAGGCTTTGGCGGCATCAGCGGAATGTACTGGTGGGAATAAAACCATCAACTATCTTTGCGCATGGAATGCCAATGCTCCAACGCCTTCTCTTACCACAAATTGCTGGAAACTTGATGCTGATCCTGATGAAAGTGAAACTTGTGCTTCTAGAGCTGGAGATTGTGGTGATGGTTTGCGCCAAATTTCCGCTACTGACCTCGCAACCTTGACACAAAGTAGCACTGGTTACGACTGCACGAATTCGAAGTTTTCTACTGTAAGCGGTACGCCATCATTTGATGGTCTAGAAAATGTAGGCGAAGGCGAATGTAAGAATGGGGGCACTAAACAAGTATTCTGCCAGCAGACATGGGGTTGTATGGCACTAGATACCCGGTATTCTTCTATTGGTGAGGGAGCTTCTGCTACGTGTTCGCCTACTGGAACTCGCTGCACTTGTTCGCAACTTATTAGCAATTGCCCTGCTGGCAAATTATACACCGATGTTAATAAAGGTGCATCGGACTTTAATAATGGTACTAACAAGCAATGCACTGACTATAGTGGCGTAGCAGTTGGCGGCGGCAGTACCCCAAGCTCTTCATCCACGGGCGGCAATCAACCGAATTCTTCCTCTGGCGGCAATCAACCGAGTTCTTCCTCTGGCGGCAACAACACCCCAATCATATCCCACAACAGCGCACCAGTTGTCGGCTTAAATGTGGTTAGCTTTGCTCGCAGCCTAAAAGTAGCCTCTGGCAAAGATGCAACTGTATCTCTGTTTGACATACACGGCAAACAGGTATTCGGTCAGAAGGTATTCAGCGGAACAACGATTATCAGCTTGGAAGGCCAGAAACAAGGCGTTTACTACGCAGTAGTGAAATCTGGTGCACAAAAACAGACCGTGAAAGTTGTGTTGAAGTAACTATCAACCAGGATTTCCAGAATTATCGTATTTACAGAATAATTCTGAAAATTCTGGTTCAGACGTTTTTCTACTTTCACTCTATGCCAAATTTTTACGCAACAACACCTATATATTATGTAAACGACAAGCCCCACATAGGGCACGCTTACACTACGGTTCTAGCGGATGTTTTAACCCGTTATCATAAGCTATTCGGATATGATGCCTTTTTTATGACAGGCGTGGACGAGCACGGGCAAAAAGTGCAAAAAGCGGCTGCCGCAAGGGGCATATCGCCACAGGAGCATGTTGATGAATATAGCGAGCATTTTAGAAATCTATGGCCAAAATTGAATATTGACTACGGATATTTTATTCGCACCACCGATGGCTACCACAAAAAATTTGTGCGAGACTCACTGCAATATTTATTTGACAAAGGGGAAATTTATTCAAAGGAATATGAGGGATGGTATTCCGTTGGCGAAGAGAGATTCTTTGAAGAAGCGGAGCTTGTGGACGGCAAAGACCCCATCAGCGGACGCCCCGTGGAATGGTTAAGCGAAAAAAATTACTTCTTTAAAATGAGCAGCTATCAGCAAAAGCTAATTGACCACATAAACGCTAACCCAAACTGGATTCTGCCGGACTTTCGCAAAAACGAAGTACTCGGTTTTTTAAAAAAGCCGCTCAACGACCTCTGCATAAGCCGCCCCAAATCACGGCTTTCGTGGGGCATACCCCTGCCCTTTGATGAAGATTTTGTAACCTACGTTTGGGTGGACGCCCTTGAAAATTACATAAGCGGAGTCCAAGACAAAAAGCACAAAGACGGCACTCCGCTCTGGCCTGCGGATTTCCACATAATAGGCAAGGACATCTTGACAACTCATTGCATCTATTGGCCCACTATAATAATGGCAATGGGCTGGGAGCTTCCCAAACACATTCTCGCACACGGCTGGTGGATGATAGACGGCTCTAAGATGAGCAAAACAAGCGGCACGGGCGTTAACCCTATGGACTATGTTGAAACCTACGGCATTGACGTTTTCCGCTATTTCTTGATACGGGAAATGGTGGTTGGCCTTGATGCCACATTTGGGCACGATTCCTTTGTCCGCAGAATAAACTCAGACTTGGCAAACGATTTGGGCAATGGGTTAAACAGAATTCACAAATTAATATTGACCAATTTCGGTGGCAAAATTCCCGCACCAGCCCAAAGCGGAGAGCAAGAAAAGGAATTACTCAGCTACTCGGAAAAAGCAATTCAATTCGCAAAGGAAAATATAGGCGAGGCAAAGCTGAGTTTGGTGGTGGAAGAAATCCTGAATTCGGTCAAGGCACTAAATAGGTATTTGGAAATTACCGCTCCCTGGAAACTCGCTAAAAGCACAGAGCAAAAAGACAAGGACAAACTTGCCACTGTTTTATACACGGGCGCAGAAGTTTTGCGCATTGCCCTCAATCTGCTCTCTCCGGTTATGCCGCAAAAAGCAGAGCAAGGGCGTTTAATGCTTGGCGGCAGCGATGAAGTTCTAAAAGGCGGCGAAATTTTAGGCGAAGGAGAAGCTTTGTTCCCAAGAATATTGGAAGAGAAATGAGAATGTTTCTTTTCTTTCCGTTAATCCTGCTGCTTCTTTTCTACGCTTGGCGGCGTTTTCGCTATGTGTTCCCCAAAAAATATCGCCGCATCGGAGCTTTTCTCTTTGTATTTGGCTTCGCAGCCAGTTTTCTCTACAGGTTGTTCAGAAGCGATTCCATCATCGCAACCTTGGCTATAATAGGCTCGTTGTGTTTGGTGTTCCTAGCAAATTGGGTTGTATTTTGCGTGCTTTGGGATTTGTATCTTGGCATAAGAAGGCTCCTCGGCAAAAGAAAACTCGCAAACAAAAGGCTCAGGATGCGAAAAGAACCCTTGCTCGCAAGCGGTGTGGCAGCTTTAACGCTGGCATTCTTTTTAATAGGTGGGCCATTGCATTCCAATTTTCTGATGTTAACCATAAAAGAAACTTTGCACACCGCTCCAAAAAAAACACTGCGAATAGCCCTGTTTGCCGACATACATTTTGACGCTCTCTTTCAAAAAAGCAAATTGGAAAAAATAGTGGATTCCCTCAGGGTTCTACGCCCCGATGCTATATTTTTCGCAGGCGATTTAGCCGATATTCCGCAAGAAAAATTGCGAGAAAGGGGTTACGATTCCCTATTCAAGCAAATAAATGCACCGCTCGGTTTTTATGCCGCCACGGGCAACCACGAATCCTTTATGAACCCGAATGGGCGAACCATTGAATGGCTGCAAAGCTTTGACAACGTTATGCTTCTATTGGATAGCACTGTTTGCAATGATTTCTTTTGCGTAACCGGGCGTTTAGACCATCAATATGCAAAGCGGCACTCCGCCAAAGGCAGAACTCCGCTCTCGGAACTGATGCCGGAAAACAACTCTGTCCCTTGGTTTTTAATAGACCACCAACCAAAGGGATTGGACGCTGGGGATACAAATTTAACGAGAAAACCGGACTTTGCTTTTAGCGGGCATACGCACGCAGGGCAATTTTTCCCTATAACTATTTTGATAAAGTTAATATGGCACTTGAGTTATGGTTTGGGCGAGCTTGGCGGCATTCCGTGGTATGTGACTAGCGGCATAGGTCAATGGGGGCCGCCTGTACGCATAGGCTCAAAAACGGAGTTGGTTTTATTTATTTTCTAAATTCTCTTTTGTGTTCAGTGAAATCCTAAACTTCAAATTGTTTGATACAATAGAAGTCCGCTTCTCGGATTTTCTAGACATATTCTTAATATCCTGCGTTATATACTGTTTTTTTTGGCTTTTCAAGGGGACACGCGCAGTTCAAATGTTCTTTGGCTTGCTGCTCATCGCGGTAGTCTGGCTTTTATCGATATTTTTTGATTTACGAGGGCTTTCCAAGCTGATAGGTGCTCTAGCTGCTTTGGGTGTGGTGGCAATAGTAATAGTGTTCCAGCCCGAAATTCGCGGCATGTTGACTAGGATAGGGCAAATAGCAAATTCTTTAAGCCTAAAAACCATATTCTTCAAATCCAGCGGATTGGAAGAGATAACCGAAAAAATAGTTGACTCCGTTTTGGAACTGCAAAAAAGAACGCACGGCGCGTTGATTGTGCTTGAAAAAAGAGTTGGTTTAAAATCCTACATAGATTCAGGAGAAGTTATAAACGGCGAATTTTCCAAAAAACTTTTATGCACCCTTTTTTACCCAGGCACAGCATTGCACGATGGAGCAGTGATAATTTTGCGAGATAAAATTTTAGCAGCAGGCTGCGTACTACCTATGCCATCAGGAGCTGCCGCCGCCGAGCAATCCGGCGGAATGCGCCACCGGGCCGCCAAAGCATTGGCAGCCGAAACCGATGCCCTTGTGATAGTGGTGTCCGAAGAAACCGGCTATATATCCATAGCGTATCGCGGCAGTTTCCGCACAAGGCAGAGCAAAAAGGAATTGGAAGAAGAGATAAAACGCCACTGGAAAGAACTCTATGAAAAATGACAAAAAACAAAACCGCGTGAGCGCTCGGGTTTTGGCAATAGTGCTATTTTTGCTGATATTCCTGTTTTTGATTTTTCAATGCCAAATAAAAGAGAGAAACGACAGGCTTGAAGAAGCTGCAAAACAGCAGCAACTCCTATTTGCTATAGAAAAAG